>JAEEGI010000940.1_pt1 | contig 76050 bp, 67 predicted proteins | sample 8958751 | NCBI WGS metagenome assembly JAEEGI01 (sample SAMN16246545, study PRJNA631951) | gut metagenome | biome: gut microbiome; feature: rumen; material: KS-attached | host: Bos | place: Iran: Karaj | collected 2018-10
CTGTATCGGAGGTGTAGGTCGTATTGGCCGTGGCCAGTTCTGAAATACCTCTCAGGATAGTATCGGAGCTGCAGGTGCGCAGAGTAGGATCAAGTGACAGATGGGGCATCAGATGGCTTGTCACATCTTCAACACAGTCACCGCCACAGAAGTAAACACTCGAAAGAGATCCGAAAATCTCACTGTACTGATATCCGAATGAGGTGCAGCGCAATCCCAGCACATTGTCGATAACAGGACCCATGTAACGAGAAAATAACCTTCTTACGTGAAATAATCCACCAAAGGGAGTGATTTTCTCAAATTTTTATTTACTTTTGCCATGTCATTGATGATTTTTGCTTGTTTTTAATTGCAACACGAAGGTAAGTGAATAATCTGATATGGCAAAATCCTGTGCAACTTTTTGTTGCTCAGGAACTTATAAAGAGAGTTAAACTAAAGTGTTGCGGAATTTAGGTATTCTTTATAGGGAAACATTTTGAGTGTGTGCCTAAATTGGCATGCCCTCTTAACAATTCTTCTTTCAACTGAACAACCGCGACGTCCTCCGCATCATGGGCATCACCCAATAGGGCATCCGCTGACCACTATTTAGGCAACGTGTAAATTCATCTTTCTTGTCTTTCATTTACCTCACGTACTTTTCTCTATAGGGGTTTCATTTCTGCGCTATAGGGGATTCACTTCTGCGCTATAGGGGATTCACTCCAGTCCGATAGGGGACGGACTCACAGTCCGTTGGTAACGTACTCTCAGTCCGTTGGTAACGTACTCTCAGTCCGTTGGTATCGTACTCACAGTCCGTTGGTAACGTACTGAAGTTGTGACCCAATGATGATGAAGAAAGAAGGTTGTTTTTTTGAGAAAACATTGTTGTATTTTCAAATTTTATTTGTAGTTTTGCATATTCATTGAGTCAAGAGAACGAATTATCATCTATTAATTTACTAAACAACTGAAATATTATGAAAAAGAAAACTAACTTATGGCAGAGATTTCTGCTTGTGATGCTCGCCTTGAGTGCCAGCATCTATGCAAGTGCCTACGACTTTAAACAAACATCAGCGTATAATGATGTTACCATTTATTACAATATCACAGATGAGTCGAATAAGACTTGCGAAGTGACGAGTGCAGTAGATAAAAATAATTTTTCATCAGCGGATACTGATGATACCTACACTGGAGAAGTTTATATCCCTTCTACTGCTAATGGCTACAGAGTGACGGGCATTGGTAAATTAGCATTTATGTGTTGTAAAAATTTGACCTATGTGTCGATTCCAAGTTCCGTCAAAAGCATTGGAAATTATGCATTCTATTACTGCACAAGTTTGGATAACATGGAGATTCCAAACTCTGTTACCAGCATTGGAGACCATGCATTCCATTATTGCCAGAAACTGAGCTCTCTAACAATTGGTAATTCTGTCGCTACCATTGGAACTTATGCATTCGCTTGTTGTCGTAAATTGACTTCCTTGACGATTCCAAGCTCCATCTCAAAAATTGATACCTATACATTCTATGAATGCAGTGGCTTGACCTCCATAAACATTCCAAACTCCGTCACAAAAATTGGAAATTATGCATTTCGTAATTGCACTAGCATGACCTCAGTGACGATTCCGAACTCCGTTACCAACATTGGAAATTATGCATTTGCTGGCTGCACAGGCTTGAACTCTGTGACGATTCCAAGTACCGTCACAACGATTGGAGGAAATGCATTCTATGGTTGCAGTGGTTTGACCTCTGTGGTTTCTTGTATTACGAATGTTTTTGCAACGGGAACGAATGCTTTCTATGGCTGTTCAAATGCCATTCTCTATGTTCCAAAAGGCAAGAAGAGCCAGTATCAGAATACATCTGATTGGAATAGATTAACCATACAAGAGGCACCTTTCGACTTCTGTGCCGCAAATGATGATGGTGTTACTATTTATTACAATATCGTCAATGAAGCCAATAAGACATGCGAAGTGTCATGCGGAATAGATAAGAGTGAGTTTGACCCAGGTTGCTTTGCTACTGACTACGCAGGTGTGGTTAATATCCCTTCGTCAGCGAATGGCTACACAGTGATAGGTATTGGTGAGTTGGCTTTTGCTTGTTGTCGAAACTTTACCTCCCTGTCTATTCCAAATTCCGTCACTTACATAGGAAGTGGAGCATTCTATGGCGGTTGTGGCTTTACTTCCCTTGAAATTCCAAATTCTGTTACAAGAATTGAAAGTGGTGCATTCGCGTATAATTGGAATTTGACTTCCGTGACGATTCCAAATTCCGTCACTTACATTGGAGATTATGCTTTTGAAATCTCTGGCTTGACCTCTGTGACGATTCCAAATTCCGTCACTTACATCGGTGATGGAGCATTCTTTAACTGTAATGGTTTGTCTTCAGTGATTATTCCAAGTTCAGTCACAAGCATAGGAACAAGTGCATTCAGTCTTTGCTATTTGGATTCTATAACTTCTGAAATCAGAAATGTTTTTGAGACAGGAGAAGATGCTTTCGGTATGAGTGAAGATGCCACTCTTTATGTTCCGAGAGGAACGACAAGCCAATATCAGTCGAAGGCTGATTGGAATAGAATAACCCATATTGAGGAGCTAGATTATGATTTCAGTGCCCCAAATGAGGATGGTGTTATCATATACTACCATATCAAAAGTGAAGCCAATAAGACATGCTATGTGACACGCAAAAATAATTCCCCAGATGCTTCTGATTTCTACGCAGGTGTGGTTAACATCCCTTCATCAGCGAAAGGCTACACTGTGATAGGTATAAATGATCATGCTTTTACGAATTGTGTAAACTTGACCTCCGTGACGATTCCAAGCTCTGTCACAACCATCGGAGGATATGCATTCTCAGGTTGCACAAGCTTGACCTCTGTGACTTCTGAAATCAGAAATGTTTTTGAGACAGGATATGATATTTTCTATGGCTGTGGAAATATCACTCTTTATGTTCCAAAAGGCACAAAGAGCCAGTATCAGAACACATCTGACTGGAACACTATCACCAATATAAAGGAATTGCCTTACAGCTTTAAACTTAAATCCGCAATAAATGATGTTGATATTTATTACAGTATCATTGATGAGTCGAATAAGACATGCGAAGTGTCAAGTGCCATCAAAAAAAACACTTATGGATCATCAAACACTGATGATACCTACACAGGTGATGTTTTTATCCCTTCTAATGCTAATGGCTACAGAGTGACGGGCATTGGAGATTATGCATTTAGATGTTGTAAAAATTTAAGTTCAGTGTCGATTCCAAACACCGTCACAAGCATTGGATATAATGCATTCCAGTATTGCACAGGTTTGACTTCCGTGACGATGCCAAACTACATCAAAACCATTGGAGATTATGCATTCTGGGGCTGCAATGGCTTGAACTCCATAACCATACCAAACTCCGTCACAAGTATTGGTATTTATGCATTCCGGGGCTGTACAGGCTTGAACTCTCTAACGATTGGTAATTCTGTCACAAGCATTGGAGGTGCTGCATTTTCTAATTGTCGAAACTTGACCTCTCTGAAGATTCCTAAATCCGTCACTTCCATTGGAGCTAATGCATTCAATGGATGCACAGGCTTGAACTCTGTGACTTCTGAAATTACAAATGTTTTTGAAACAGGAGCGAGTGCTTTCAATGGCTGCGAAAATGCCACTCTTTATGTTCCGAAAGGCACGAAGAGCCAGTATCAGTCGAAGGGTGATTGGAATCGATTCACTAATGTTGTTGAGAAGAGCGGAATCATTGGAGATATCAATAATGATAATGTAGCGAATATTTCAGATGTGGTTACTCTCGTCAATTACATTTTAAGTTCAGAATCATCTTCTTCTGTCGATGTATCTGCTTACGATGTTGATGGCAATGGAACAATAAACATTTCCGACGTGGTGGTTCTGGTGAATATCATTTTGACGAATAATTAACGCTATTATAGGCTTTAGCTTTGGCGTTAGCGTTGGTTTGCCATCCGGATGGTAGCCAAAGCTAATGCCAAAGCTAATGCTTTCTCGGTGCTTGAGGGCGTAGGGAAGGATGAATCTATACCTTTGTCGTAGGTGGCAGGGGTATAGATTTTTTATGCAGAAAGGTGAAATCATTTGGAAATAATTTCGTAAATTTGCACAAATTTAATTAGCAGTATAAAACATAAAAATATAGAGCAAACAATATGAGCATTGAAAAGACGGAAGAAACGAAGTATGAATCAGTGAGCTTCGTTGAAGAGATTGTGAGAAAGGACCTTGCAGAAGGCAAGAATGGTGGACGGATTCAGACTCGTTTTCCACCTGAACCCAATGGCTATCTGCACATCGGTCATGCCAAGGCGATTGCCATAGATTTTGGTATGGCGAAGAAATATGGTGGTGTTTGCAACCTCCGTCTTGATGATACGAACCCTCAGAAGGAGGACAACGAATATATAGAGGCTATCAAGGAGGACATCCAGTGGCTGGGCTTCAAGTGGGGTAAGATTCTGTATGCGAGCGACTACTTCCAGCAGTTGTGGGACTTTGCTGTGGAACTCATCAAGCAGGGCAAGGCATACGTGGATGAGCAGACCAGTGAGGAGATTGCTGCCCAGAAGGGTACTCCTACGCAGGCTGGAGTGAATAGTCCTTATAGGGATAGACCTGTGGAGGAAAATCTGCGTTTGTTTGAGGAAATGAATAGTGGACGCATGGAACGTGGAAAGATGGTTTTGCGTGCTAAGATTGATATGGCAAGTCCTAACATGCACTTCCGCGACCCAATCATGTATCGTGTGCTGAATATGCCTCACGACAGAACGGGCAACAAATGGAATGCCTATCCTATGTATGACTATACGCATGGCCAGAGTGACTTCTTCGAGGGAGTGACGCACTCGCTTTGCACCTTGGAATTCGTGAGCCATCGTCCGCTCTATGACTTGTTTGTTGATTGGTTGAAGCAGACTCGCGGTGAGGAACCTCTGAATGATAACCGCCCAAGACAGATTGAGTTTAACAAGTTGAATTTAACTCATACTTTAATGTCGAAGCGTAATCTCTTGATACTTACTCAGGAGGGAGTGGTGAACGGATGGGATGACCCTCGTATGCCAACTATTTGCGGTTTCAGAAGACATGGATATAGTCCTGAATCCATCTTGAATTTTATTGACAAGATTGGTTACACCACCTTCGATGCACTCAATGAGATGGCATTGTTGGAGTCGGCAGTTCGTGATGATTTGAACAAGAGGGCTCAGCGTGTGTCAGCAGTGCTGAATCCAGTGAAACTTATCTTGACGAATTATCCTGAGGGACAGGTGGAGACGTTGACTGCTATCAACAACCCAGAGAACCCTGATGATGGTACACACGAGATTGAGTTCAGCAGGGAGTTGTGGATTGAGCGTGATGACTTCATGGAGGATGCTCCTAAGAAATTCTTCCGCCTGAGTGTGGGTCGCGAAGTGCGTCTGAAGAATGCGTATATCATCAATTGCACAGGCTTCAAGAAGAATGATGAAACGGGCGAAATTGAGGAAATCTATGCTACCTACGACCCTAACACGAAGAGTGGTATGCCTGATGCCAACCGCAAGGTGAAGGCTACAATTCATTGGTTGAGTTGCGAGCATTGTCTTGAGGCAGAGGTGAGAAATTACGATAGGCTTTGGTTGGTGGAGAATCCACGCGACGAGGTGAAGAAATATAGCGACGAGCATGGTGTGCGCGGTATTGAGGCGATGCGTCCGTTCCTGAATCCAAACAGTTTGGAAATCAACAAGCATGCTTACGTGGAGAAATGGCTTCAGACTCGTAAGCCTCTTGATTACTTGCAGTTCCAGCGCATAGGATACTATAATATCGACCCTGATTCTACGCCTGAGCATTTGGTATTCAATAGAACGGTGGGCTTGAAGGATAATTGGGCTAAAGCTAACAAATAATAATGAAGAATGAAGAATGTAGAATGAAGAATGTATTTGACTCTGCAAATAGGGTAAGCCATTCCAAATGGATGTACTTTTCATTCTTAATTCTTCATTCTTAATTCATCATTCTTAATTTAATTCAATGAATACGTTTGAAACGAATGAATTTAAGCGTGTGCTGTCCCGTTATGAGAAATCGAAACGGGAGGGTCATTCGTGCTATTTGGATTCAGACGATTTCATTGACATATCGGACTATTACCTCGACCTTGATAAACCGCTGGAATCCTTGGATGCGGTGAATGAGGGAATGAGGTTGCATCCCAGCGATGAATTGCTCATGTCGGTGAAGGCTGGTGTGCTGATTTATCTACATCATTTTGATGAGGCGATGGAACTGGTGGAAGTGCTTGACCCTCAGAAGAATTACGACGTGAAATATCTGCAAGCGCAATTGAAATATGCGGTGGAGGAAAACGTGGAAGAGGCTGATGCGATGTTTCATGAGTGGCTTCAGGACGTGGAGAAGGAATGGGAATATGGGAGAGGCAATTCTCGCAATTTCACGATGGAAGATGACTTGGATGACGACATGGATGAACCCGTGTCGGAGGATGATGCTGAGCGCGAGATGCGCAGTGCCTATATCCATGTGCTGATGTCGTATGTGGAGCTTTCTTCGATTGATGCCGACAAGCAGATTAGGGGGTGGATTGAGAGTTACTTTGAGCGTTTTCCCGACTTTGGAGAATACGAGAGTGACTATGCCTTGGCAGATGTGGCGCGTGAGGGCAATTTTTCTGATTTGACTGAAATCGCCTACACTCGCATGCTGGATTATAATCCTTATTTGGAAAATGGCTGGTTGGTACTTGCCATGGCACAGAACATGCAAGGGAAATATGAGGAGGCTCTGAACTCGCTGGATTTTGCACTTGCTATCTCGCCAAATGATGATACCTGTTTGATGGCAAAGGCACATAGTTTTTATAGTCTTTGCAATTATCAGCAGGCACTCGACATCTTCTTAAAAGTGCGTGAGATGAACAATGGTTCTCCTGCCGCAGACCAATATATCGCTTTTTGCTATTGTGCCCTCAACGACAAGGAGAATGCGCTGAAATATCTGAATTCAGCCAGCCAACACTCGAAGCATCTGACAGGAAGCAATGAGCAAAAGGCATACACCTTGGGGGAAATAGCTGATGGATACTTTGCCTGCGGGGCATTTGAGGAAGCAAAGCATTTTGCAGAGAAGGCGCATCGACTGGACAAAGGCAAATTGGAGTATGTGCTGCTGTTGGGTAATGCGTATTTGGGACTGAACGACCTGAAGCATGCACTACAGAAGTTTATCTACTATATCAATCATTCGGAGAGTGTTCCTTACGCCATGCTATACGTGGCAAATCGGTTCTTGGCATTCGACTATTCAGAGATAGCTTGCGACTTGCTGAAAACCGTGCTGCAATATGACGAAAAGAAGGACAATTTCCCTCAGAAGAATAGTGCATTCGCTTATATGTCGCTGGCAGAATTCAGATGTGGGCACATGAAGGAGGCGTTGGAGTATCTGAAAGAGGCTTGCGAGAAGGATGCTGAAAGCGTGAAGAACCTGTATGTGAACTATCTGCCCGACACGGTGCTCCCCGAGGATTACTTTGATTACTTGAGGCAACAAATCATCAATGAAAAACCAAACTAATATCTATCTATATGAAAAAATGGCTAATTGTTTGTGCGGCATTTCTATCAACCACCTTGATGCTGGCACAGCGGAATGAAACTTTACTAAAGGATTGGAAATTCTCGCACTCCGACAACGAGATGCAAGCGAATGAGAATTTCAACGACAAGAAATGGCAATCTGTGAAGGTACCTCACGATTGGGCAATTGCAGGACCTTTCGATAAAGAAGTGGATAAGCAAGTGGTGGCAATTGTGCAGAATGGTGAGAAAGAAGCTTCGGAAAAGACTGGGCGCTCGGGCGCATTGCCTTGGATTGGAGTGGGATGGTATCGCACGAGTTTCACGGTACCTGTGGGGTGCGAGAATGCTTGGTTGAACTTCGATGGCGCTATGGCAGAGCCAAAGGTGTATGTGAATGGAAAACTAGCTGGCGAGTGGAAATATGGCTACTCGGCTTTCAACGTTGATATTACTCCTTATATATATAAGGACGGCAGAAAGAACACGGTTGCTGTGCGTTTGCAGAACATTGAGGAGAGTAGTCGATGGTATCCAGGTGCAGGACTTTATCGACCTGTGACATTGATTACCACCAGCAAGACGCATATTGCTCCTTGGGGTATTGATGTGCAAACAGTGGAAAGCTTTTGGTCCTCGAACACTGCAAAGCTGAAGGCAAAGGTGAAAGTGATGAATAGAGAAGAAGGCGATGTGGTTCGTTTTTCAATCGCTGGGAAAGATTTCGACTTGCCTTTCAAATCGATTCATGGTTTAGCTCAGAATAGCGTTGCAAGCGATGAAATCACATTGGAAGGCATCGAAGTTTGGGATCCGTCTAACCCTATTCTTTATGAGGCAAAAGTAAGTATCATCAAGGCAAATGGCAAAGTTGTTGATACGAAGACTTTCAAGTATGGAATTCGAACAATTTCCTATGAAGATCGCGGTATCAGTTATTTCTATATCAATGGAAAACCTTATAAATTCAAAGGAGTTTGCTTGCATCACGACTTGGGAATGTTAGGTGCTGCGGTGAACAAAGCAGCTTTGCTCCATCAACTCACACTGTTGAAATCGATGGGATGCAATGCGATTCGAACTTCTCATAATATGCCTTCGCAGTGGCAGATGGATTTGTGCGACTCATTGGGAATCATGGTGATGGCAGAGTCCTTTGATATGTGGAAATATCCTAAGTGCAAGAACGGATATGCTCGCTTCTATGATGATTGGTGGAGAAGGGATTTGACCAATCTTGTGAAGGCAAACCAATTGCATCCTTCCATCGTGATGTGGAGCATCGGAAATGAAATTCCAGAGCAGGGTTCTAAGGAGGGAAACCGCATGACTCGCGACATGCAGAACCTGATGCATCAACTTGACCCAACTCGCCCTGTGACTGCTGGTATGGACCGAATTGATAATGCACTTTCTACAGGTTATGCTCAGGTGCTTGATATTCCTGGCATGAATTATCGCACGCAAAAGTATGAAATGGCTTATGAGAAACTGCGTCATGGATTTGTGTTGGGAAGCGAAACTGCTAGTACGGTAAGCTCGCGTGGCGTGTATAAGTTCCCTGTGGAATATAGCAAGTCCAAGCAATGGGACGATGGACAATGCACGGGCTATGATGTGGTGGCTTGCTCATGGAGCAATGTGCCTGAGGAAGATTGGGTGCTACAAGATGACAAGAATTGGGTGATGGGTGAGTTTGTTTGGACTGGCTTCGACTATTTGGGCGAACCAACTCCATACGACGGATATTGGCCAAGCAGAAGTAGCTACTTTGGAATCTTTGATTTGGCAGGACTTCCTAAGGACAGATATTATCTTTATCGTTCTCGCTGGAACAAGAATGAAAGCACGATTCATTTGCTCCCTCATTGGAACTGGAAAGGTCGTGAGGGTGAAGTGACACCTGTGTATTGCTATACGAATTATCCTACGGCAGAACTTTTTGTGAATGGCAAGAGCCAAGGAAAGATTTCGAAGAATCCAAAACTGGATGGCAAGGATGGTCCTGCTTTCGACAGGTATCGCTTGCGCTGGAATGACGTGAAATATGAACCAGGCGAAATTCGTGTCGTTGTTTATGACAAGGATGGAAACAGAGTGGGAGAGGAGAGTGTGAAAACCGCTGGCGCTCCCGACCACATTGTGCTGGAAGCAGACAAAACGAAACTTAATGCCGATGGGGAAGACATGGCTTTCATCACGGTGAAGGTTGTGGATAAGGATGGAAATCTCTGCCCTGATGCGGACAATCAGATACAAGTGTCGGTAAGCGGTGCTGCTCAGTTCAAGGGCATTTGTAATGGAGATGCCACCAGTCTGGAAGTGTTCACCCAACCTACCATGAAAGTGTTCCACGGTATGCTCTCAGTTGGTATTATTTCGAAAGAAAAGGGTGGTAAGGCTCAGCTGAATGTCAGAGGAAAAGGTGTGAAAGCTGCCAAACTGGACTTCAACGTTGATTAGCAAGCAAGAAAAAGAGGGTACCCCATTTGAGGTATCCTCTCTTTGTCTTTATCCATAAATACTTTTTTCAGGATTACTTCTTAGAAAGAAGATCACGAATCTCGGTGAGGAGTTTCTCTTCAGCAGATGGTTCTGGAGCAGGAGCAGGTTCTTCTGCCTTCTTAGCAGTCAACTTGTTCATAGCCTTCACCATGAGGAAGATACAGAACGCGATGATCAGGAAATCGATGATGTTCTGGATAAATGCACCATACTTGAGTGTAGCTCCTGCGATTGGCTCGCCACCATCAACAGATGGAATCATCATCTTGTATTCCAAACCTGACAAATCAATGCCGCCAGTCAACATACCAACGATAGGCATAAGGACATCATCAACCAAAGATGTGACAATCTTACCGAAAGCACCGCCGACGATTACACCGACAGCCATGTCCATCACGTTGCCTTTCATGGCAAAATCCTTAAATTCTTTAATAAATCCCATAGTTTTGTCTGTTTTTTTAATTGATAAAAATGGTTAGTGAAAATACTTATTTTTAAAGCACAGTTGGCAAAAGGGAAGATAAAGACGATTTTTGTCAATAAGCACTTCGCAATTATGATTTTTTTATTAAAATCTTTTGCAAAGATAAAAGAATTATTTGTAACTTTGCATTCACAAAGGGGTAAATCTTCAAAGATTTGTAAAAATTGCCCTAAAAAATTGTATTGGTAGAAAGAAAATAGCTCTTTTTAAGTAATGCATATAAACAAACAAAGACTGATTAGCATATCTTTCATGCTGCTTACAATACTTTTATTCGTTGCATGCAAATCTGCCGAACATTGTAATTGTGGATAACAAGATATATGCATTTCTATTATGCTATCAAGAGATTTAATATAAAGTTTTTAAACCCTTTAAATTAACAAAAAAATCAAAAATGGCAACAAAAGTTGGTATTAACGGTTTCGGCCGTATCGGTCGCCTCGCATTCCGTCAGATGTTCGAGGCTGAAGGTTATGAAGTAGTAGCAATCAACGACTTGACAAGCCCTAAGATGCTTGCTCACCTCCTCAAGTATGATACAGCTCAGGGTGGTTTCTGTGGTAAGTTCGGTGAGAACAAGCACACAGTTGACTGCACAGAGAACTCTATCATTGTTGATGGCAAGGAGATTACTATCTACGCTATTCCTAACGCAGCTGAACTTCCTTGGGGTAAACTCGGCGTTGACGTAGTTCTCGAGTGCACAGGTTTCTATACTTCTAAGGAGAAGGCTTCTGCTCACCTGACCGCTGGTGCTAAGAAGGTTGTTATCTCTGCTCCTGCTGGTAACGATCTGCCTACAATCGTTTACAATGTAAACCACAAGACTCTGACTCCTGCTGACACAGTTATCTCTGCTGCATCTTGCACCACTAACTGTTTGGCTCCTATGACAAAAGCTTTGAATGATTTCGCTCCAATCCAGAGCGGTATCATGACAACTGTACACGCTTACACTGGTGACCAGATGATTTTGGACGGTCCTCAGCGCAAGGGTGATGTTCAGCGTGCACGTGCTGGTGCTCAGAACATCGTTCCTAACTCAACTGGTGCTGCTAAGGCTATCGGTTTGGTTATTCCTGAGTTGAACGGTAAGTTGATCGGTGCTGCACAGCGCGTTCCAACTCCAACAGGTTCTACTACTATCCTTCACGCTGTTGTTAAGGGTGAGGTTACTGTTGAGGGTATCAACGCTGCTATGAAGGCTGCAACTAACGAGTCTTTCGGTTATACAGAAGAGAAGCTCGTTTCTAGCGACATCATCGGTATGAAGTTCGGTTCACTCTTCGATGCTAACCAGACTATGGTTTCTAAGATGGGTGATGGTAACTCTCTCGTACAGGTTGTTGCTTGGTACGACAATGAGAACTCTTACACTTCTCAGATGGTTCGCACTATCAAGTACCTCGCTGAGCTCAAGTAAGAAACTCACACACATTTGATTAGATAGACTCTTTTATCCAATCAAAAACATTCAGCTCCATCATTCTTCTGAGTGATGGAGTTTTTTTTATGTTGAATCTCTTTTCAAATGGAAAAGGGAAAGACTATTTCAATAAAAAAAGAGCTGGGCTTTTTGTACCCAACTCTTTTCCATATTCTGATAAGTGTATAGTTTATTTGCAATCACAGCAACCTGGACAATCGTTTTGTTTATCCTTGCAATGGCATTTTTGTCCACCATCACAATTGCATACTTTATCCTTGCCTTGAAACTTTCGGATAATGCCTCGTAGGAGCAACACACCGGCTATACAGCAAATGATAATAACGATGGTAAGTTGTTGCATAGGATTGAATTTTTAAACTATATACTCTTGTAAATTTAAATCAATTCGATAGAACGACGAACAAACTTGTTAAGTGCTTCACCTGTTAGCAAACCATTCTGAAGGAGAGCCAAGTCAATGAGTTGATGCACAATCTTATTGTCCTTTGCATAGTCAGCAATAATAGCTGTCTTCTTCTCCTGCTGTTTGGTAATTTGCTTTTCTGTATTGGACAAATCATCTTTCGATTCCTGAGGAATCTCATCCCATTTCTTGTCCTTATTCTGCTGGTTGATGGCATCACGACGGGCTGTAAGTCCAGCTATTTCGCCAAGAATAGGTTTCAAAGCTTCAGCAGTAGCATTCTCACCCTCTGTCAAAACATCCTTAACAAGCTTGTGGTCGGTGTTGAGGACAACATTCAGCATATCAGGCATTTCACCATAGAAGCCCATACCTTGCTGAATTCGACTCATCTCCTTCATACGACGCATGTATTCACTTTGGGTAATGACAACAGGAGCGGCTGATTCACCCATTGCTTGAGCATCTACATTGAATTCCATCTTTTCCATCTTAGGCATCTGGGTCTGGAACAAGCTCTTGAGAATATCCTTCTTGGATTCAGCCAATTCTTCCTTCTTCTCATCTTCTTTCACGATGAGTCGGTCAATCACATCGCTATCTACACTGGCAAAGCGACTCTTTTCGAACTTACGTTCCAGCATGTTTACCATTGCTGTGTCGAGTTCGCCATTGAGGAGAAGAACATTGTATCCCTTAGCCTGTGCAGAATCAATGTAACTATACTGCTTATCCTTATTTTGAGCATAAAGATAAACCAAGTTTCCGTCCTTGTCAGTCTGATTATCCTTGATGAGCGTCTGATATTCCTCATAAGTGTATGCCTTGCCTTCTGTATCCTTCAACAAAGCAAACTTGTTAGCCTTATCATAGAAATCTTCTTCACTCAGCATGCCATAGTGGATGAAAATCTTGATATCGTCCCACTTTTCCTCAAAGTCCTTACGGTCTGTCTTGAAGATTTGCTGCAAGCGATCGGCAACTTTCTTGGAAATATAAGTGCTGATTTTCTTCACATTGGAGTCACTCTGCAAATAGCTTCGACTTACATTGAGTGGAATATCTGGACTATCGATAACACCATGAAGCAAGGTCAAGAAGTCTGGAACGATTCCTTCTACTGAATCGGTGACAAATACCTGATTGCAATAGAGTTGAATCTTGTTCTTTTGCAAATCGAAATTCGACTTCACCTTAGGGAAATAGAGCACACCCGTGAGATTGAATGGATAATCAACATTCAGATGAATCCAGAAAAGAGGCTCATCGCTCATAGGATAAAGGTCGCGATAGAACTTCTTGTAGTCCTCGTCCTTTAATTCAGATGGCTTCTTGGTCCAAATAGGAGTTGTATCATTGATGATATTGTCCTCTTCTGTTTCAACCTGCTTGCCATCTTTCCATTCCTTCTTCTTACCAAAAGCAACGGCGATAGGGAGGAAGTGGCAATACTTCTTCAGCAAGTCAGAAATCTTGTTTTCTTCCAAGAAATCCTTGCTATCATCATCGATATACATGATGATGTCTGTACCACGGTCCTGCTTATCTGCATCCTCGATAGAGAATTCAGGACTTCCGTCGCAACTCCATTTCACAGCCTTTGCATCTGGTTGCCAACTCTTCGTAACGATTTCAACTTTCTTTGAAACCATAAAAGCTGAATAGAAACCGAGTCCAAAATGACCGATGATGGCATTTGCATCCTCCTTATATTTGTCAAGGAAATCGTTGGCTCCAGAGAAAGCGATTTGGTTGATGTATTTGTCGATTTCCTCTTCTGTCATACCAATACCACGGTCGGAAACAGTGAGTGTGCCTGCATCCTTATTGATACTTACATGCACAGTCAAATCCCCAGCTTCTTCTTTCAACTCACCTTTCGAAGCAAGTGTGCGAAGTTTCTGAGTGGCATCTACTGCATTGGAAACAATTTCACGGAGGAAAATTTCATGGTCTGAATAGAGAAACTTTTTGATAACGGGGAAGATGTTCTCTGTAGTAACCCCAATATTACCTTTTTGCATTTTATTATAGAAGATTTGTTTATTTCTGAGCGTTTCGAGATACAAAAAATGTGCCAACAACAGATTCTGATTCTGTTGCTGACACAAGTATGACAAAGTGTCAGTAGAAAACGCTAAGATGTTGCTCCCACCTTGAACACAATGCGGAAATTACCATCATTCCAGGATGTGGAATTAATATGGAATGAAACGATTTCGCCAGTAGATTTCACATGAGCTCCGATACAGGCACACATGTCATAATCACCAATCCTCACGATTCGCAGGGTTTCGCTGGCATCATCGGGTAGTTTGTTGAGAGTAACACCCTCGGGTATTTCATCGCGTGTCACAAAATCATATACAACAGGGATGTCTTGCTGAATCAAATCATTCATGATTCTTTCTATTTCAGCAATCTGTTCAGCTGTGGGTTCTGACTTAAGTGTGTAATTGATTTTACTCTTCTTCCTTTCTATGTGAGCATTCCGAGAACGCTCGCAGCCGAACATGCGAACCATCGTTTGGTTGAGCAAATGTTCGGCTGTGTGCATAGGAGGAAATTCTGCCTTGTTATGGGCATTTAGTTCCATGTGCCATTAATTGAAATCTACTGTTGGAGCCTTGTCTGAACCCTCGGCAGCTTTGAATCCAGCCTTCTTGTCGAAGCCCATGATGCCAGCAACGATGTTGTTAGGGAACTTGCGAATTGTCACGTTGTAATCCTTCACGGCATCATTGAATGCATTACGCGATTCCTTAATACGGTTTTCAGTACCTTCAAGTTGAGCCTGCAATTCGAGGAAGTTCTCGTTTGCCTTCAGTTCAGGATAATTCTCACTGACAGCAATGAGACGACTTAAAGCAGAATTCAGTTCGCTCTGTGCTGCTTGAAATTTCTGCATGTTTTCCTCTGTAAGCTCATCCACATTGAGTTGAATCTTTGTAGCATTTGCACGTGCTTCCACTACAGCCTGATAGGTTTCCTTTTCGTGAGCTGCATAACCTTTCACAGTTTCCACAAGGTTAGGAATGAGGTCTGCACGACGTTGATAATCAGACTCCACTTTTGCCCAAGCGTTGCTTACAATCTCGTCTGAATTAACAAACCCATTGTAAATTCTAGCACCCCAAAAGACTGCAACCAATATTACAACAATGAGAACAACTGTTTTTTTCATTTTTCTAAATGTTTTTAAATGATTAATATTTTTTTGTTTACTTCATTGAAATAGATTGAAATAGAGAAGGATTAGAATCTTCCGCCAGCACCACCGCCTCCGAAAGAACCGCCTCCGAAACCACCGAAGCCTCCTCCGCCTCCGAAGCCACCAGAGAAGCCTCCACTTCTTCCACCTCCACCACCAATTATAATCGTAGGAGGTTGTTGCTCATGGATGCGAGTCTTAACGGTTGTTTTTCCGCAATTCTTACATTTGTATGTAATGTGGTATTCGTATTTCAAACGACTGAGCTTTTTGATTCGAGTCGATTCCTTTTTCAGACTATGCTTTCCGCAATAAGGACATTTGCTTTCCTTATATTCTGTGTATATCACGCTGAGGATAATAAATCCAATTCCAAAGAGAAACAGAATTCCAACTAAGGTGAAGAAAGCATCATCTTCTCCTGAATCATAGTCGTCACGATATTGCTCCATGATTTCGGGATTCTTCTCCAAATATCCCTTCATATCTCTCACGCACGCCATCACAGCATTGTCCCAATCGCTTTGCTTGAGGTAGGGGAGCATGGCTTGATTCTCTATACGTTTGCAGATAGCATCGGGGAGATATTTCTCCATTCCCGTTCCCGTAGAAATGAAATAGCTTCTATCGTCTGTTGCCAAAGCAATCACAACACCTTGGCTTTGTTTTCCTCCCAATTCGTAGCGTCTTCCTAATTCAATAGCAAATTTATATGGATCATCGCCTTCAATGTTTTTCACCACAGCCACAATGCAAAACACACTGTGAGTATCTAATGCTCTGAGCATCGAGTGAATAGAGTCAACCGCATTTTGAGAGAGGATTCCATCGGGATTCGACACTCTTGTATATCTATCGAGTTCAGGAAGTGTCTGAGCTGAATAAGGCTTTGCCCACAGGGTAACGGAGCAAAGCAGCAATAATATATAAGTAGCAAATCTCTTCATCATTATGATTTCATTTATGATTAAAAGAGGAAAGTCTCGTCAAAATCTATCAATCGAACAAAAAACGACAATGCCACTTAAGAATAGAATCATTACTGATTCCAATACTTCCAGGAAGCAAGAGCCTGTAGCACCAGCATCTCAAGTCCATTCTTCACAACAGCTCCATGCATCAACCCTTTTTGCATAAACATGGTTTGGTCAGGATTATACACAAGGTCGAAAAGCAAATTGTTTTCATTTAGTACCTCGTAAGGAATCTTCGGAGAATCATAAATCTTTGGGAACATACCCACAGGGCTGCAATTCACAACAACTTCATATTCCCGAAGTGCTTCTTCGTCCAAATCCTCATACACCACGGTATTAGGACGCTTGTAGCGAGACACAAACACCGCTTCCAATCCAAGTTGCTTTGTCAAAGCATAATACACTGCTTTAGAAGCTCCACCTGTGCCAAGTATCAACGCCTTCTTATGGTGAATTTTAAGAAGAGGTTCGATGGATTCTTTGAAACCCACCACATCGGAATTATAGCCAATGAGCTTCACATTCTTTCCTTTTCGCTCCACACGAATCACATTCACCGCTCCGATTTCGCGTGCTTCCTTGCTAATCTCATCGAGGAATGGAATCACCTTTTCCTTGTAAGGAATCGTCACATTCAATCCCTTCAGATGAGGATTTCCTGTAATCACTAAAGGCAAATCATCAATAGATGGGATTTCAAAGTTTTTGTACTCAGCATCGATGCCTTCACTAGCAAATTTATCAGTGAAGAAATTGCGCGAGAAAGAATGTCCAAGCGGATATCCTATGAGTCCGTAAGTGTCCATGTTGCGAGTTTTATTTGAATCCTTTTATTTTTCGGCTGAATAAAGAATGCACATTCCAAAAATGAGTCGCTTGTAGCTCACATTCCTCAAACCTGCTTTCTGAAAGATTTCCACCATTTTGTCTGCTTGGGGCACAGCGTCCATCGTCTCAGGCAAATAGGTGTAGGCATGTTGGTCGTGCGAAATGAAACGTCCTATCAGTGGCATCACCACCTTCTTGTAAACCCAGAAGAGTTGTTTCATTGGGAACGATACTGGTGTACACAAGTCAATAGCCACGAGTTTTCCTTGAGGCACCAGCACACGTTTCATCTCCATCAGGCATTTGTCAAGATTTTGAAAATTCCTCAAGGCAAATGCCGATATGATAGCGTCAAACTGGTTGTCCTGAAAAGACATGCTCTCGCAATCTTCATATTGAAAGGAAATCATATCCGACAACCCTTTCTGCTCAACTTTCTCTCGTCCTATTGTCATCATCCCCTCTGAAATGTCAATCCCCACAACACGCTCAGGATGAAGTTGTTGTTGAGCCAAGATAGCGAAATCGCCAGTTCCTGTAGCAACATCAAGAATCCGTTTCGGCTGAATTTTCGCAGTTTGCTTCAAATCCTTGATGGCTCTGCGTCTCCAAATTCGGTCGATTCCAAGGGAAAGTGTATGATTGAGCGTGTCGTAGGAATGTGCGATTTTATCGAACATTTTTTCTACTTGCTCGCGTTTCGATGCACTTCCGTCGTATGGCTTTACTTCTTCTTGTGCGTACAACTTGTCTAATATTTATTATCGTTTCAGAGTCTTCAGATACTCTGTCACATTTCTTTCAATTCGAGCTGCAAGGTCTTCGTCCGAAGTCTCCTTGTTAAACTTCTCGCCGACGATGTGCTCATAAAGCTCAATGTAACGCTCCGAAATGGATTCTGCGAATTCATCAGTGATTTCAGGCATTGTCTGACCTGGCTGATTCATAAAATTATGGTCGATGAGCCATTGACGTACAAATTCCTTCGAAAGTTGACGCTGTGGCTCTCCCCTCAAGAACTTTTCCTGATAACCTTCTGCATAGAAATAGCGGCTTGAATCTGGCGTATGCACTTCATCAATCAGATAAACCTTTCCATCGCGCTTGCCAAATTCATATTTTGTATCAACGAGAATCAAACCCTTTTCAGCAGCGATTTCTGTTCCGAGATTGAAGAGTTCGTAGGTGTATTGTTCCATGATCTCATAGTCTTCCTTGCTAACAATACCTTGAGCAATGATTTCTTCCTTGGAGATATTCTCATCATGTCCCTCATCTGCTTTGGTTGTAGGTGTGATAATTGGACGTGGGAACTTTTCGTTTTCTCTCATTCCATCAGGAAGTTTCACACCACAAATCTCTCGATTTCCAGCCTTGTATTCACGCCATGCAGAACCCGTGAGATAGCCACGAATAATCATTTCCACACGGAATCCCTCGCACTTCAATCCAACAGTTACCATTGGGTCAGGAGTGGCAAGTTTCCAGTTTGGTACCACATTCTTCGATGCATCAAGGAATTTTGCTGCTATCTGATTGAGCACCTGTCCCTTGAAAGGAATGCCTTTTGGCAGCACAACATCGAATGCACTGATGCGGTCCGTTGCCACCATCACCATGATGTCGTCATTGATATTGTAAACATCGCGAACTTTTCCGTGATACACACTTTTCTGTCCTGGAAAGTTGAAATCGGTTCTTGTAAGAGCTTTCATTGTAAATATGTTTTTTAATGATGATTATGCTTTATGTTATTGTATTTCTTCAAATCTCAGTGATTCTGCGACGGATTATCATTTGAAATCTTTATCGTGGAAAAGAATTGGCTCTGCTTCCTTCCTTTTTCTATCGTACTCATCGTAAGCATTCACAATTCTTGTCACCAAGCGATGGCGGACAATGTCCTTTTCATTCATTTCAACGAAAGAAATCCCTTTCACATCCTTCAGCACGAGCATTGCCTCTTTCAAGCCACTTCTCACAGAGCGAGGCAAATCTATCTGAGTCATGTCGCCCGTAATAATCATTTTTGTATTCTGTCCCATACGAGTGAGGAACATCTTGATCTGCTGAGTGGTAGTGTTTTGTGCTTCATCGAGAATCACCACAGCATCATTCAGTGTTCGTCCTCGCATAAAGGCGAGAGGAGCAATCTGAATGACGTTCTGTTCCATGTATTCCGTCAATTTCTGAGCAGGAATCATGTCTTGCAGAGCATCATAGAGAGGCTGAAGATAAGGGTCGATTTTCTCTTTCATATCTCCAGGCAGAAAGCCCAACTTTTCTCCTGCCTCCACTGCCGGACGCGACAAAATAATCTTGCGGATTTCCTTGTTTTTCAAAGCACGAACAGCCAAAGCGATGCTGATATAGGTTTTGCCCGAACCAGCAGGACCCGTCGTGAAAAGCATATCGTTTTGCAGATAAGCCTCTACGAGTTTTCGCTGATTTTCGCTACGAGCCACGATAGGCTTTCCCGTAACGCTATAACAAATTGCGGTGGAATCCCCCTTTTCTGCATCGGGGTTTCCACCTTTCACAATGTTGAGAATTGTTTCTTCGTTGAGCGAGTTGTATTTTGAGCAATGGGCACGCATCTTCTCAATGTTTTCCTCAAAGGAACACATCTCAAGCTCATCGCCCAAAACCTTAATCATATTTCCTCGCGCAACGATGCGCAGTTTAGGATACAACGCCTTTATCATTTGCAGGTGGATATTGTTCACACCGTAGAAAGTCAAAAGGTCGATATCATCCAGCACAATATGCTTCTCAATCATTCAGTGACTTTTCCTTTTCTTTTTTTACCTTATCTTTTTTGTTTTTAAATAATTTGCAAAGATAAGGAAAAGCACGAAATAAATGGCAAAAATATTAAAAATTTTTGCATCAAATGGAATTCAAATCGTGATTCTGCATCCTATATTCTGCCATCTGCTCCCACTTGGTTCCTTTTCGTCCATAATTGGCGTAAGGATAAATGGAAATTCCGCCGCGAGGAGTGAAAATTCCTGTCACCTCAATATACTTAGGATCCATCAGTTTGATAAGGTCTTTCATAATCTTATTCACGCAATCTTCGTGGAAATCTCCGTGATTGCGGAAACTGAAAAGATATAGTTTCAGGCTTTTGCTCTCCACCATCTTCACATCAGGAATATAACTGATACGTATCTCTGCAAAATCTGGTTGTCCCGTGATAGGGCAGAGGCTGGTGAATTCAGGACAGTTGAACCTCACCCAGTAGTCATTCTCTTGATGTTTGTTTTCGAATGCCTCAAGCACTTCTGGTGCATAGTCCTGCTTGTATTCTGTCTTTTTTCCAAGGGCTAACAATCCCTCTTGTTCTCTTTCGCTCATTGTGTATTACTATTTTTTTATTTTCCTAATTTCCTTTGACTCAAGTATTCCTCCAATCCTTGCCTTCTCAATTTGCAGGCAGGGCAATGTCCGCATCCATCGCCAGGAATCCCATTATAGCAAGTGAGTGTTTCGTGACGAATCACATCGAAAATGCCCAATTCATCAGCCATTTTCCAAGTTTCAGCTTTGTTTATCCACATCAGCGGAGTGTGAATCACAAATTGCTCGTCCATAGCAAGATTCAATGTCACATTCAGAGAACGAATGAAAGAATCTCTGCAATCAGGATAACCCGAGAAATCTGTCTGCGATACCCCCGTCACTATATTCATAATATCATGTTCCCTTGCATACACAGCAGCAATGGAGAGGAAAAACATGTTTCTCCCGGGCACGAATGTGTTAGGGTAGGATTCAGCAGGTTTGTCCGAATCCATCGGGATGGAATTGTCAGTGAGAGAGCATCCAGTGCTCAACTCACTGATGAATTCGACATTTTTCACCTCGAAGGGCACCCCTGCCTTGGAGGCTATACGTCGAGCCAATTCCACTTCCAATTCGTGCTTCTGCCCATATACAAAACTGAGAGCATAAACTTCTTTGAAGTGCTTTTTTGCCCAGTAAAGACAGGTAGTGCTGTCCTGTCCACCTGAGAACACAACAAGTGCTTTATCTTTATTCATCTAATACTTGAACTGATTAAATTAAATATCGTTGATTTTCAAAATGTTATAAGAAACATTTGTATCATAAGCACTTTCCCCTTCAATTCGTTTTACATAGCGTATAACTTGAATTGTTACAGGCAAAGCGAAGATTTCGTAGAGTGTTTTTGCAGTAACTTGTAAAAGCATTAGTTTAAGTAATTCTTCAACAGGCATCAAGCCTCCAAATGCCAATGGGAAGAAGATAATTGAGTCCGCTCCTTCGCCAACCAACGTGGAAGCAATGGCACGCCAAGAAAAATGTTTTTCCTTATCGCGCAACTTCATACGACTCATCACCCAAGCGTTCAAGAAAGAACCTACTAAGAAGGCTGACAAACTGGCTGCTGCAATTCGTGGGGCAAGTCCGAAGACAAACTCAAAGTGTGGTTCGTTCTCAGCCCAGTACGAAGCGGCAGGCATGGCACAAGCTATACCACCTAACGACACAACAAAAAAGTTCATCAAGAATCCCATCCAGATGATTAAGCGGGCTTTTCTGAAACCCCATACTTCTGCTACGCAGTCGTTAATGATGTAAGAAATTGGAAAAACGATGAAACCAGCTGTCATTGAGAATGTTCCCACCTGAACAATTTTGGTTTCGAGAAGATTCGATGCCACGAGGCATACACAAAAAAGTATCCCCATCAGCATGAAGGATACACTCACAGTTTTTTTCTGTTTCATTGTCCTTGTTTTTAACGTGGTGTTCAAGCACACGGCAGCCTTTCTCAGCTGCAAGATGAATAAAATAGTTTCATTTCGATAATCCTCTTGCCCTTCTCTATACTTTGGAAATGCTTGAAAAAGAGGGAGGTTTCGAAATCGGCTGCAAAATTACGCACATTTTTTGACTCTACCAAACTTATCAACTACATTTTCCAAATTGGGACAGCGAATTGACTCCAACGAGATAGGGGACTTACTCTTTCGCTATTGGGTCGCCACTCTTACGTTATAGGGGTTTCACTCCAGTCCGATAAGGGACGGACTGCCAGTCCGTTAGTAACGTACTCTCAGTCCGTTGGTAACGTACTGCTCGTCCGTTGGTATCGTACTCCAGTGCAATTGAAGAATATAATTCAAAATGAGGGTAGGGGGGAGACGTTAAAACTCTATCAGGATTCGTCCATTGATTTGTCTTCCAGTCAAGTAGTTTGGAACAGCATATTGTTGGTTGGAAATGTCTGTTACCCAATAATAGGAATTGACATTTGAGATGCCTAAGATATTGAAGGCATCAAGACCAATCCAAATGTTTCGGAAGGCACTTGCTAATCCATAATTGATGTGCTTGTCTTCGTTGTTCAATAAACGGTATGACATTCCCAAATCGACACGACGATAACTCTTCATGCGGAATACTTGTCTTTCGCGACCTGTGTGTGGAGGTCCGAAGGGAAGTCCATCTGCATAATGTCCTGTCACTGAGACTTTCCATCTATCGGTACCAGGAAAATAATCACTGAAGAAAACGGCAACATTGAGAAGTTGATCCGTTGGACGTGGTACCTTTCTGCCATTGATGGTTTCCTCCGTTTTCATCAATCCGAGACTCACCCATGAATCTGTGCCAGGTACGAATTCACCGTAGATTTTGGTATCGAGACCTACGGCATATCCGTTCGACATGTTCTGTCCATAGTAAACTACGCGTACATTATCTATATTATAAGGTATCAGATTTGAGAGTGATTTGTAGTATGCCTCTGCTGTTACCTTGAACGGACGATTATTCACTCGGAATTTATATTCACCTGCCAACACAAAATGAATACTTCTTTGCGATTTGATATTATTATTCAATTGCACGGTGGTATTACCAGCTACCGTCACAGTATCTTTGATTTCCTTGTAGAATGGTGCTTGGTAGTACAAACCAGTGGAAAAGCGGAAGGTCCAATTATCATTGGCTGCTGGAATGAAAGCCACCGTAGCACGTGGACTAAAAAGCAATTCCTTGTTCCAAGACCAATGGGCAAGACGGAATCCATAGTTCAATATCATTTCGCCTTCTTTGAAAGTCTTTCGCCACGTGTCCTGCACATATCCTTCGAAACGAGTGGATTTCACTTCGTGACGAGAAACCAAATTGTAGATGAGATTCAATCTGTCCGAAGAGAGTGGGAGAGAATAGCCCGCTGAATCACGCATTTCCCATTCACGCATGCTTTCCTTGATGCTCTCTTTCTTCATCAAGATGCCATAACGCAAATCATGGGTAGAAAAACGACTTCTACCTGAAAGACCTACATTATAGACGGTGGCATCCAAACGATTTCGTGCATGCTCCATGTACTTGCCAATAGCCAAGTTATCTTCTGCACCCTCATTGCTCAACCAATATTCACCACTAATGTCGAAAGTTTCGTGCTCAGCCGTCTTGAAAGCAGAAAAGTTGAGAGTCAACTCATTGAATGTATTGAAATGATGGGTGATACCAGCACTACCAAAATAGGTGTGGAACTTATCTGCTTCTTGTCCATCGAAATACACTTTAAATTCCTTCACATCTTCCGAAGTACCAAAGTTGGTGTTTCGGTCTTTTGGAATGAATTTATAATCGTTGCGAGAAATGTTTCCGATGAAGTCGAAGGTCCATCGTTTGCTTGGCATCCAACTTATATATGTCTGATAATCAAGGTCTTTTGGGTTGTATTCGCCCTTGGTTTGAAGAGAAGAAAGAAGGTAACTTGTTGTTTTATAGCGAACTGCATTCGTCATACTAAACTTCTCATTTCCAAAACCTACATATCCGCTGGCTCCTAAAAGGCTACCTGACACAGAACCCTCGAAACCTTTCACTTTCTTGTATTGGATGTCCAACACAGAGGACATTTTCTCACCATATTTTGCCTCGAATCCACCCGCAGAAAAGCCGATTTTATCCACCATATCAGGGTTGATAATACTTAGTCCTTCTTGTTGACCCGAACGAATCAAAAGAGGACGATAAACCTCAACGCCATTGATATAAACTGAATTTTCATCAAACGAACCGCCTCGCACATTGTATTGAGAACTCAATTCATTGTGAGTACTTACACCGGCTTGCGTTGCGATGATTTTCTCAACGCCACCGCCTGAAGCATTTCCCATGTGCTTGAAATCTGCCATACTCACATCTGTCATGGTATTCGTCTGACGTCGAATCTCACTTACTTGAACTTCTCCTAATTCAACGCCCAAACTTGGAATCATCACATTCAGCGTAACAGTGTCTTGAGGATTTTTCAGCACACGTTTGCGAGTTTGATAACCAATCATCGAAAAGACTACAACAACGCTATCAGCTGATTCGCAACTAAAACTATATTTTCCTTTCAAATCGCAAACAGCTCCATACAACGTTCCTTCCACACGAACATTGGCTAACTCAACTGGAGATTTCTTATCGTCGGTGACAAGACCACGAATCACAACTTTTTTGGAAGATGAAGATTCATCATCAGATACGACAGGATCTTGAGCCTTTGCAGATTGAACCACAAAACCAAACAAAAAGATGGATATGAATATTTTTATGAATCGAAATGCGTACATCATCTATTTTTGAATACCTAATTAATAATAACGTATTTTTTCTTCTAAACGTATATTTTAACAGCTCTTTTTTTCTCATCTCTCAAAATCAAATAATTTCAATAATCCTTTCGATCTTCTTGAAATACTAAATTACCACAATAAGGGTTATGTTTAATTGAAATAATATAAACAATGTGATGAAAAGAAAAAAATACCCCACCGTGAAATTTTTTGATGATTCGAAAATAAATACCTACATTTGCACAAAATTACAAAAGATGATATATCCAAACAATTACGAAGATAAAATTGAGTTTACACATGTGCGAAATTTGCTCATGAGTCATTGCTTGTGTACTCTTGGCAAACAACGTGTGGATGAAATGAATTTTTCTGACAAGTATCAACTTGTGTGTAAACTAATTCGTCAAACAACGGAATTTCAAAAGATTCTTTTAGAAGACAATTTTCCAGACCAGAATTTCTATGATGTGCGTCCTGCTCTGAAAAGACTTCGAATCGAAAAGACTTTCATTGAAATTCCCGAACTGTTTGATTTGAAGCGTTCTCTTCAGACAATTCTCAATATTGTAGATTTTTTGAAGAAGAACGAAGATGGCAAATTCTTCTATCCTGAACTACATGGTTTGTCGGAAGAAGTAATTACTTTTCCAAACATAGTTCGACAAATTGATAGAATTCTTGATGAAATCGGAAATATCAAAGATTCTGCCTCTCCCGAATTGCTTCGAATCAGACGTGAGAAACAAGCTGCGGCTGGAAGAATCTCAAGACTGTTGACAAGTATTCTTCGAAATGCTCAAACTGAGGGTGTTGTCGAGAGAAACATTACACCCACTCTCCGTGATGGACGTTTGGTAATTCCTGTTGCTCCAGCTATGAAACGCAAGATAAGCGGCATAGTGCATGATGAATCCGACTCAGGAAGAACGGTTTATATTGAACCAACTGAAGTGGTCGAAGCCAATAACTACATCAACGAGTTGGAAAATGAGGAAAGACGTGAAATCATCCGCATTCTTCGAGAAATTTCAGATACAATCCGTCCTGAGATTCAGCAGATGCTCTATAGCTATGAGTTTTTGGCTGACATCGACTTCATCCGTGCAAAGGCAAAATTTGCTATCCAAACTCATTCACTTGAACCTAATATTGAGGATAAGCAAGTGCTTGATTGGAGTATGGCAGTGCACCCTCTGCTCAGACTGGCTTTTGAGAAAAAAGAAGGAAATCACAAGGTTATTCCTTTGGACATCACTTTGAAAGCACCACATCACAGAATTCTATTGATTTCCGGACCTAACGCTGGAGGAAAATCCGTCTGTTTGAAAACGGTTGGATTGCTGCAATATATGCTTCAGTGCGGCATGCCAATTCCTGTGGCAGAAAGTAGTGTGTGTGGCATTTTCAAAAGCATATTCATTGACATTGGTGATGAGCAAAGCATTGAAAATGACTTATCTACCTACTCTTCCCATCTTATCAATATGAAGATGATGATGCGTCATTCTGATGCAGCATCCCTACTCCTCATCGATGAATTTGGAGGTGGTACGGAGCCTACCATTGGTGGTGCTATTGCAGAAGCGATGCTGAAACGATTCAATTTCAAACACGCATTTGGAGTTATCACGACCCACTATCAGAATCTGAAGCATTATGCGCAGGAGAATGATGGCATTGTGAATGGCGCGATGCTTTACGACAGACAAGAAATGCGACCTCTTTTCCAACTTCGTATAGGAAATCCAGGTTCTTCTTTTGCCGTTGAAATCGCAAGAAAAATTGGAATTCCAGAAGATGTGATAAAAGATGCATCCGAAATTGTTGGTAGCGATTATATCAGTGCAGACAAATATCTGCAAGATATTGTACGCGATAAGCGCTATTGGGAAAACAAGCGTCAAACGATCCATCAGCATGAGAAGAAGATGGAGCAAACGATTGCTCGCTATGAGGAAGATATTCAAAAATTGCAGGAACAAAAGAAGGAAATTATTGCAAAGGCAAAAGAGGATGCTCAGCAATTGTTGAAAGAATCCAATGCACGAATTGAACAAACCATTCGAGAAATCAAAGAAGCACAGGCGGAAAAGGAACGAACAAAAAGCATTCGTCAAGATTTTGCAGATTTCAAACAAGAAGTACGCGAGATAGATGCTGCCGCAATGGAGGAGAAGATACAGCGACAAATTGCCAAAATCAAAGCTCGAGAAAAGCGTCGTGCAGAGAAGAAAAACAAACAGCAATCCCCTACTCCTACTCCAACATCCCAGAATGAAACGAAGAAAGAAGAGGTGGTACTCACGGAAGGTTCTTTTGTTCGTCTAAAAGGTCAATCCACCATCGGACAGATTCTGAAAATGGCTGAAAAAGAGGCACTTGTAGCATTTGGCTCCATTCAAACAAACGTAAAACTGAATCGCTTGGAACCATCGGAACCTCCAAAGAAAGAGAAGCGTGCTGAGACATTTGTGAGTAGGCAAACTCAAGAAAACATTCGAGAAACATCGCTGAACTTCAAGTCGGAAATTGATGTGAGAGGTATGCGAGCAGATGAAGCAATCCAAGCTGTCACTTATTTCGTGGATGATGCTTTGGTAGCATCTGTTTCCCAAATTAAGATTCTGCATGGAACGGGAAATGGAATTCTTCGCACCCTGATTAGACAATATTTATCTACAATTCCTGCTGTGGTGGATTATCGAGATGAGCATCCTCAATTTGGAGGAGCAGGAATCACTATCGTGGAACTGGTTTAAAAACAAAAAGAAAGCACTTTGAAACTTCTCTAATGAGAACATCTCAAAGTGCTTTACTTTTGCTAATAATTTCGTTCAAGACTTATTTCTTTTTCTTGAAGAAAGTTAATGCTTTGCGGGTAGTTTTCAGAGTTTTGTAGGCAGTAATGCAATAGGCGGCAAAGCGCACTAATCCCACTTCTGAATGCATCAGTGATTTATCTTGCGGCATGACAGCATTTTGCGAATAGAGCTTCATTCTCTTCGTAGATTTATGGATATCATCCAAAACCATGTATTTGGCAAGTTCTAATGCATCTTGCGATTTGATCTTTTTATAGTCAAATTTCATAGGCTTTCCTCCTCTACGAAAAATTATTTACGCTTAACGTCCTCGCTAAAGTCTTGTTTTTCGAAGAATTCCTTCATCAAAGAAGAAATAATTGGTCGAGTAACCAAAGACTTGCGAAGCAATAACACTATCACTGCAAGAACGAGCAGACACAATCCCACTATGGCGTAGCTTAATGCCAGGCTTCCTGTGACATGCTCAAGTTTGGTAACAAAAAACATACTGAAGCAGAAGATAGCTATAGTGCAGAGTCCCACAAGCACACCACCCACAATGAGAATTGTGAGAATGAAAGTAAGTTTGTCCACCATTTCAAGCTTGGCATATTGTTGCACAAGCCCCCAAAGGCGCTTACTTTCATCGAGTGTGTTCTGTAAATTCTTGTTATCTTCCGCCATATCAACTCTGAAATTTATTCAGCATCTTCCAAATCCAGAGCGGATTCAACTTCTGCTGTGCCCTTCCTTGTGATATTCTTAATTTCCTCAACCAGTTTGTTGAATTCTTCTTTATTAAGCTTCACTCCATGACGCTCAAGGGCAACTCTAATTTTTCTGCGCTGGCGTTCTCCTGGTTCTGGAGCAAAAAGAAGACCAAGTGCACCACCAATCAGTGCACCACCTACTAAAGAAACAGCAATTGCAATTCCGTTTTTCATGTCGTTTTAATTTTTAAAGGGTTACTAATAATGAAATTTATCTCGGTTTATATTTTATTCCCCAAAATTACTACATTTCTAACAAAAAACAACTAAAAATCACATAAATATTTCGTCTTTAACAATTTTTTATTGCTTAGTGTTTGGTTTCTGTTGCATAAAACCGTAAATTCGCAAAGAAATACAACTTTAATCACAAAATTAGCGACATGAAAAAAATTTTATTTATTGGTTTGGCACTAATTGCCACCGTAGCAATGACAGGTTGCAAATCTAAGGAAAGCAACTACAAGAAAGCTTATGAAAAAGCAAAGGCACAGGAAATGGCTCAGCAAACTTCTCAGGAGGCCGTTTCTGTAACACCTGTTGTAACTCCTGTGAATCCTACAACACCTACAGAGGATAACACAAATGTTCGCTCAGAACGTCTCAATGTGCTCAACGGTGGTAACTTGAAAGCTTACAATGTTGTTTGTGGTTCTTTCAAGAGTGCTGACAATGCAAATAATCTCCGTAACACTCTCGTCAACCAAGGCTACAGTGCTCAGGTAGCTCAAAATCCTGAGACTGGCATGTATCGAGTTATTGCAAGTTCATTCGATGATAAGTCGTCTGCTATCAATTCTCGAAACACTCTTCGTAGCACCTACCCTGATGCTTGGCTTCTCTATCGCACCTATTAATTGATTTTCTAATTGAGGTTTAGGATTCAAAGTTCGACACCTTATATATAATATATAAAAGGTTCGTTTCCATCGTGGATTCGAACCTTTTTATTTATTCTCTATTTAACACATTCTGTTTTTATAATCTTCATAGGTGAAGTTTCGATAAAGTTCGAAGGTACCATCCGAATGAAGCAATCCAATGGCAGGATGATGAATGCCGTTAAACATATTTGTTTTTACCGTCGTGTAGTGAATCATGTCTTCAAAAATGATATTCTCCCCTATTTCGAGAGGATGATCGAACAACCAATATCCCATGAAATCACCACTCAAACAACTGTTTCCTCCCAAGCGATAAAGATGCTTTCTGTTGATAGATTCGTCAATCGAAGAAATATCTTCAATGGTTTCAGCACCTCGCACTGCAGGATGATAAGGCATTTCGAGACAATCTGGCATGTGGCAAGTGAAGCTCACATTAAGTATTGCTGTTTGAATGCCTTTATTTTCAACAATATCTACAACGCGCGAAACCAATGGTCCCGTTTCCCATGCAAAAGCAGAACCTGGTTCGAGAATCACCTTCAAGTGAGGATAACGTTGATGAAAACCTTGCAAAGTGCTGATGAGTAATTCCACATCATAATCTTTTCGTGTCATCAAATGTCCTCCTCCAAAGTTAATCCATTGAATTTGAGGGAACCAAATCGAAAACTTTTCCTCAATATGTTGCAACGTGCGAGCGAAAGCATCTGCTCCACTCTCGCAGTGGCAATGAATATGAAAACCTTCGATTCCATCGGGAAGAACTGATGGTAGTTGCGAAGCCAATATTCCAAACCTACTTCCTGGTGCACAAGGATTATACAATTCCGTTTCTATTTCAGAATATTCTGGATTTACCCTAAGTCCAAGTGAAATGACAGAATGAGAAGGCGCCTCTCCCCCACTCTTTTCAATTTGATATTGTTTCACCAGTGGATAAAAGCGCTCATATTGACTCAACGAATTGAATGTGATATGGCTGCTGCAACGGAGGATTTCGGGAAGGGTATCCTCTTCGTAAGCAGGTGAATACGTATGAGCGGGACTTCCAAATTCTTCAAATGCCAAACGTGCTTCGTATGGAGAACTTGCTGTAGTGTGCTCAATATATTCTCTGAAAATCGGAAAAGATTTCCACAGTGCAAATGCTTTGAAAGCGAGAATGATTTCCACGTCAGCTCGTTCAGCCACACTCTTGATGAGGCTGAGGTTCCTACGTAGCAAATCTTCTTCCATCATGTAGCATGGAGAAGGAATGGAGTTGATATTTTCTTCTAAGAGAGACATTGAAATATTGAAAAAAGATTAGTCGATTACTCTAAAGCGAGCGAATTTCAGTAGCAATTGCTTGGTACCCGCATTTTGGAACGAAACTGTTGCTTTCATATTATCGCCAGAGCCTTCCAGCTTCTCCACAACACCCAAGCCAAAACGCTCGTGTTCAATGTGTTTGCCCACAGCAATCATATCGTTTGTGGCATTCACTGTTGGAGGAGTGCCGTTGTTTTTTTTCGTTCCGTTTACTTTCTTGAAGCCAGAAGGAGGTGTAAGTGGAGCAACTTTCTGTGGCTCTTGCTTAGGTTGAGAAGGACGGAATCCTCGAGGACGAATATTATCGTTTGGCTGAACATATTGAGCATCAGGTTCCTCAAAATCAAAACGACGAGAACCAAACAAGCTTTCTCTCACATTGCGTCTCTTGCTTGCCCAAGGCACCTCAATATCATCATTCCTGGAACTTCTATTGTTGCGCATGGATGTATGCATATCGAGATAACGAGAGTCTATGTCATTGATAAAACGGCTTGGATTGCTAAATTCCATCTTGCCATAGCGCAGACGACTCTTGGCATAGGTGAGATAGCAATGACGTTCTGCACGAGTGATAGCGACATAGAAGAGGCGTCGTTCCTCTTCCAGCTCACGCATATTCTCGTTCGACATGGCACTTGGAAAGAGATTTTCTTCCAAACCCACCACAAATACAGTGTTGAATTCGAGTCCTTTTGCCGAATGGATCGTCATCAAGGTGATGTGTCCTTGGGAATTGTCTGGCTTCTTCTTGTCTTTCGCATCAGAATCGAGGTCGGACATCAGCGATACTTCCGACAAATAATCTGTCAAGAATAGATTCTCGTTTCCTTCCTCCAATCTGGATTCGCAAAATTCAACCAGTCCATTAGACAATTCCTCCATATTGGCTTGGCGAGCTTTGCCCTCTAAACTCACATCCGAATAGATGTCGTTGCTGATGCCGCTTCGCCGGATGATTTCAGCTCCCAGCTTGTCAGCCCTTCCTCTCTCCTTGTCCAGAGAAGCTTGATGGAATTCATCTATCAGGGTGCGGAATCCGTCAATTTTTGCGTATGTGCCCTTATTGACTGTCAGTCCATATTGCAACGGATTGCTGATAACAGCCCAAAGGCTTACATTATATTGATTAGCAGCATCAATGATTTTCTGCACTGTAGTGTTTCCGATACCTCTTGCAGGATAATTGATGATACGCTTGAAAGCCTCTTCGTCATTCGGATTGACTGTCAGTCTGAAATAGGCAATAATATCCTTGATTTCCTTGCGTTGATAAAACGAAAGTCCTCCGTAAATGCGATAAGGATACCCCACTTTCCGCAGTTTTTCCTCGAACACACGGCTCTGTGCATTAGTTCTGTAAAGAATGGCAAAGCCCGAATAGTCCGTATTCTCACGGCGATGCAATTCTTGGATTTTCTTCACCACAATGTCTCCCTCTTCCACGTCGGAATAAGCTTCCACCACTGTAAGTCGCTCCCCCTTTTCCTTTTCAGAAAACACATGCTTTTGAATCTGTCCTCGGTTCTTGTCAATCAAGGTGTTGGCAGCCTCCACAATGGTTTGGGTGGAACGATAATTCTGTTCCAATTTGAAGAGCTTGCTGTCGGGATATTGTTGATTGAAACAAAGAATATTATCGATGTTGGCACCTCGGAAAGAATAGATGCTCTGTGCATCGTCGCCCACCACACACACTCGATGATGTACCGTAGATAATTGGAGCACAATCTGATGCTGAGCAAAATTAGTATCCTGATACTCATCCACAAGAATATACTTGAATCGAGAAGCATATTTCTCAAGTATATCAGGATATTTGAGAAAGACGTAATAGGTGTAAAGCAGAATGTCATCGAAGTCCAAAGCCTGTGCCTGTCGGCATCTATTGCTATAGCGCGTATAGATTTCTCCCAGCAGTGGCATCTTGGAGCGTTGGTCGGCTAAGAAGTTGTCCCGATTGGCAACGTATGTCTTGGCAGTAACCAATTGGTTTTTGGCATTGCTAATATGCGTTTGCACAGTGCCTGGCTTATACTGCTTATCATCCAATCCCATCTCCTTGATAATAGCCTTGATGAGGTTCTTGCTATCGGCAGCATCATAAATGGTGAAGTTCGAGGAAAAGCCAAAACTCTCGTGCTCATAGCGAAGAATACGAAGAAAAACGGAATGGAAAGTCCCCATCCAAATATAATCCACACGCTTGTCTCCCAAAAGAGAGGCAATACGCGACTTCATTTCGTCGGCTGCCTTGTTCGTAAACGTCAAAGCAAGGATGGACCAAGGCTCATAACCTTGATTCAGCAGGTATGCTATTTTATAAGTAAGGACACGTGTTTTGCCAGAACCTGCACCTGCAATCACCAAAGAGGATGCATCGCAAAACTCTACAGCCTTGCGTTGCGAATCATTAAGAGCAGAAAGAAGTTCCTCAGAGGTTATCATGAATCTTTCATTTACTTTGCTTTATCTATATCGTGTTTGTCCTAATTCTTAATTCTTAATTCTACATTCTTCATTCTTCATTCCCCCCTCCCCTCGGGGAGGCTGGGAGGGGGCTTTATTTCCCTTTCATTCGTTGAAGCAGGAAAGGCTTAGGCATTTTCACATATTTCTTTCCTGAAATTGCCTTCATATTGTTTTCATCCACCAAGCGCATGCTCACGCCCTCTTCGGTGAGTTCAATCCTCACATCCTGTCCATCGCTACCTCTATCGGAAACGGCACGAACCAAAGCCGTTTTCTCATTCATTTCTTTGATTTTCAGAATCACCCAAGTGCCATTGATTTTTCCCTGGATGTAGCCATAGCAATTATCCATCTCAAGACCAGGAACAGGGATGGAGTCAGCATAAAGATTCAGTTGGCAACGCAAATCCAATTCACTATTCGTGAAGAATCCCTCGAAAGGACGCTGCGCATGAGCCGTCAATACAAAGAATGTGGCAAGCAGTAAAGTGAATATCTTTTTCATAAGATGAGTGTTTTAAAGAAAGAAAGCAGTCGGCCTATAAGCCGGGTTCTGTGCCTGAGCGAGACTTCATGCAAGGCGGAGGTCAAATTAAGAAGCTCAGGTGTTTGTCATTTATCCAGAACATGCGTCGCCGCATGTCTCAAGCGTTCTACCCTCTGTCTTGGGCGGGCAACCCTCATCAGCAACGATGCCTACACCGAAGTGTACACACCATCGCAATCGACAGTTTACATGAACTTGCAGCTCCCAAGGTACACAGCCGATGCGTCACCACACCGCTGGTGGGCTCTTACCCCACCTTCTCACCCTTACCTCTTGCGAGGCGGTTGTTTTCTTCTGCACTACTTAGCCATTGCTGACTACTTGTAGATTAGCAAGTGGGATGCCTTATGCTGCCCGGACTTTCCTCTCGTGTTCGGAAGGGAATACCCCAACCTACTTTACCAGCGACAAACCGTCCGACTGCTTTCATTATGCAAACTTACACATTTTTTTTGATTCTCCCTTCAGTCTCTCGTTTAAAAATGATTTAAAAACGGTAAATTCATGGCATTCCGCCCATTTGTTGGGCATCCCCCACCCCTTTCATACATTATCAATTAAAGAAAAGAACAACCCATACTTACCTCTTTCAGCATCATCAAAACTCGATAGTGGTTTCACTCTTACGCTATAGGGTCGCCACTCTTACGCTATAAGGTCGCCACTCTTACGCTATAGGGGATTCACTTCAGTCCGATAAGGGACGGACTGTCAGTCCGTTGGAAACGTACTGTTAGTCCGTTGGTAACGTACTCCCGGTCCGTTGGTAACGTATTCCTTTGCAATTGGGGACAAACTCAAGTGAATTCCCAATAGAAATAAAGTCAATCCCCAATGACAAAATGAGGGTGACAGTTAAGAATAAAGGTGGTGTTTTTGAATGTATTGAAAAACAGCGGGATGCAGCCATTTTTCAGCAAAAGGATAATCTTTGTTTTTCAGTGCTTCACGAATTTCTGTGCTTGAAATACGATAGAGTTGGAATGGTCTTCGAAGCGTACGTTTCCGCTTTCTATGAGGGAAGAGCTGGACTCGGGTGTCATGCATGTTTGCATGCTCGTTTTCTTTTTGATTCTCCACAGCCCTTCCATAGACGATTATATCGTAATTTTGCTTGATTTCATCGGCAGAATACCACTGATGGAAACGCTCCCAATTGTCCTCTCCCACCAAAAGAACAAATTCGTGAGCTGGATAAGCAGTTTGAAGGGCTCGAAGCGTGTTGATGGTATAGGATGGAAGCGGAAGATGTGTCTCAAAATCCGATGCCTTTATCTGGGATTCATTTTCCAGCGCCAGTTGTGCCATTTCGAAACGAACGGAATGGTGCAGAAGTTCGGTCTGTTGGTTTCGTTTCAGGGGATTGAGGGGCGAAACCATCAGCCAAATCTCATCCACCAATTTGGCATCACAGATAGCTTTTGCAAGCGATGTGTGGCCTAAATGAATGGGATTGAATGTGCCTCCGTAGATTCCAATTCGCATAAGGGTAAAAGAATAAGCAAAGTTAAGTTATTCTGACAAGAATTGCTTTACTATTTGGAGTGCTTCCGCTTTGGCGGTTTCCAAGTCGTCATTCACGATAACGGTATCGAACTTATCAGCAAAAGAAAGTTCGTATTCAGCACGTGCCAGACGCTTTTCAATCACTTCGGGAGCATCTGTAGCTCGTTGTTCGAGACGGTGGCGCAAATCCTCGATGCTTGGTGGCTGAATGAAAATACTCAAAGCACGCTCTCCGTATTGTGCCTTGATGTCCATTCCTCCATGCACATCCACATCGAAAACCACGTTTTCACCGCGAGAAAGTTGTTTTTCCACCTGCGACTTGAGTGTGCCATAGAAACGGTTTTCATACACTTCCTCGTACTCCACGAATTCATCGTTCTCAATTTTACGCTTGAATTCATCGAGAGAAAGGAAGAAATACTCCACTCCATCCTGTTCCGTACCACGTGGGGGACGACTTGTAGCAGAGATAGAGAATTGAAGATTTAAATCGCATTGCATCAGGTAGTTAATGATGGTTGATTTACCAGAACCAGATGGTGCACTGAAGATGAGAAGCTTACCCATGTTTAAATGAAGAATGAGGAATTTGGAAAGGCTTCGGCTAAACCGAAGCTTACAGAGAAAGGAGGAATAGAAGCTTACAGAGAAAGGGTGGGATAAAAGCTTACTGAGAAGGGTGGAATGTTTTATTTCAAAACTACTTACAAAACATTGAGCACTTGCTCTTTGATTTGCTCCAATTCATCCTTCATTTTTACGACGATATTCTGCATTTCAGCGAGGTTGCTCTTGGAACCAGTCGTGTTAATTTCGCGTCCCATTTCCTGTGCGATGAATCCGAGCTTTTTACCTTGTCCGTGTCCATCGCGCATGGTTTCACGAAAATAGTTGAGATGGTTGGTGAGACGTTGCTTTTCCTCGCTGATATCGAGCTTTTCAATGTAGTAAATCATTTCCTGCTCCAAGCGGTTTTTGTCGTAGTCAACGGAAGTAATCTTTTCGAGATTCGAAACAATGCGCTCACGAATCTTCTCCACGCGGGATGTTTCGTAAGGTTCAATGCTATGAAGCAATGCTTCGATATTATCGACTTTTTCATTGAATTTCTTGGCAAGTGCCTCACCCTCTTGCTTGCGGAAGGCAACGAGATTGGCGATTGCTTCATCGATGGCTTTTTTCACTACCACCCATTCCTCATCAGACAATTCCTCGATTTCAACGGAAGTCATGGCATCTGGCAAACGAAGCACGGTTGGGATGAGGTGCTCCTCTGGGTCTTCGATATTCAGTTCCTCGCAAATGGATTGTATTTGCTGAATATAATTTGCAACTACGGCACGATTGATAGGAGTGGCTAATGCGGCTTCATTCTTTTCAATCCAAAGGGAAAAATCCACTTTTCCACGCTCCAGTTCCTTTGCGATGAGTTGACGAATTTCCATCTCTTTTTCTCGGTAGAGAGGAGCAATTCGAGTGGAAAGATCGAGTGCTTTGGAATTGAGCGATTTAATTTCAACATGAATTTTCTTTCCTTGGAGGGTTGCTACACTTTTTCCGTAGCCTGTCATCGATTGTATCATATCTAAACTTTAAAATCGTTATATTTTTAAGTTTTTGAGTTTTTGAGTTATTAAGTTTTTGAGTTTTACCTTAGACCCAAAATAGCGTTGAAATCTTAAATAATGTATTATTAAGACTGAAAACTTGTGCAAAAATAGTGAAATTTCATTGGAATGTCTTAATTTTGCAAATTATTATGCCTATTTATGGCGAAAATAATTGAATTTAACGATAGAAAAGACGAATTATGTCTGTCATTTTACATATTGAAACATCAACCGACTGTTGTTCTGTGGCTGTAAGCGAGAATGGCGCAAACATCTTCAATGTGGAAGATTTCGAGGGTCCATCCCATGCCACTAAGTTGGGTACGATGGTTGATGATGCACTTTCATTCACGGATAACCACGGCATACCTTTCGATGCAGTAGCGGTGAGTTGTGGCCCTGGCTCTTACACGGGATTACGCATTGGCGTTTCGATGGCAAAGGGCATTTGCTATGCTCGCGACTTGAAACTGATTGCCTTGCCTACCTTGCAAGTGCTTTGTGTGCCGATTCTGCTCAGGGAAGAATTGCCCGACGATGCCCTACTCTGCCCTATGATTGATGCACGACGCATGGAGGTGTATGCAGCGGTTTATACAAGAGCGCTCAAAACCTTGGTGGAAACGGATGCTATAGTCATCAATGAAAACAGTTTTAAGGAACAACTGGATGCCCATCCTGTTTATTTCTTTGGAAATGGTGCGAAAAAGTGTAAGGAAATCCTCCAGCATCCCAATGCACATTTCTTCGACGACATCAAACCCATCGCAAAATACATGTGCCCTTTGGCTGAAAAAGCGCACGCACAAGAACGATTTGAAAGTGTTGCCTATTTTGAGCCTTTCTATCTGAAGGACTTTGTAGCGACGAAAAGTAAGAAAATGATTTAAAGACGAAGTAGTTTTATAAGAAATTATGATACAAGAAGATACAATCAAAAACATCGAAAAGGTTTCGGTGGATTACAACACAGAAAGAGAAAAACTCCTTCTGCCAGAGTATGGTAGATGCGTGCAACAAATGGTTGACCATGCAAAAAGTCTTGAAGATAAAGAAGAAAGACAGCGCTGTGCCACTACCATCGTTGCACTGATGGCAAACATGACTGAGCAGCATGGAGACCCAGAGGATTTCCGCCAGAAGTTGTGGAATCACCTTGCTGCCATTGCTAATTATGAGCTCGACATCGACTATCCTGTAACCATTGAGAAACTGGAAGACACAAAGGCTAATCATGAGCCTATTCCTTATCCTCAGAAGCGCATTGCCAAGCGCCATTATGGAGCCATCGTGGAAGCTTTGACAAAGAAACTCACTGAAATCGAAGACGAAGACGAACGCATGGCACTCACGGAACAAGTTGCCAATCAGATGAAGCGCAGTTTGGGACGTTGGAACAGGGATGCGATGAACAACGAAAAGGTGCTTGATGACATTGCAAACTACACTGAAGGAAAGGTGAGCTTGTTGCCTAACGAGTTGAAATTCAAGAGCGATGGAGAAATACTGAACGATGTGCAGCAGATGACTCCAAGCAAAAAGAAGAAGAAAAAGTAAAACAAACATTTTCAGTAGCGAACGTCTATGGCTTCATTTATAATTGAAGGTGGAACTCAACTACACGGCGAAATCATTCCACAAGGTGCCAAGAACGAGGCACTGGAAGTGATTTGTGCCACATTGCTCACTTCCGAACCAGTCGTCATGCATAATGTTCCAAACATCTTGGATGTGAACAATTTGATTGGTTTGCTCAGCAAGATGGGAGTGAGCGTGATGCCATTGGGTGGACATTCATGGAAATTTCAAGCAGAAACGCTTGACATGGATTATTTGCACAGTGATGAATTCGTTCAAAGATGTGCTGCACTTCGTGGTTCCATCTTGTTGCTCGGTCCTCTGCTTGGACGCTTCCACAAGGCACTTGTAGCCAAGCCTGGAGGTGACCAAATTGGTCGTCGCCGCCTTGACACACATTTCTTGGGTGTGCAAGAGCTGGGTGCTCATCTCAATATCAATGACGAGCGCGACATCTATGAGCTCGAAGCAGAAGAATTGAAAGGCAAATATATGCTGCTCGATGAGGCTTCCGTGACAGGAACCGCCAATATCATCATGGCAGCGGTGTTTGCCGAAGGAACTACTACCATCTACAATGCCGCCTGCGAACCTTACATTCAACAACTCTGCAAAATGCTGAATCGTATGGGAGCAAAGATTTCGGGAATAGCATCGAATCTTCTCACCATAGAAGGTGTGACCGAGTTGCATGGAACTGAACACACGATTCTACCTGACATGATTGAAGTGGGTAGTTTCATCGGAATGGCAGCCATGACAGGAAGTGAGCTCACCATCAAGAATGTTTCGTTCGACAACTTGGGCATCATCCCCGATATGTTTTCTCGAATGGGAGTGAAAATCGAGCGCAAAAACGATGATATATATATCCCTGCGCAGGAGCACTACGAAGTGGAATCATTCATGGATGGAAGCATCATGTCGTTCAGTGATGCACCTTGGCCAGGACTCACTCCCGACTTGCTGAGTGTGCTGCTCGTGGTTGCTACCCAAGCCAAAGGAAGTGTGCTCATTCATCAAAAGATGTTTGAGAGCCGCCTTTTCTTTGTGGATAAACTCATTGACATGGGTGCTCAGATTATCCTTTGCGACCCACACCGTGCGGTTGTTGTAGGACACGATCATCTGTTCCAGTTGAGAGGCTCACGCATGACTTCACCCGACATTCGTGCAGGTATCGCCCTCCTGATTGCAGCATTGAGTGCCAGAGGCAAGAGTATGATTAGTAACATTGAGCAAATCGACAGAGGTTACGAAAACATAGAAGGACGCCTTGCAGCCCTGGGTGCAAAAATCACAAGAATTAGTTGAACCCCAGAAACTTGAAACTCTGAAACGGCGCTTGCGCCCTTGAAACTTGAAACTCTGAAACTTGAAACCCTAGGATATGATACACCATTCTGATGTATATAAAATAGGAACTATCACGAAAGCTCATGGCTTGCGAGGAGAGGTAGTTTTCAATTTCACGGATGATATTTTCGACACCGTGGATGCCGATTATCTCATCATCGAGGTGGATGGCATTCTCGTTCCTTTTTTTATCTCAGAATATAGATTCCGTTCCGATTCATCAGCACTAATGAAGTTCGACGATATTGATTCCGTAGAGCAAGCTCAGCAAATCATTGGATGCGATGTGTTTTTCGAGAATTCGAAAGCAGTGGAAGCAAATGAGGAAGAGATGTCGCTCCATTATTTCATCGGTTTCAGAATGCTGGAGGAAAAGGAAGGAGAAATAGGTGTGATTACCGACATTGACGACCAAACAGACAATTGGCTCTTTGTCGTAGAAAGAAAGAATGGCGATGAGGCACTTGTGCCGGCACAGGATGCTTTCATCGTAGATATTAACCATGAAGAACGTACCATCACAATGGACCTCCCTATAGGTTTGTTGGATTTATAAAATAGATTATGAAAAAAATAGCGATACTTGGCTCAACAGGTTCCATCGGCACACAAGCTTTGGACGTAATTGAAGCAAATCCTGATCTCTTTCAGGCTTATGTATTGACCGCATACAATAATGTTGAACTGCTCATTAACCAAGCACGTAGATTCCAGCCCGAAGTGGTTGTGATAGCCAATGAACAACACTATGATGCCGTGCAGAGAGCATTGTCGAACTTGCCTATCAAGGTGTATGCTGGTGCTAATGCTTTGTGCGAAGTGGTTCAGGATGAAAATGTTGATATTGTGTTAGCTTCCATGGTGGGTTTTGCAGGATTAAGACCTACCATCAGTGCTATCAAAGCTAAGAAAGTGATTGCCTTGGCAAACAAGGAGACACTTGTTGTAGCTGGTGAGTTGATGAATTGTTTGGCTGCAGAATATCAGGTTCCTATTCTTCCTGTTGACTCAGAGCATTCAGCCATCTTCCAGTGTTTGGAGCCAGGCAACCGTATCGAGAAGATTCTCCTTACTGCATCGGGTGGACCTTTCCGTCGTTATTCAGAGGAAGAGCTGAAAACGGTGACGAAGGCTCAGGCACTCGCCCATCCTACTTGGAACATGGGTGCAAAAATCACCATCGACTCTGCCACGATGATGAACAAGGGATTCGAGGTGATTGAAGCGAAATGGCTCTTTGGCGTGAAACCAGAGCAGATACAGGTGGTGGTGCATCCTCAGAGTGTGATTCATTCCATGGTTCAATTTGAGGATGGTGCTGTGAAAGCGCAATTGGGTGTGCCAGACATGCGTCTCCCTATTCAATATGCATTCAGTTATCCTAAGCGTTTGCATTCGGATTTCGACCGTTTGGATTTCTTTTCCTTGAAGAATCTCACCTTCGAGGAAGCCGACACTAAGCGTTTTCCTTGTCTGCAATTCGCTTACGAAGCCTTACGCAAGGGTGGAAACATGCCTTGCATCGTGAATGCTGCCAACGAGATTGTGAACCGTGCCTTCATCGACAACAGGATTTCCTTCACTCGCATGGCGGAAATCATCGATGCCACTATGCAGCACGTGACATTCTCTCGTGAGTCAGAGTTGGAAACCTATCTACAAACGGATGAAGAAGCACGTCGATATGCGACTTCACTCCTTTAAAATGTGAATTATTAGTTGTTAAAAAGATTGTTTTATATAAATTTATTTGAATCAATAAAAGATGACAGTACTTATTAAAATACTTCAGTGTGTAGTCTCACTTGGACTTCTGATTGTTCTACATGAAGGAGGACACTTCTTGTTTGCAAAGCTCTTTGGTACTCGTGTTGAGAAATTCTATATGTTTTTCGATACAAAGTTCCATCTATTTTCCACTTACGATAATTGGTTCCGTAAGTTGATTGGTAAGCAACCTGTACCAAAGGTTAAGAAGGTGGTGAAAGATGATAAGGGAAAGGAAACTGAATACGAGGAATATGAGTACCAGGGCACAGAATATGGTATTGGTTGGATTCCATTGGGAGGATATGTGAAGATTTCTGGCATGATTGACGAATCATTGGATACAGAACAGATGAAGCAAGAGCCAAAGCCATGGGAATTCCGTACCAAACCTGCTTGGCAACGCCTGCTGATTATGCTGGGTGGTATTATCATGAATTTCATCGTTGCTTTCTTCATCTATGCCATGGTGCTCCACACTTGGGGACAGCAGTATATCAAGTCGGAGGATTTGACCTACGGAATGAAATTCAATGAGCAGGCTAAGGCAGATGGTTTCAAGGATGGAGACATTATCCTGAGTGCTGATGACAAGGTGTTTGAGTTTTGGAAAACTTCCAATCTTCGCGATATTTCCAACGCAAAGGAAGCGAAAGTGCTGCGCGACGGAAAGGAAGTGACGATTCCTCTTTCGGGAGAAATGAACATGCTGGAGATGCTGGAAGAACCAGTTTATGCCTCAGAACGTATTCCTCTCGTCATTGATAGTGTGATGCCTAACTCTACAGCAGAGAAATTGCAGTTCAAGAAAGGCGATAAGATTGTGAAAATCAATGAAAAGGAAATTGCCGACTTCAACGATGTTCAGTTTGCCATTCTTGAATTGAAAGAAGGAGTGGATGAAGAAACTACCGCCGCTGATAGTCTTCGCCATCGTACCGTCAATGTCGGACTTGTTTCGGAGGGCAGTGATTCGGTTCGCATGATGCAAGCCGTTCTTTCACCTGAATTCACTTTCGGCTTCTTCCCAAAGATGCCAGAATATAAGATTTCCACTAAAGAATATGGTTTCTTTGAGTCGTTCCCTGCTGGAGTTCGATATGGATGGGACATTATGAAGGGCTATGTGAACGACCTGAAGTATGTTTTCACCAAGAAAGGTGCTCAGAGTGTGGGTGGATTCATTGCCATTGGTAATATCTTCCCAGACACATGGGATTGGCAACGCTTCTGGCTGTTGACTGCTCTGCTTTCCATCATCTTGGGTGTGATGAATGTGTTGCCTATTCCTGCACTCGATGGAGGACATGCACTCTTCTGCATCTACGAAATCATCACGGGTAGAAAACCAAGTGATAAGTTCTTGGAGCGTGCTCAGTACGTGGGAATGTTCCTATTGTTTGGTTTGCTGATATTTGCCAATCTGAACGACATCTTGCGTCTGTTTGGCGTTTTATAAATCTCTTATTGGTAGAGAATTATGAAGATACTCTGCGTAGGCATGAACTATGTTGAGCACAATAAAGAGCTCAATAATACGTTATATAATTCGGAGCCTGTCCTCTTTTCGAAACCCGAATCGGCACTCATTCGTGAAGGGAAGCCATTCTTCATTCCCGATTTTGCGGAACGCTTCGATTATGAGACTGAAATTGTGGTGCGCATCAATCGCTTGGGCAAGGACATTGCAGAGCGTTTTGCCTATCGCTATTACAACGAGGTGACGGTGGGGATTGACTTCACGGCAAGAGACCTTCAAGACACGCTTCGCAGCAATGGACTCCCTTGGGACATCTGCAAGGGATTTGATGGAGCTGCGGCTTTAGGTCATTTTGTTGATAAGTCGGATTTGCCTCCAGTGCAGGATTTGCACTTCCATCTCGACATCGATGGCAAGACGGTTCAGCAAGGGCACACAGCCGACATGATTCATAGCATTGACCAGATTGTGTCGTACGCCAGCCGCTTTTTCACTCTGAAGACAGGTGACTTGATTTTCACAGGAACTCCTGCAGGAGTAGGTCCCGTTAACCAAGAGCAACGCCTCACAGGTTATATTGAGGACAAAAAGCTTCTGGAGTTGAGAGTGAAATAGAAAGCCTCCCCCTCACCCCCAGCCCTGGACCTCTCCAACTCCCGGACCCTTCCAACTCCCCTAAGAGGGGAGAGATGGGGCAATGGGAGCGGAATGAATAATCTCCTGAAGAAATAGACTTAATTTACTTTTTCATGAAACGACTTCACATATTTGCTCTTCTACTTTCGTTCACTACTTTGCTCCATGCTCAGGATGCGAGGTCACGTTATACGTCCTCTTCCGTTCTGGCATCTGGCAAATGGGTGAAAATATACGTGACGAATGCTGGCGTGTATCAAATGACTAAGAGCAATTTGAAGTCTATGGGATTTTCCAATCCCGACAAGGTGCGATTGTATGGATTGAATCTTGAAGTCCTACCAGAAACATCCATTGAGAACATCGATGATGACCTAATTGAAATCCCGCTTTATCACACTGGAGATAAAGTATTGTTCTATGGAAGAGGAAGCACGAGTTGGACATTGAGTAGCGCTTCCAATACAGCGTCGCTATTTACTCATTTCAACAGTCCTTATAGTACACGTACCTACTATTTCCTCACTGAATCTGACAGTGTAGAACCTAAGTCGTTTGACAAATATGCATACAGTGTTCCTGAAACGACTCCTATTCAAACTACATTTCCTGAGCACCAATTGATTGAAAAAGACGCATTCAGCTTTCTCAATGCAGGACGAATGTTCTTCGACAGTTATGATTTTGCTAATGGCAACAACCAAAGTTATTCTTTGAATTTGCCAGGAATCGCGCCTTCGACCAATGTACGTCTTTCTGTGCAATTTGGAGCTGCGGGAAAGAAATCATCATCACTTTCCATCATCTTTAATGACTCAACATGCGGCACGCTTTCCTATGGTGCTTTAGGTGATTATGAGTATGCAAAAGTGGCTTCCAGGACTTTCACATTAAGTGCACCCAACCATGAAAGTTCTACGGTGAAGTTGGTTCATACTCGTGAATCAGGCATCACGGGACACCTCGACTATATACGAGCAAGTTATGTGCGTCAACTGAGCCTCACAAGCAATGAATTACTTTTCCGTCCTAATGTGTCGGGAAGTGTCAAATTCCAAATGACGGGTGGAAATGCAGCTACAGTGTTTTGGCATATCAACGATGTGAAGAACATAGAAGAAGTGGAAGGTACGTTTGATAGTTCCACCAACACTTGGACCATTCCGTTTACAAGTGCTAACACGACTGCTTCTTCCAATTGGAAAAACGAAGAATTGCTGGCATTAAATCCTTCTGCATCGTTCCCTACCCCTACATTGGTGGGAAAGGTGGAGAATCAAAATTTGCATGCACTGCGAGATGTTGATTTCGTGATAGTTGTTCCTAATTCAGGAAAAATCACACAACAAGCTCAACGTCTGGCTGATATACATACGCAAGTTGATAGCATGAAATGCGTTGTTGTTACTGCCAAACAAGTCTATAACGAATTCTCTTCAGGAAAGCCTGATGCCACTGCCATTCGTCGTTTGATGAAGATGCTCTACGACACGGCTTCTTCCACAGCGACCCGTCCTAAGAATTTACTCCTGTTCGGTGATTGTGTATGGGATAACAGACTGGTGACTCCTGGATTGAATAAACTTAATGTGGATGATCTGTTATTAAGTTATGAATCAGAGAATTCATATAGCCACACGAATAGTTATATTCTGGAGGAATATTTTGCACTGCTCGACGATAATAGTACGTCGAATGTGTTGCGAGAGTTTCCACGTATTGGTGTTGGTCGAATTCCTGCCACAACTACTTCAGAGGCAAAAGCTGTGGTTGACAAGCTGATTACCTATATTAAGAATGAGCAAGTCGGTGCATGGAAGAATACCATTTGTGTGATGTGCGATGATGGAAATGAGAATAAGCACATGGAGGATGGTGAAGCCCTTATCAGACAAACATCAACTCTATATCCAGACTACCGTATCAAACGTATTTATTGGGACACTTACGCTCGTGAACGGAGTTCCACAGGCAACTCCTATCCTGCGGTGAAAGCAGATATTGATAAGCAAATGACGGATGGCGCACTCATCATGAATTATTCAGGACATGGTGCAGCCTATTGCCTCTCACACGAGCAGGTGGTACTTCGTAGCGATTTCGAGAACTGGTCTTCGCCTCGCCTTCCACTTTGGATTACTGCAGCGTGCGATATTTCTCCAATTGACATGAATGAGGAAAATATCGGCGAAACAGCAATCATGAATCCAAAAGGAGCATGTATGGGAATCCTTACTGCCGCCCGAACTGTGTATCAAAGTTCAAACCGTGAGATGAACCTTGCCTTCATGAAGCATGTGTTGGAAACCAATCGTGACGGACGAGTATTTACCATAGGACAAGCCCTTTCTCAAGCCAAATGTGATTTGATAATATCAAATTCGTCCAGTACAAACAAGGCTCATTTCGTTTATCTTGGCGACCCCGCAATGCGTTTGGCGGTGCCAACTTACAAAGTGGCTATTGACAAAATCAACGATATTTCGCTTTCAGGAAATAGTGTTCCTTCAGTGAGTGCAGGCAGCAAAGTGAAAGTGGATGGACACATTGAGGATGAAGATGGAAATGTGGCAACAAATTACAAGGGGAAAGTATATCCTACCATTTTCGATAACATAGAATTGGTGACTTGCTTGAATAATCCTCTGGGTGAATCGAATGGTAATGAAAGCGAGATTCCATTTACTTTCTACGATCGCATTAGGATGCTCTATAATAGCGTTGATAGTATATCAGCTGGACATTTCTCATTCACATTCCCTATCCCTTTAGATAACAACTATAGTGGAGAGAATGGACTTATCTCGCTCTATGCTTCAAATGAACAGCAAACCATTGAGGCAAACGGACGTAGCACTCAGTTCTTGATTAGTGGTACAAGTCCTACTTTGTCAACAGACACCATTGGTCCCGACATCACCATTTATCTCAATTCAACGAATTTCACGAATGGTAGTACAGTGAATGAAACACCTCTTCTCATTGCTACTCTCCATGACGAGGATGGCATCAATGTAACGGGAAGCGGAGTTGGACACGACATCACGGCAATGATTGATAACGAAGAAGGATTGACTTATTCACTCAATAGCTACTTCGTTCCAACGATTGGTGATTACCGAAAAGGAACTATCTCTTTCAGCATTCCTGAACTTGAAGAGGGACATCACACTTTGACGCTTCGTGCATACGATGTGCTGAACAATCCATCACAAAAGACGATTGATTTCTATGTGAATCAAGGTGCGCAACCAACTATCTTCAATTTCATCATCGACACAAGCAGTTTGGGCAACGTCGTCTTCACTGTAATCAACGACCGCCCTGAATCAACGATAGGTCTGTCTTTGCGCATCTACGACATATCAGGTCGGTTGGTTTATCAAACTGAAGAAGAAGGTCACAGTTCCTCGGGCACCTATTCTTTCAAATGGAATTACAATGAGACTGGTTCGTCTTTGACTTCTGGAGTGTATGTTGCCAAAGTGGGTATTTCCTCTAATTCAGGCAATGAAGCTACAAAAGCAAAGAAATTCCTGATTCTACAGAAGAAGCAATAAAAACATATCATATTTTTATGAAACGATTCGCTCTAACAACAGTGGCAATTTCAATTGCCACTGTTGGTTTTTCACAAAATTACACACTGAAATCTATTACGGCACAGCGTCTTGAGGTGACACGTGCCTTTGATTTTCATCCCGACCAAGAGGCCATCGACATAGTGGCTCCATATAAGCTTGGTGTCGATAGCATCATGTCACCTGTCCTCGGTGTGAGTGATATGGTAATGGCTGCGCGTCGTCCAGAAAGTCCCCTTTCTAATCTTTTTAGCGACATACTTCGCGAAAGCGCAAAGAAATATGGTTTCAATGCTGACATTGGCATTTGCAACATGGGTGGACTTCGTGCTCCTCTTCCTAAAGGAAATGTGACTGTTGGGAATATCCTTGCCATTGCTCCTTTCGATAACAAACTTTGCTTTGTTACGATGCAAGGAAAAGACCTTCTTACTCTTTTCCAAGAAATTGCCAAGAATAAGGGCGAGGGAATTAGTGGTGCTACACTTCAGATAACAAACGAAGGCGAACTTGTCTCCGCAATGGTAAGCGGCAAAGCTATCAAACCAAGTAAAATCTACAAGATTGCGACCTTGGATTATCTTGCCGAGGGAAACGACGGAATGGTTTCTTTCAAAAAATCCATCTCAAAACAAATTGAAGACATCAAAGTGAGTGATGTCTATATGAACTATATCCGATCTATTACAAAGCAGGGCAAGACTCTTTCTGCAAAGGAAGAAGGAAGAATACTTGTTGATGGCAAAACAGCCACTGAATACTACGCTGATACGCCGAAAAAGTATAAAGATGTGACTCTCCAAATAGTTCATACCAACGATACGCATTCTTGCATTGAACCTCTTGGCAGTTCTGCTGGACAAAATGCTGACAAGGCAGGATACATGCGTCGCAGTGCATTGCTTCAAGATATTCGTGCCGTTGATCCCGAAATCTTGTTGTTAGATTGTGGTGACTTCTCTCAGGGTTCTGCTTACTACAATCTCTACAAGGGCGAAGTGGAAGTGAAGTTGATGAATCACATGAAATATGATGCTGCTACCATTGGAAACCATGAGTTCGACTTTGGAATCGACAATATGGTGCGACTCTTTAAGATGGCAAAATTTCCAATCCTTTGCTGCAATTATGATTTTAGCAACACTCCTTTGAATGGGATTGTTAAACCTTACACAATCATAGAGAAGAAAGGAATTAAGATTGGCTTGATAGGTGTTTGTCCTAAACTCGATGGACTCGTTACAAAGGCAAATTATGGGGACATTGTGTACAACGACCCTATTGCTTGTGCTAATCCCATTGCCAAAATGCTCAAAGAAGAGGAACATTGTGACCTTGTCATTGTTCTCTCACATTTGGGATGGCTCGTGGGATTGAGTGATTCCATGAATGACCAAACATTTATTTCACAAACGCGAAATATCGATGTCGTGCTTGGAGGACACTCCCACACCTATTTCTCCCATCCTGAGTATGTTAACAATCTTGATGGCAAGCCTATCATCTGCAACCAAATGGGAAAGAATGCCCAATGGGTTGGAACACTCAAGCTTAATTTGCAAGTCAAATAACCCATTATGAGGTATTTTATCACTCTTTCATACGATGGAGCTGCTTATCATGGATGGCAAATTCAACCGAATGGGAACAGCATTCAGGAAACTCTTCAGAAGGCTTTGAGCACCATACTGCGCGACAATATTGAAATCGTTGGAGCAGGCAGAACCGATACTGGAGTGAATGCCAGTAAAATGGTTGCCCATTTCGATACGAATAAATCATTTGATGCTACTCAACTTGTACACAATCTAAATCGCCTCCTGCCTCCTGATATAGCTATTAAATCTATTGTACCTGTATCATCAGAGGCGCATGCACGTTTTTCAGCTACATCTCGAACATACCACTATTATGTTTCGCTCTCGAAATCTCCATTTACCCGTCACTACGCCTATCGCTACCCTCTCCCACTCGATTTTCAGCTAATGAATGAGGCAGCGAAGCATCTATTCGACTATCAGGATTTCACTTCCTTTTCAAAACTTCATACCGACGTCAAAACCAACAATTGCAAAATCATGCGTGCTGAATGGGTCCAGAAGGACGATGATACATGGTTGTTCATTATTCAAGCGGATCGTTTTCTACGTAATATGGTACGAGCTATTGTGGGTACACTTCTTGATGTGGGGCGTTGTAAAATCTCAATTCAGCAATTTTGTCAAATCATTGAATCCAAGAATCGATGTTCAGCAGGAAGCAGTGTCCCAGGTAATGCTCTTTTCCTTTCCGACATCAACTATCCTTCTGAATTATTCCTCAAATCAAAATCCTCAACATAGTTATTATTAGACAATAGCCATTCGACGGATGGCATATTTTGTTGTCATTTTCGTCCTTATTTATCATTGGTTATCGACTTCTATTATTCTTTATTCTTCGTTCTTCATTTTTTATGTGGTTATTTTTAGCTTTTCTTTCTGCATTTCTGTTAGGATTTTATGATGTTTTCAAAAAAAAGTCTCTCAGTAAAAATGCTGTAATTCCAGTATTGCTCCTCAACACACTCATTTCTTCACTGCTCTTTCTGCCATTCATCATTCTTTCTTCCAATGGAGTAATTTCTGATGGAGCACTCTTCCATGTCTCTTCTTATGGATGGGAAGGACATAAATACATTCTTCTTAAGTCCGTTATAGTTCTCTCCTCTTGGATTTTTGGATATTTCGGTATCAAGCATCTCCCTATCACCATTGTAGGACCCATCAATGCTACACGTCCTGTGATGGTTCTCATAGGTGCCCTCACTTTCTTTGGAGAGCATTTGGATTTTTTTCAATGGTTAGGTGTTCTTACCGCTATTGTTGGACTCTATTTACTTTCTCGAACCAGCAAAAAAGAAGGCATTAATTTCAAACATGACAAATGGATTTATTTCGTCATCTTGGCCAATATCCTTGGTGCTATTTCTGGACTCTATGACAAATACCTTATGGCATCACCCGAAGATGGAGGAGTTGGACTTGATAAGCTTGCTGTACAGTCTTGGTATAATATCTATCAGTTTTTCATGATGCTTGCTGTGTTAATATTTCTTTGGTGGCCAACCCATAAACGTACTACCCCATTCCATTGGGACTGGTGCATCATCTTTATCAGCATTTTTCTTTCCGCTGCCGACTTCGCTTACTTCTATGCTTTGAGTCTTCCAGGAGCAATGATTAGTATTGTGTCTATGATTCGTCGAGGCTCCGTTGTTGTCAGCTTCCTTTGTGGAGCTTTCATCTTCAAAGAGAACAATCTCAAGGTTAAAACTATCGAATTAGGACTTGTAATTCTTTCAATGATTTTCCTTTTCCTCGGAAGTATATGACATTAAGTAAAAAACGATTTTCTATCTATACTTCTTATACTCATACATTCCATTTAATCATTTACTCGCTGCCAAAAGCTATTCTATCCATTGGTATTAGTCAAAAAAACAAACTCTCTTATAAAAAAAGAGCAAAACAGACTTGTTATTATAAAAAAAAGTATTACCTTTGCACTCGCTTTTGAAAAAGAAACGACATTCATTGTTTCTTTGTCTGAAGCTGATTAGGTTAGATCCGCTAGCTCAGTAGGTAGAGCACAACACTTTTAATGTTGGGGTCTTGGGTTCGAGCCCCAAGCGGATCACATACCAATTAAATAAACCGCTGATTTTCAGCGGTTTATTTGTTTCTAAAAACCTTAGGTGACCCCAGCAGGTAACCCCCGCCTTAATCGAATTTATATTGGGCTGTTAATTCATTGATTTTTTTTCTAGATGATTTTGAAAGTTGAGCTTTTCCACTACCCCAATACTTTAAACAAGCTTTAATATCATATTGTACATCATATTTAGAAATAAAATCGCTTGTCAAATCATTCTCAAGTACAAATTTTTTGAACATTTGTCTTTCAACGGTGGATTTAGATTTAACCACATCCTTCGTGATTACTAAATTTGATTGGAACATTAAGTTAAATAGTTCAATTGCAAAATGTTGAATGTATTTCCATGGATCCTTAGGGGTATCTTTACATTTATATGTGTTTATTATCTCGTCGTATTTATCTTTCTTTTCATTAAACTTCTGACTTATTTCTCTGTTTCTTAGCTTTTCTAGCAGTTTATTTATACTATCTACAATTGGTTTATATGTTTCTTTTAATAATTTTTCTAAAATAAAACACTTAGACATAGTTAACATATACATAAAGGCATAAGCTGTAGACAAATCTTCTATGTCTTCAGCTATTATCCTAAATTTAGGTAGATAGGTTTGTCTAAAATGAATACTTGCAAACTCTTTTAGTTCATCTTCGGATTGTTTAGATGTATTCAAATTCTGATTATCTAAAGGTGGTATGTCGTATATATCTTTGGAGAATATATCAAAATCTTCCTTCTTATTTTTTGATAGAAGAATTTGTAACATAGCAATAATTGTTTTATAGTCTTCATCATTTTTTTTAGATTCTGTTGAGTTCTCTTCTTTTGTAAATCTAACCCCATCTTGTATTTCTGAAGAATTAATGCAATAATTTTTAAATTCATTAATACCGAATATTGATGACAATTCTTCTTTTGTTAGTTCGAACAAATCAAGTATTTCTGGAGTATTAATACAATATCTTTTAAATTCATTAATCTCATCATAAAATTTTGGCTGGTTTAATAGTTCAGTCAACTTATTATATTTTTTATTCTCACTTACTGTCAAATTTGATGCGGTGTTACATTCATTAATAACTGACTGTGTTAAATAACAAGCGAAAATAGACTTAATAATAGATATATTATTATAACGAATAGAGAATAATGGTTTTATATACTTACCTTGGTTATTTATTTCCAAATAACTATATCCAGGTATTTTAATAAACAATCCATCGCCTCCATAACCCAATTCAACAGATTCAACAGAATCAAAGGATAGAATATCGTTATCAGAATAATTACACTTCGTTTTCAATTTATTAATTAATAAATTATATAATAAAACGCGCCCTGCAAAATACGGTTCATCTATACAGGCATCACGAAATTTTTCATAACTACCTTCCTGTAATGCATCATACATTATATTTGCATTCTTTTCTGAGGCAATTTGAAGATAACACCAAAGATCCACATCTTCTTCATGTACTTTAAAAAAATCATACAGCTTGTGAATTCTGGAATAAAAAGAAAGGTTAAAATGGTCAAGAAAATGATAATGCTTATTAAATAACTTCTCATTAAATAACTTCTCAGAATCAATCAAATAATAGTTTTTTTGCAGTGGAATAAGGAAATCAGAACAGATTGGAATACGCTTTGGAAAAGGACTGGACATAGTCATCTCTTTTATAAAGAGGGGTGTTTTATCCTCATCAAAGTCATAATCCACAGACTTTAACAATTTCTTTGCATTTTCTTTATCCTGTTCTGTCCCAATTCCCCAATAATAGCAACAAGCTAACATGAATTTTAACATAGAGGTAGCTTCGACATCTACATATCCCGTAGGTAAGTTGTTGTTCAGTTGTTCAAAGATTCTCACAACTTCATCGAAATTGACATATTCATCATATATATGAGATATCCAAAATACCCAATAAACACCACCCAATTCTCCTAATTCTACGGCACTAAGGAAACATTTTATAGCCTCTTTAATATTTTTATCCGTTCCTTTTCCGTATAGATAACACACTGCTAAACTTCCCCATACATCAGGATCATTTAAATCTTTTGACATTTCAAACCACTTGAAAGCATCACTCAACTTTTTATGATCTGCTAATTCCCAAGCATATTCACATATAGCATTCTTGTCACCGTTTTCGGCAGCTTTTCTGAGTTGTTCCAAATCTACTACTTCATATTTCAAGTATTTCATGATATTCCAGATGTTTTTAGTTATTATCCGCCAAAATTACTGCAAACTTCTCAATTTTCCAAGAACAAACACATTTTTCCTTCCCCCAACCCCTTCAACCCCTTATCCATATAAGAGAAAACAACAACAAACAACCAATAATAACCCCGGCAATCATTAAGAAACAAGCCGGGAAAAAACTAAATTTATATATAAACAGTGGCAGCATGTTTTGACGTGAAGAGCGTCCTTACCTCTGCTGCCGCCTATTTATCGTGTTACAATACTTATGTTTTTGCAATGGGATAGATAGCCATGCAGGATCCGACCAGGGTTCTGCCTTATTTTTTTCCTTCCAGCTATGACATCATCATCGTTTTTCATGTGTTGTTGTATTGAGCAACAACACAACTTATTTTGGTGAAATGGGAAAATGCACAATTTTGAACACCCGCCTGTAAACCTCTCAAACCCTTATAAATAATAGATGGCTTATTTATTTTAACGCCATCATACATAACAAAAGGGAACACCGCCTGGAGAGGTTCTCTTTCAAACAAACAATAATCCAGGCAATATAGGCATCGATTCCTTTTCTGTAGAAGTTTAGGATGAGGTGTCTGGGCAGAGGATATACGAGGAAACTCATTACCTTGTGTGTAAATTGAGAAGAAGTATATCTACAAGCCTGAAAGAACCAGCTATGCAACCGAAGAGGATTTGCATGGCTGGTTCTTTTTTTTCTGTTGATATTACTTCAAAAGACGATGAATCATCAAGATTTGCGACAGATTTTAAGGCAGATTTTGTTTTTGTCGTGAAATAAAAGGAGTGTCGCAACAAATGAGTGAAATATTGGGGAATTTTATTACGGGGGAGGGCATCCAAACGGACTATCTTTGCCAGCAGAAAACAAAACTGAGGTCCGCAATCGGATCAAAAATTTAAAATAATAGAAGTTCGTATGATTATGTTTTTAATAATGGCAATAGCTACAGTGTTATTAATGGTATTGGTTTCAGTAGGTGTTTACATCGGAATGAAACAGAGTGAGAAACAAGAATGTGAAGATCGCATCACAGATTGTGAAGAAATGCAGATATCTTCCTCAATGTGCTTACGTCCTGTGCCTGTGCCAATCAGATAAAGATGGCATAATATAAATGTCTTAAAAAAAGAGCCACCCTCTCACGTTGGAGGATGGCTCTTTTATTAGGGATAATGAGGATAAAGAGTACTTACTTTACATAAACTTTCTTCACCCCTTCAGAGGTCTTGATAATATTGATACCCTTCTGCATCGACTGCTGACGTGTACCATTAAGTTTGTAGATACCCTGTACGCCAACTCCTGTACTAACAACATCGTTGATGCCCAGTGCAGCGTATTCAGAAAGGAGTGCAGCAGAAGCTTCTTCAGTAGTAGCACCAAAAACAGTAGTAACCACAGTGGCTTGTGAAAGGGTAAGCACCAAGACTGGAGTAGCCTCTTCATTGGCTTGCGTACCTTTGAGCGTAGCTGTATAATTAATCAACATACCTCCACGAGCGATACCCACCACGGTTGGTTCTGCTGAGTAAGTGATGCTACCATCCTCAGCAACCGTTTTCACTGCATTGAGTTCCAATTCACCTGTTTCCATACCCATCATAGGAATGGTGAAACCCGAGAATTTGACTACCACTCCATCGTCCTTTTCTGAAATCGTCACGCTTTGTGCTTCATTCGTTGTGATAATCGGAGTGCCTGGATCTTGCATCATGGCAAGACCAGAAGCAATGAATCCTTCGTAAGTTTTTTCGTTTGTCAAACTATTGAGATATTCGATATATGCTTCCTGACTGACGAAATGGAGCGTAGCATTTAGCACGACACTCTTTCTGTTAGCAACATAAATGAAGCTCGCCTTGTAGTCCTTTCCCTCCTCACACCGATAATTGCGTCTATATTGTGTGACAGTACCATCTCCATTGTCCCAATCCCAAATGATAGTATTGTAAGATGTTTCGGGAACAAAGCGTTTTTTTCCATTGGTAATGACCGAACCGCCCGTGCTGTCGTTCGCCTTTGGGTCATACTCCATCCAGTAGTCGTAGAAATAGTATTTCACTGTGTCGCCCGTCTCATTGAGTTTCACGCCATAAACAGCAGGATAGGCATTGTGTCCAGCGTATGAATCATAGCCCCCATTCCACGTGGTAAATCCCCCATCAGCATCGTGCCAACCATCGTAGTAGTCGATGAAATGCTCATTGTAAGAACCATTCAGATTTAGTCCATAGATTTTCACCTCATCGATGCTCGAAGCACCAAGGGAGGAAAGAATATCAGCAACGTCCACTTTCGAATAAGTGAGGAAATACTCCTGATCAGTAATCGTCAGTGCCATCGTACCTTCCACATCGATAGTTTTTACCAGTTCAGGACCTTGGATGGAGAAACTAATTTGATAGGAGTCGTTATTGATGGAAAGCGTGTCGGTCTTGAATGTGGCAAGGTTAGCCTGAACAAGCAAAGCGCTCGTGGTAACTATCTTGTACTTGTGCCCCTCCACAAAACCATAGTCAAAAACTACGTCCGTACTTCCCTGAGCAGTGGCAAACGCTTTCAGAGGTTCTGTAGCATCATCGATGTAAAGGTCGTAGTCCACAGCGATGATGTTCAGAAAAGTCAGAGTGTAATTAGCAGGATTATTATAGGAAAGAGTGAGTTGAGCTGCATTGAATTCCTCAATGTCAGCAAAAGTCTTACCATCCTCTATGTTCCAAGTGGCAGTTCCCCACTCGAAAGTCTGTGCGTTGACTGAAAGCATCGTAGTCAACGCCATCATTAATGTAAGTAGATGTCTTTTCATAATTATTTGAGTTTTTAAGTTTATAAGTTTCTAATCAAGGATTTTAAGGATTGCTCTAAGAGCTCTGTGTTTTCGGAAGAATCAGAGACCTCAGCTCGTAAGAGCCACCATCGGCAACTATCTAAATTCTCCTCCCCTCGGGGTAATTGCGGAATAGGAGCAATTACGGAAGAGGGCTTAATTTGGCATCTTGCCATCCAAAGCATCAACAATCATCCGCAGAAGGTCATCGGTAGGACGTGAAAGGCGCATGTTGCCCACAGTGGTCTGTGGCTGACGCTTTCCTGCCTTGATTTCGGCAAGGCGGTGAAGCAGAATCTCTTTCATCTGTGCTTTATAAGTAGCATCAACTGAAGGCTCTGAGAATGGTTTCGTCCAACGAGCCAATTGCATGTCATCAGCATCAAGTTTGTCATTGGCAAGATATTCCTTCACATACCCCAAATAGGCAGCATAATTCTTCTGTTTCTCAGAAAGTGTGATGAGCGTGGTCAATCTGTAGTGGCTGGCATTAGGAACGTTCAATTCATTCAGCAAAGCAAGGAACTTGTCGAATTGCTGCTGGTCGATGGTAGCAGTGCCATCAGCTTCGTTGATGATCTGGCGCTGATAGTTACTCAGCACATTCTGAATCTTCATATCAACAGGCATAGCTCCTATTTGCGCCTTCAAATCGGATGGGTTCTTGACTGTATAAACAAACGACTTGGCAAAAGGATTGGTAATGCTACGCATGAATACCATACGAAGTGTGCTATCGGCAGCAAAGGTCGATTCCTTTCCTTCCAACAATGCCTCAGCTACCGTGTTAGCCTCATCGTGCTTATAGGAAGCGTTGAGCGAATTCAGATACTGCATCAAGAATTGCGGATCACGTTCACCACCAGCAAAACGAGTTTGAAAGTCTGATGACGAATTATCCTTACTCTTTGCCTCCACATTCTTGATAAAGTCATCTGCCTCACTAGAGCCGAGGAAACGTCCTATCTCCTGTGCATCGGCATTGAAGATGACAAAAGTAGGATAAGCGGAAATCTGAAGTTTCTTTGCCAATGGTGCTCCATATTCTCCCTCCATGTCGATTTGTAGGTTGATAAACTTAGGATTCATGTATGCTCCCACTTTTTCCTGTGGAAACACTTTGCGTGCCATCACCTTGCAAGGACCGCACCAAGTGGTGTAGCAGTCCAAGAAAATGAGTTTGTTTTCCGCCTTTGCCTTAACGGAAGCCTGCTCAAGTGTAGTGCCAGCAGGTTCGAACTGCATGCCTTGTCCCATCATTGTCGTCATGGACAAAGCCATCATCATTGAAAGTAATAGTCTTTTCATCATATTTTTTAAGTTTTAAGCCCCCTCTTTACCTCCCGCGAGGGGGAGGCTTTCTTTAGATAGTTGCAAATTAGGGAGAAACTCATTAGCAACTATTTTCTCGTTAGCAATTTTTATCTCATTAGTTTATTTTTGTTGGCAACTATCTATTTTCCCCTCCCCACGGGGAGGACGGGAGGGGGCTTTGGTTGCTTTATTATTGCATAGAGAATTTCCACGCCATATCTTTCACCTTTCCAGGAATATCATAGTCGTAGCAATGATCCGTATTCAGAATACCACTGGCAGGATTGATAAGATACTGATAGAGATGTCCTTTTTGAGTCTTCTCATTCCATGTAGCGATATGTACAAGATTGTCCGACTTAGGTACCAAACCATAGCCATAAATAGTGCCATGATAGTATTTCATGATACGCACACAAGTAATCTGCTCGTCAGTTGAAGGTGCAGTCCATGCCAACGATGCGGGCAAAGTGCTATCATAAGCAAAGTTGTAGAGATTATTTCCAGCACCGTAATAGATGAAGTTACCCACATGACTTGATGCCATCGTCGTTGACTCATTGATATCGGGACAGAGATTTTCCATTGGATACAGTCCCACTCCAATGTTGTTGTCGGCTGGTGTAGAAGAAGAGAAATTGGTGACAGCGAGGTAACGCTTACCATCTTTCTCCATGATTAAATAATCATACGGACGAAGTCCCACACCTTGACTCGTTCCTTTTCCCCAATCAGCCATGAGCAGTGTCATGCCAGTATTGTTAATATCGAAAGCAGCATAGTTCGTATCCTGAGGGGCAAACGTCTCCAATTGTGCTGAGTTGTAGCCTGCAAAGCGGAAACAATGATTTGTCTGATCATAGACCACAATGCCATAATTAAGTGTCTGTGGAACTTCCGCATTCCAAGCAGCCAATTCACCAATGCCATCGTCGAACTTAGGCACTCCAAATCGTGTGGTTCTACCTTCGGTTGCACTGAATGAATAGGTATTCGTGTAGATGTGGTTGTCATTAATAAGCACCTCCGAACTTTGTCCCGACATCACTCCGGACCCATGCTGACCATACCAAGTAGGTTTCATCGTTCCTGGAGCCTGATGGAAGAAATCGTTGAATTCCAATGCCTTCTCAATGCCGTTTTCACTCACACCCACCAAAGTATAATCGGTGCATAATCCCACGTAGTTGTTTCCCGAAGCAAGAGACACAGCGATGTCCATACATCGAACAGGATGCCCTTGAAGCAATTCACCATTGGTGGTTTCATAAAGATTCAAGTAATGGCGATTGTAATTGACGTTGAGCTTTGTCCAAGGATTGAAGATAAGGGCAAGGTCAGAATATCCAGGATGATCTGCACGTTCGTAGAACACCATCCATCCACCGTCAAACACCTCACTGACTGCAACAGGGAGTCGGAAAAACTGACGAATACCATTGTGCTGATTGGTCACCGTCAACTGTACCAAATAATTACCTCCAGTACGAGTGATAGGTGCCTTGAGCCTACGCTCATGTCCGATGGTGTCGATCACCGAACTAGACCCTGCACCAGATGTGGCACTGTAAATCGTCCACACATAGTCGAGCGGTGCCTGAACACCATCTACCACCTCTTTGCCTTCAAAGAAAACCTTAGGATTTAGTTCCAAGGTGTCAAAACGCATGATAGCATACTCTTCCTGCATCCCCGCACCGATTGTGTCGATACTCACTTCTTCCAGTTCCTTATAGTCGTAGTTTCCTTTGTCCTCATAGCAGGAAACGAGTAGAAATAATAAGGCAAGAAGAGCCCCCACCCATCCTCCTCGAGGGGAGGAGAATATAGATAGTTGCCAATGGGGATTCTTAGCAGTCAGAGTAACTTTCATCCATCCCCAAGGGGGTAATTGCGGAATAGGAGCAATTACGGAAGGGGCTTTTATTCTAAAAAATGACAGGATTTCCATATTCATCAATAAGTGGTATTTTATGCGTGGCATTATATTCGGCAAGAGCATTTTGCATCACCTGCTGGAGATAAACAGCATACACAGCAGAAACAACATTGAGTTCTGGATCATAAGAGGACTGTGTGTTGTAGTTGATTTCAAAATCGACAAGTCCGAGTATTTCAATCATGAACTGATATTTCACTCGACTATAATTGCCGAAGTACTTCGAAAGTGGCACACGAGGGTAGTTAGCATTATCCCAATTGTCAGGTTTGGCAAGATAGTTCTTCAGCACCACAGTAAACGATTGGTGATTTTCCGTTCCAAGTTCGAATTCATCATTGCTTGCCACTCGAAAATTGATGATTCCATCGGTTTTCGTAAACAAGTCGGGATTCGATAGTTTCTGAGTGTTAAAATAAACGTGGTAGGTTCCTCCTATCTCTCCAGCAGGAATCACATAATCCTCGGTGCGGATGGTAGATGCCATCAGAGCCGAATCACCTCCAAAGGGTTCCAAGCGGAATATACGGTCGTGATCGGCAGGCATACCACTAATACGAGCATAGAAAGTGACATCCCCTTCCTCGTAAGCGTATGAATAATTATGGGTGACGCTCTCATAAACTGCACCAGCCACAGTGCCCACCCAAATGTCGAGTCCACTTCGAGTAGTATCGTAGGTAGGTACCTCCTCCTTTGTGCAGGAAACGGCAAACAGCAGCGTCAAGGCTGCTAAAATGATATTTCTATTTATTGTCTTCACGTTGCGCTGATTCTGTTTCGGTAATAGGTAAAGGGAATGTATATACTTTCTCCGCCACAGCATCTATGTCTGCATAGAGGATAGTGCTGCGGTTGAGTCGCTTGTAGAGGAAGAAGAGCTGACCTTCGCCCAGCAGTTCGCGTCGGTATTCTCGTATGAGTTCCAAGTAAAAATCTGCTGGCAATTCGTCGATAGCAGGCAAATTACGAGCTTTGCGCATGACATTGAGCGTTGATTTTGCACCATCTGGATTGCCTTGCCTATATTCTACCTCACTGACAATGAGATACATCTCAGGCAAACGCATCAGAGGCATCTTGTAGTTGTAGTAAGTGTTGTTGCCACTCGGTTCGTCATATTTCATCAAATAGCGGTTGTTGGCATGAGTAGCCGAACCTGCCTTGAAAAGGAAGGTGAAGCGATAGTCCTGTGTGGCATTGTCGAAATAATCAAGCAGTCTGTCACGTGTCACTGCAAAACTATAGGGAGAATCGTCAGCGAAATACTCGTTTGCCACGTCAGCCTTGAGCGTAAGGTTGTTGAGCGCGAAAAGCTGCTCTGTGGCAAAGCATCGATCATAGCCTGCTTGAAGATTACCTACGGTTGCCCACTCAAACTGATTACTCTGAATCACCTCGTTGGCTGCATCCTTTGCCTCTGCATACTTTCCCATCCACAAATAAACTCGCGCCTCCAAACCCTTCACTGCATAGTAGTTGAGGTGGAGCTGACGGTTAAGCAGATAGCCATTGTCAATGCTTTCGGTGATTTCTCGTCCTGTCACCAATGGGTCAGCACCCTTGAGTAAAGCCTCGGCAGCGAGAAGGTCATTGAGCACTGCCTCTGCCACCTCGCCCACTTTCAATTGAGGGAACACACGATAACTAAGGGCTGTGCTGTAAGGGATGGAAGGCTGGTCAGGATTCACTGCATAACTCACACCAAAGCATCTCAGCAAGTCGAAATGCAGAAAAGCACGGAGAGCCAATGCCTCGCCTTTGATCACATCGTGGTTGTCAGTTGAGAAAAGTTGAGTATCGTCATCGATATGCGCCAACAGATTGTTCACATTGGCAATACCGCTATAACTGTTCGACCAGATATTACGGATATAGTTAGTAGGAGCCGAGGCATCGTAGTTGAACGCCATGGCATCGTCGTATTGAGTGGCGTAGTAGAAATCCCATTCATGTGCCAGCACATCGAGGAAACCGTAAGTCATTTCCTTGCCGTAAGTACTATTCGAAAGCATGGAGGAATACACACCCGCCAATGCCTCCTTAAAGCCACTCTCTGTCACGAAAAGTTCCGTGTCCTCCACCTGAGAACGGGGTTGAACATCAAGCCAGTCGTTGCAACTGCTCAAAAGCAGAAGCATCAACGTCAGAAGCATTATATGTTGAATTCTTTTATTCATTTTATCATTTTTAGTTCATATTCCTACAATGTGCAGGTGACAGAAAAGGTAAATGTGCGAGCGTAAGGATAGTTGAGTCCGCGCTCAGCCTTTACGGTCGAAAGGTGAAACACATCATTAATATAGAAAGTGAGTCTGAGACGCTCGAGTTTTGCCCTGTGAAGCCACGCACAATACTTGAAGTCGTAGTATGCAGAAAGACTGGACAAGTCGAGCATATTGTTACGTTGTATAAATCTTGTGGAAGCGTATGTCACAGTTGGTGTGCTGGAGATATGCTTATAGAGTGCTAAATCGCCCACTTGGTTCCAGGTATCGCTAAACACACGTCTATCCACATTGTTGGCAATATTTACGTTCTCCACGCGGTCAACCAAAGTCTGGTTGTAATAGTCACCACCGAGCTGGTAATTGAAGAGCATGCTCAAACCAAAGCCCTTATACTCTCCATTGAATCCGAAAGTACCATGCACCATGGCATTGGAATCACCAGCAATCACGTAGTCGTCGGTCGTATAGTCGTAGGTAGTGGTGCCGTCCTCCTTGAGGAACAGCTCGCGTCCTGTGGCAGGGTCGATACCCAAACTCCTCACTGCCCAAATGGCGGACATGCTCTGCCCTTCCTCATAACGAATAATAGGGGAGGTCGTGGTGGTGGCATCCTGCTCTCGGTTGAAACTGCTGAGCGCGTCACTGATTTTAGTCACCTTGTTCACGTTGTGGGCAATGCTTCCCGAGAGGCTCATGAACGACTGCCCTTTCTGATAGAATCGCCAATTGGCAGTGGCTTCCACACCCTTGTTCTCAACATTACCAAGGTTTTCCATATACGAGGTGAAACCCGTGGACGAAGGGATGGACATGGCAATGAGGGCATCGAGAGTGCGACTGTCGTAGTAGTCGAAACGCAGGTTCACCTTCTTCCTGAGTCCGAGGTCAAGACCCACTGTGAAGTCACCCGTCTGCTGCCATTTCAGGTTCGGGTTCGGCATACCCATCAGGTAGGCACCCGAAATGTTGTCGTAGATGATGTTGTCGTAGAACTTATAAGTGGCTTTTGCCTGATAAGGCGAGAAGTTCTGATTTCCCGTCAATCCGTAGGTGACACGCAACTTGCAGAGCGTCAGCCAGTCGGCATCTTCCATGAAATGTTCCTTGTGGAGATTCCATCCCCCACCCACACTCCAGAAGGTACCCCAACGGTTATCGATACCAAAAACGGAGGAACCGTTCAGTCGGATACTGGCATCGAAGAGATAGCGTTCATCGTAGGAGTAATTGGCAGCACCTGTGAAACCAAGGGAACGGGTTGTGCTCTCACTTCCCGAAGGCGTGCCTCCCTCGGCATATTGCTTGGCGAAGGTGATGTAATCCACATGGTTGTTGAGGAATCCCCATGCCGACATGCCTTCCGAGATACTATTGGCTGTCTGAAGGGAATAAGCAATGTTCGAGAGGAGCAGATGCTTTCCCCACTGATGGTTATAGTGCCCCGTCAAATCGACAGAAAGGTTATTTCTTTCACCGTTGCTGATGGAGTAACTACCTCGCTGGAAATAGCGGTCGCCTGTCCAAGTGGTGAATCGAGTATGGTCGCCTGGATAGAAGTCCTCCCGCTTGTTGTTCTGATGCGTGTAGCCCAAACGAGCGGTGAAGCGCAAATCGTCGGTAGGTCGATATTCCAAGTAGAAATTCTCCACCACTTCCGTATATTTGGAGAAGTTCTTCGTACCAATCGTGGCATTGTAGAGAGGGTTGTAGTAAGTGGTGGTACTTCCATTAGCACCTGGCGAGGTGTAGGTGCCAAGCACTTTCTGCGTGTTGCCGAAATCATCGACGGGAGCATAATATGGATTGACTACCACATAGTCGCCAAAAGAGCCATAAGGACTGTCGTCTGCCTTGTTGCCCGTGACAGAAAGGGAGTTACGAAACATCCACTGCTTGTATCGATACGAGAGGTTGATATTGCCACTGATGGTGCGTCTGCCTGATTTCTTCATCACTCCCGCCACATTGTTATACATCACACTGGCAGAATAGCGCATCTCGTCCGTACCGCCTTCCAGATAGCCAGTGTGCTTCTGTCCCACACTGGTGCGCAACGGTTGCGACAACCAATAGGTATCCACGCCACGTGCAATGTTGGCGGCAATGGCATTGTATTGTTCATCGAGCAATGCTTGGTAATAAGGGGCAGAAGAGGTGTATCGTCCCGAATTCTGCTCCACTTGCAGTTTCTCCGCCGCATTACACAAGTTATATGACGTGAGGTCGGGCGCTTCCAGATTCAGGTCACCCGTATAAGTAATGCGCAAACGTCCTGCCTCAGGAAGAATGGTCTCCACCACAATCACGCCGTTGCTGGCTTTCGAACCGTAAATGGCTTTGGCTGCACCGTCCTTCAAGATAGTTACACTCTTGATGCGGTTCATATCGAGGTCGAAAATCTGCTGCTGCGATGCCTCAAAACCGTCGAGGATGAAGAGTGGTGCATTGGGATTGCCAGTATAGTCGCCCTGAAGTCCACTGAACGAAGCCTTACCACGGATGGTAATATCGTTCATGAAGTTCGGGTTGGAACCATTGATGCTGTTCATATCCACCACAAAAGATGGGTCGAGCGACTGGATGACCTTCAACACATTGCTGTTTCCAACGAGTTTGAGTTCCTCTTGATTATAGGAAGACGTGGAACCCGTGAAGGTGGATGACTTATAGTCGAAGAGTCCCGTGACAACCACGTCGTCCAGTTCCGTACTCTCTTTGAGGACAATCACCTGTTTCAAGTAATTCTTCTTGCCATCGTAGCGCTTCGTCTGAGTTTCCATTCCCACGAAGGAATAGTCCACGGTCACCGCCTTGCCTTTGGGTAGCGTCAATGAGAACTGCCCCTCAAGGTCAGCCACTGCTCCACCCTTCGTTTCACGTACATATACATTGGCTCCTGGCAATGTCTCTCCTTTAGCATCCCGAATGACACCCTGAAGCAGCACCTTGTCGGCAGGAACGGTAACAGGTAGTTGAGGGGTCACTTTCGCCATCGGCACCGACTTGTCGTTCTGTGCGAAAGCACTTGCACAGAACAACAGCATTGCAAACAACGATATGATTGCCCCATGTATTTTTCGGTTCAACATATTGAATGGTTTACATCTTACATTTTACATGAATTTGCGGGTGCAAAATTAACAAATTATTCTATATTATCGATAATCGATTACATAAAAACAGCAGAACACTATGAAAAAATACCAATATAATGTGATAGAAAGAGATTTTCTCCAAGGAAAAAATGTGAGGAGAGCTATGCACAAATAATAGCAACAGGTTATGCATCTATCTCTTTCCGCAACCTCATTGCGTAATGCCGCTGGAAATCAAGCGTTTCCAGCGGCATCCTTTTCTTCAGACCCATAATAGACTCGTTTTTCAATGAAAAAACACAGTTACGCTCACATCCAAGAGTTTCATCGTTTTAGGGGTGAGAGTATGTCATTTATATAAAAATAAGTATCAAAATGTTTCCGAGTTTGGAAACAAACTTGTATCTTTGCATAAAATAAAAAATATGGCAGAAGGTGGATTTGAAATAATATTTTTGGAGCCAGCAAGAGAGTTCCTAATCTCGTTGCCAATGGCAGCACGGGAAAAAATAAACTATAATCTTTTAAAGGTGGCAAGTGGTATAAAGGATAGAGAACTTTTCAAAAAACTTGATGGTTCCTCTGATATTTGGGAGTTCCGCACCCTATTTAATGGCTTGCAATATCGCATGCTTTCCTTTTGGGACAAAGACACTCGGCAGCTGGTGGTGGTGACTCACGGCATTGTGAAGAAAACATGGAAAGTTCCAAGGAAGGAGATAGCCAAGGCGGAGGCTTTGATGAAGAAATATTATGAATCTAAATAATTTGAACTATGGCAATGAAAACTTACTCACTTGAAGAAATCACAGACGAGACTTTCGGTCCTGTTGGCACGCCAAAGCGTGACGAAATGGAACGACGTTTGGCTGAGGAACTCCATGCCTATCGCATTGGAGAAGCCATCAAGAAAGCAAGAACAGAGCAAAACCTCACCCAGGAGGAGCTTGGGGAAAGAATAGGCGTAGGCAGGGCTCGCATTTCTAAAATGGAAAAGGGCTACAACATCACCATACCCACCATGAGCCGAGTATTCAAGGCATTGGGAGTTGCCACGGCATCTCTTGACCTAGGAAGCGCTGGAAAGGTTGCCCTTTGGTAATATCCTCAAACATGAAGCCTGTAGGACATCTATTTTTCACGAAGAGTCGAGCACGGAATCACCCCAGCTCGGCTCTTTTTTTGTTTATCCCTGTGGCTTAGTTCTCTCTCAAACTTTGTCTTCGGTAAACATTAGCGATATTCTTTAGTTCAACTTTATGGATGGTTCTACAAAGTTACTAAAAATACCGATAATCACCTAATAACCAGAAAGTTGTTTTTCCGAAAATTTCCGTCGAACTCACGTTAGAATAATATCGTAAAACTATTTTCGGATGCTATTGATTATTTTACGCCATTAACTATTTGAGGAATGGCTAATCATCGACTATATTGGCTTTCCCAAATGATGATTCATCTTTTAAAGATTGACAGCAACTCAACATAACCGACTGTTTTTAAGCATTATGTCTAAAATCAGTCGGTTGTTTTGTTCCCAAAATGTGTCCCTGTATCACGATTTCAGGTTTTAAAAACGATACATTAAGCTAGCCTTATTGAAATTGGGCTGATGTTATTCTCAATGAAATTATAAACAGGAAACACCAGTCTGGAGCGCTTTCTTCAAATGACAATTCAGGCCATTGGACATTGATTCCTTTTCTGAGGAAGATTATTTACGATACTAAAAAGAGGGTATATCAGCAATATAGCGATATACCCTCTTCACTTTCTTTTGTTGAAGCAAATCACTTGTAATATAGTATAAACTACTATTCCCAATTCTTAACAATCTTTATTAACGGATCTATAATCTCTTGACGTGATTCAGGATATATCAGAGCAAGAACATTAGCGTGTATAACCTCTCCACCTTCTAACAAGTTCTTCTTCATGTACCATATTCTTCCATCGTCTGTGTGTCCTGAATAAATGGATCCAGAACTGTTCGTATATGTGATATCCTTTATTCTGATATCGCCGGTCAAATACATCCCTTCACCTGGATATTCTATCACAGCCCAAGTTCCTAACGACGGAAGACAACTGAAACATATATCGAAAAAGTCCCATTTGGCAACATTCGCAGGAATCTCATCAAAAAACTCCTCCTGTCTTTCAACCATAAACTCAGGAACTTTGAATCCATATTTGGTTTTGTTCCAATTGCATTTTTCCAGCATTTCAGCCAAAGGTGGTTCATGTGGCTGTTCATCATCAGGATCCCACTGTACATCTTCTATTATCACAGTTCCGTCTGAGGAAAGTGAGGCAGAGATGGTAGTATAGTCAACAAACTTCATGTCATGAACTGGACAGACACACTCATACTTAAATTTGCCTGGTCCCACTACTTTTACAACTAAATCCTTGAAACTTGCTGGTGATTCCAGATCACCCTCAATCTGACAATACACCTCTGGCCATGTGGTTTCAGACAAGTCATTCTTCAAACCTGGTGCAAACCGACATGCATCTTTGTCTCCCTTGAGAAAAGCAGCAATGGCTTCGCATATTATCTCGTCATCATTGGAGGTTGTCGATGATTTTGTTTCTTGGTATGATTCAGTCTTTTCTTCCGAAACAGCATAATTTGGTGCCTTGGAAGAATTATTGGTACAACTGCTAAATAGAGTTATAATCATGAAGACAAATGCAATATAAACAATTTTTGTTTTCATTATTTAAAGTATGAACATAATAGGTACATTAATCCTATACATATATACGAATTGAACGGGAGCACTTGTTGCATTCAGTCCGTTCTTGAAGAATTTGGCGTTTTTCCTGTTAGGACTGAGCAAAGATGCTCTCTTGATCACATGGATATTATCTATATAAACAGAGATTCCACATGACATTGCAAATTTATAATATTAAACTGATATGTCATTCAAAAACAAACATATTTTTTCGAAAAAGTACAATATTCACATTCCTTACTATTACTCTTAAGCTCTATTTGAAATTGAAATTTAGGCCTATTATTATTTGTCTTCACTTATATATAAACATGTTCTCCACACTAATATACCCATAAAATCCACACCGTCTTTTAATGCCTAAAACCCTTATATATAGTATATATAGTATATTAGATCAACATTATTATCAACATTTTAAACAACAACATTATGAAAAAGAGCAAGAAAAAAGAAGGATGGACAGCAATCGGAGTATTTGTAGTCCTCCTCATCATCGGAGCAATCATCGCTTCACAAAACGACTATACTCCAAAGGACCACCATGCAAACAATGCAGAGTCCAGTTCAAGTTTTGACCATAAAAACTAATTCAACTATGGCAAACGATAACACACCCGTAATCATACCTATAACAGGGAAGATTACATCAGACCAAACACTTGGCTTAGACGATCCAGAAATTGTCGAAGCCGAAATCATTCAAGAAGAGGATTGGGAAGAAAACCACCCAAACTTCATTGAGTCCAACACTTCCGCTATCACTTTGGAAGAGTTGACGACGAAAAACATTATCCCTACTTTTTGTGACAACACACTTACGATTTCGCACCAGAACTTCATCGGTGCTACAGTCAAGGTCGCAGAAAAAGTATTTGGACAACTAACCCAACCTGAGCTACGAGTATCACATCCAATCATTGGACGAATCCCTTCGGCTCAGCATAAGAAAGCTAATGAGCTCACTGACGATGAAAAGACTATCTTCTACCAGAGGATAGCCTGGATTTGTCACGTACAGAACCTCATATGCTATATCAACGGACAAGCTGTTCACCTCTGTATCGGAGGTGTGAGAGCTTATAACGAAGACAAACTCTATAACCGCCAAAGCCCACAACGATTCAAGATTTTCGTGGGATGGCAAGTACGAGTATGTTCCAATCTTTATTTAACCTGTGACGGAAACAGTGGAACCATTGAGTGCCTGACTGAGGCAGATATCAAGCAGAAGGCACTTGAACTGTTCACCACCTTCAATCCAAACAAGGAAAACAACCTACAACTCCTCGAAGAACTGCAATCTACAGTCATTTCAGAGGAATTATTCTGCAAGATTATCGGAAGGATGAGACTATACCAATTCCTTCCTGTATCGGAACAGAGACAACTTCCATCGCTAACTATCGGCGACCAAGCCGTAAACGCAATGGTAAAGAACTATGTGTCCAATCCCAATTTCGGAAAGAAAGAGGGAGAAGATTTCACAGTTTGGAATTTGTTACAACTGGGTAACGAAGCCGTCAAGCAGTCATACATAGACCGCTGGCTAGAACGAAACCAGAATTGTACAGATTTTGCTTTAGGAATCCAGCGAGCCATTAATGGTGAAGACACCGACGGCTATTCCTGGTTCCTCAACTAACAACACACTAGGGAAGCAACGCCAACTTTACGCCCCTAGTTTCCCGGAGGGGAGCACTACATCATATCAAAGTAATTCATTCAATTCAATTACAATGGTATCTGTGTGCTCCCCTCCTTTTTTGTGTTTATACCAACCCATTATTAACAACAACTTAAAAACAAAAATCACTATGTGTAAATTCGTAAAACCACAGATTCCAGCTGACACAACGGCTGACGAAAGAAGAAGCATCATGTTTGATGCCCTCAGTACGCTCGACCTTTCTGACAAGGTTGAAAAACGAGAAAACCTCACTTATCTCTCCTGGTCAAATGCCTGGAGCGAATTTAAGTATGCCTATCCAAGCGCTACCTACCGTATTGTGAAGAACCCTAACACAGGACTTCCCTATTTCACAGATCCAAACGTCGGTATTATCGTTTTCACAGAAGTTACTGTTGACGACGTGACTCATGAGATGTGGCTACCAGTCATGAACGGAGCCAATCGTGCCATGAAACTCGAACCTTATACGTATCAGGTATATGATAACTATCGTAAGCAGTATGTCGAGAAGACCGTCAATGCAGCGACGATGTTCGACGTGAACAAGACCATCATGAGATGCTTAGTAAAAAACCTCGCCATGTTCGGCCTAGGACTCTATATCTATTCGGGTGAGGATGTTCCTGGTTCTACAGATGACAGTGGAGCAAGTACAACAGCAACACCTGTGACACAAAAGCCTGTTGACAGATTTGCATCCATTAAGAATGCTATCAATCAGGCGACCGATATTCCGACGCTGATGAGCCTCTATCTCGATCATCAAAACGAAGTAGAAGCCAATCCATCCATCAAGGAACTCTTCACCGCCAAGAGAATGCAACTCCAATCTGTGAGACAGTAAGCTCTTTGGCTAATCCAACGTGTATTAATCAACGATGGTATTCCTGCTGAAATGGTGGGAATACCAACTAAACACCATCTACAATATGGCAAGAATCGAACTAACACCGAGTGGAGTCCTCTTCAATGAGGAGCTCCATGAGTACTGGCTGGACGGAAAGCAACTGTCTGGCATTACCGAAGCAATCAAACAAATGCTTCACCCTGAACTCTATGCGGAAATACCAGAAAGCATCATCAGAAAAGCAGCTGAATATGGGACTTCTGTACATAAGCAAATCTACGACTTCGACCACAACTACAACAACTGTGGATCTCAAGAAGTGCAAGATTACATACAGATTTGTAAGCAGTACAACCTTGTTCATGAAGCAAGCGAGTTTACCGTAACCGATGGTAAACATTGGGCCTCTAACATTGACAAAATTTATCGTGTTTCTGACGATACCTTCTCCATCGGCGACATCAAGACCTACGGAGTACTGACACCAGAGAAGCAGGAACTGGCAAGGTACCAGCTCAGCACCTACGCATGGATGCTACAGCTGCAGAACCCAAAGCTCAAAATCGACAAGCTTTTCATTATCCACCTTCGCAACAAGACGATGAAGAGTGGAAAAGTTGAGCATATCTGTGAAGTCATCTTCATCAACAGAGTGCCATCATTCATTTGTGAAGAACTACTCAACTGCTATCTGAGTGGAGAGAAGTTCAATAATCCTTACGCCGTGCCTGTTGAACTCAGCTCACAGGAACAGCATATTCGCGAACTCTTGGAGACGAAGGAACGTGTCGAAGAGGAACTGAACACCATCAAGGCGAACATCCTGAGCACAATGCAGACAATGGATGTGAAGTCATGGTATACAGAAGGAGGAATGAGACTTACTCGAAAATTACCGACAACAAGGTCCTCATTCAACCTACCGCTATTCAAGAAAGAACACCCCGAGTTTAATTATGATGATTACATGAAAATCTCACAAGTTTCGGGAAGTTTGCAAATAGCAATCTAATCAAATCCAACGAACAGAGAGGAAGACTAACCTCCAGAGTTCACCCACAAGGGGCTTATCACCAAAATGTTATTCTCACAAACTGAAGAAGAAACAGAAACGGTGGTAAGCCCCTTTTTTGCGTTTATGCGATTCAAAAAACTAAAAACACATCCAACACTTAAATTCACAAAAATATGCTTTACTATCAATTCAAGAACTACGAAGTATTCAAGTCTATTTTTGGCATCCAGCAACACGGTAATGGTGTCAAGTCAAGACGAAACAACCTACTCCTGGGCTTTATCAAGGATAAGAAACTCCTGAGAGAAGCCATTGAAACCAACGATTTCAGTTTACTCCATATCTCCAGTGTGGCAGAGCTGAAAGAAACACTTATGAACAAGATTCAGGAAAGTGGTAGCCAGATTACTGGAACTACCACCTATGACCTCTATCTTCTGGGAAGACATTTCTACTCCCCTCTTTATTCAACAGATGAGCTGAAAGGTATCTGTGAAGACGGTACTCCAAATATGGTTCGCTATGTCAATCACGAGAAGGACCATGTATTTATGATGAAAGCAGGACGAATGATGAAGCATATCATCGAGTCCTGTGAGTTTGGAAAGACGCTTTCAAAGACCATCAAGAACTGGCTATGTGAGGAATTCACCACTGACTGGGAGGCCAATGTTATCGGTAGCCTACCTAAGAACAAGCTTTTTGTGAATGATAACTTTGCAGCAATCTACGATAGAGAGAAGATGTTAAGGGATAATGAGTACGACACGGACCCATTCCATTCCTGCATGACCAACAAGGGTTTTCATGTCTTTTATAAAAATGCAGTAAAGGCAAAAGCTGCCTATCTTCAGAATGAGAATGGAAAAATCATTGCCAGGTGCATTATCTTCACTGAGGTATTTGATGAGGACGATAAGGTGTGGCGCTATGCAGAAAGAGCCTACTCTTACCATGTGAATTTGGTTTATCAAAGGGCGCTTATCGACGCTCTCATCAAGGGTGGATACATTGATTGCTTCAAGAAAATCGGTGCAGGCTGTAGCGAAGCTAACTCGATTCTCGACATCTACGGAAATTCCCTTTCTCACAAGAAATTCAGAATCAACTGCGAATTAGATTGGGGCGAACAACTCTCCTATCAGGATTCCTTCAAGTGGTACAGCTTGTATCGCAATACCGCCTATAACTTCGAGCCAGATTGTGATTACGAAGCGCTAGATACGACCAATGGCCAACTCGAAGACGGTGATGAGGATGATGACGATGACCAGAACTATGACTCCTACCATGACAACTATACCTATGAGGATGTTGTAAGCGTCTTCTATAGAGGAGAGAGTTATACTTGTGCCGAGAACGACTTGGACGACTTTAGAATTTATCGTGGTGACTATTATCATGAAGACGATTTCATGGACTGCCCATGCTGCGGTGAGCTGATGCTGAATCCTGAGTATTACGATGAAGAGAACAATCTGTCATTCTATCAAAGTGAGCTGACAGGAAAATCCTACTGTTCCGAGGAATGTAAGGAAAAAGCAGAAGAGGAATACAAGGAAAAGAACTGGTATTACGCTGACTACGATGATGAGTACTTTGAGAATGAGGATGACATTACCTATTACAATATGTACGACTCTATCGAAGGAAGATATATCCCAACCACCATTTCGAAAGCGGCCCTAAGCTTGGCACTTGAAAAGCAGTATCTCACGGAAATAGATGGTGCTGTCTATGATGTCATCGATATTTCAACAGGAAAGCCTTACGGTATGAATGCTGAAAAAGTAACAGTAACAGAAGACGTAGAGGCTTATGCTTAAGGTCCCTAAATTCATTCACGGAGGGCTTTCAGAAATGAAAACCCTCTTCACCACCAATCTTTTAAAACCAAGAAAAGAAGAAGACATGAAACTATTGAAACAGTTATATTCTATCCATTCAAAGAGTGGAAAGGAAACGAAGATGAGAAACTTCATCATCAACTACGTGAAAAGAACGATTCCCGATTGTTCGATTATAAAGGACATCAAAGGAAATCTCTACATCACAAGAGGAATCTCAGAAACCTATCCTGTTCTTGTAGCACATTTAGACCAGGTGCAGGACACCCATTCTAGTGATTTCAGAGCTATCGAAGCTGAGGGGCTTATATTCGGCTATTCCAAGAAGTACAGAAGAACGGAAGGTTTAGGTGCTGATGACAAAAACGGAATGTGGATAGCACTCAAGTGTCTCAAGAAATACGACATTCTGAAGGTGGCATTTTTTGTAGAAGAAGAAACAGGATGTGTCGGCTCAGGTAATGCTGACATGGACTTTTTCAAGGATGCAAGGTATGTGATAGAACCCGACCGAAGGGGAAATTCAGACCTCATTACAAGCATCGGAGGGATGGAGCTCTGCAGCCCAGAATTCCTGCAAGCTATCAACTACAAGGATTTCGGCTATAAGGAAACCGATGGTTTAATGACTGATATCGATGCCTTAAAGGACAACGGATTATCAGTTAGCTGTATCAATCTAAGTTGTGGCTACTATAATCCACATACGAGTAACGAGTTTACTGTCATCCAGGACTTGCAGAACTGTAGGAGATTCATTGAGAAGATCATTGAAAACTGTACCGATGTTTATCCTCATATCTCTGAGTTTTATGGTAGAGGCAGCCATTATCGGGAAGAGGATATGGAAGACTACTATGATGAATTTTTTGAGGTAATCAGTAACAACCCTAACATGACATTCGATGATTTCTACTGGAGTTATGGCTATTATTTCATAGGAGCCAGCAAAGCAGAAATGGAAATGTTCTTCAACGAGATCAGGCAGGATGTTCAATTCTTTAATGAGAAGGAAGAGCAAGAGCAAGAAAAGGAAGAAGAAACGGACAACCATCTAATCACCAACCCAATCACCAACCCAAACAAAAATGAACAACATTGAAGAAAGCCGTGAATTCAAGGCGGCGAAAGAATTAGAAAATGCCCTGAACGATTGTGGATTCAAGAATTCCAATTTCACAGCGGCAATACCTACGTTCCATAAGACTTTGGAACAGAACTTCATGAGATTGATCGTCTCCTGTATCAGATTCATGGCAGACGACAAGAACAGACATATCGACCTAAGAAACAAGGGTGCATACGAGACTGCGAAGATTCTCAACCAGGCACTCGAAGAGCATAAGGAAGATATCTACATGCCTTATATATAAATAATGTGTACTTTCCCTTCAGATGACACATTGAAATAAGGCATTTATACGAGAGGAAGACTTTTGGTAACTAAAAAAACCAGGAGCCTTCCTTTTGCTTTATAAAAACAAAAAACGATAACGAAAACGAAAACCAAAACCAAAATCAACAAACAACCAAAAACAAAATGAAAACAAACATCAACATTGAACTATTCAAGCGCTATCAACCCAAGAGAAAGCTTGAGATGATCGATAATCTGACAATCGATGAACTGTTCGCTATCTCTCCTGAGACCATGAAGAGAATGATAAAGGAGGCTGGAACAAAATTCCATAAGTCCAGAGACAAGCAACTAATGCTTTCAGAAGAACAAAGCACCGGCAACAACTGGAACTCTACCATTAACGGTGTAGAACTCATTAAGGGCAAATTGTATGTGAGCATCTATGTTCAATACTCCAACACTGATACCGATACGAGTGAGCATTATCTAAATTTCTTCAGAAGATGCAGCTATCGAGGTGAAATCAGGGCTTCTGACTGCTACGGCAATCCAAGATACTACTACTTCGTCTATGATGAATCAGAAAAGGCAAAAGCCCTGAAGTCCATCCTGAAGCAATATGTTTATAACAAGTATTCCTCAAAACTGAACGGACATGAGAAAGATTAAGATTGGCGATGAGGTAGTCTATCAGCCTTGGAATGGCAAGAGACGACATGCATCCGTTGAAGGCATAGAAATATGTCGAAACGGTGAGAAGTACGGCAGAAATGTGGATTCATGTGATATTGACAAACAGACAGGAGTTTTGGATTTGTCGGATCATCATTGGATCTACTTCAACCAAGTTATTTACATCATTAAAACCAAGAACAATGGCAAATAAGAAAATGACAATCAAATATTGGAACAGCCTCAGTCGTGGTTCCAAGTATAGAGCATTATGCTTCGTGTTCGGTCCACATCAGTGCTTAGCAAATATGTATGCTGATGAAGAACCCAACAATAAGGATGCTATGTGGAAGATGATTTTCAGGAAAATACGAATCCCTGAAGACCATTCACATTACAAGACCTGTGTTAACCAGACCTACATTCCCTGATATGGATATGGCAAAAGGAATATTCAACGTTCCCGATGTAGAGCATATAGGGGATATACAGCATTACGAGTCGCTGATAAAAGATAACGGCGGTACTCAGGTAAGGCATTTCTGGAATGGTGAGGAAGACGGTGAAGCAATCATCGTCTTCTTTGCAGATACAGAAGAGAAAATTAAAAACATCAAATCGATTCTTGAAAATGAATGAACATGAATATATGGGAAACCTTATCGTTGAACATTCCCCTAACGACTTCCAGGCATTCATATTGGACTCTGATGGCGATGTAGAGAACAAGAACTTCACATCACTCGATAGGGCCAGGCAATGGATCGAAAAGAACTCAAAAACCGAAAGCAACAATGAACTTTTACACATTTGACGTAAAACTCAAAGACGGTGAGATTATACGTGATACAGTTTGTGCTCCATCAAGACTGGTGGGAGAAAGCATTATCCTCGAAATGTATAGTGCCGTTAGTATTAACCTTGTTTCAGTCAACTAAATGCTGGGACATCAATAACAATTTGAACAATGAACGAAAATAAGACAATTGCTTCAATGACCATGAGTGAGTTTTTGGAACAACTATCAGAACTTGGAATAGTAATGAAACAGGAAACTGAGGAAAAGAAATATCTTAGTGGT
>JAEEGI010000947.1_pt1 | contig 75665 bp, 83 predicted proteins | sample 8958751 | NCBI WGS metagenome assembly JAEEGI01 (sample SAMN16246545, study PRJNA631951) | gut metagenome | biome: gut microbiome; feature: rumen; material: KS-attached | host: Bos | place: Iran: Karaj | collected 2018-10
TGACAATGCTTGCATCAATATCGCCGCTGAGCTTTCCATCGTACGGCCGCTTCCAGCATTCGTCCTTGTTATAGCTGATGATAAAAACAAGCGGTGCATCAAAATGGCACTTTGTACATTCCCTGATTTTCGCCAGCCCTTCTTCACTTTCCACAACAATAATTCTCTGCGGCTGATTGTTGCACCCCGTCGGCGCCACCATCCCCGCATGAATGATTTTTTCAATTTCTTCTTTAGGCACTTTCTTATTAGAGAAGCTTCTGACTGAGTAGCGGGCTTCGGCTAGTTCGGTAAAGGTGGTGAATGACATAGGGACCTCCGTGTATGGTGGGATTAGTTAGTTTAACATAGCATTATTATCAAGTTCTTACAATGTATTAAACTTCATCATATAATTTTTGTCTAAACATTTCTTTTCTTTATGTGCTTGTAAATAAGCCGGGGAAAAGTTATTAATTATTCCATAGCAAATGCCACAAACAAACTTTGAAGATTGAAATCTAATGTATTTTCCAAAGCATTCTTTTTCTTCATAACGGATATGATCATTAATCCTATGAATATCAAATACTTTTTGGCAAATAGGACAAATAACGGGTTTTATTTTTGGAGAAGAACTATTAGTAATAATAGGATTTCTATTAGTGTTTGTATTGGAAAATATAACTGTATCATTAACAACTGTAGAAACTAAAAAGCCAGCATTGTACCATGCATTTGCCTGAGAATGATAACTATCATTCGCCCACCATTCCCTATAAATATATGCAGAGAAAGGTATAGTCTGTGGATAAATGATTGATGCTATAAAATCAAAACTTAACTTCACAGTTTTTTCATTACAATGTGCAAGCAAATAATCTGTTAATGGTTGATACTTACTCATAAATCAGCTCCTTATTATAATATCCCTTCCCAAGGATTCCTGAAAACATTTGTCAATCTTGTATCAACTTTGTCTGCAAGTGAACCTTCGCTTTCATGAACCAGCCTGCTCAATTCTTCACTTGCTCTACGGCTTTCATTTTCCAACATCTTTTGTTCCATTCTCGTATTATGCGCCCGCATTTCTGATTCGAGATTTGATGGACCAGAGGAATAAGAAGAACCATAATTTGAACTTCCACCGTTACGACTTGCTGAAACAATTGCACCAATTACAGCACCAATTATTAAACCGATTGCCGGACCAAAAACAAAAAAATAGAATAATTCCATTATTGAACTCCTTTTATAAGATTTTTTTACTCTCTTTCCTTAATACCTTAAGTTCTTTTTTGATTGGTTTAGAAAGAGGATGATGATTATCCTTGATATTTAAGATTCGCAGATATTCTGACATTAACTTCAATTCAATTTTGTGAAGCTCGGTTTTAGCAGTTTCTGATTTTATGGGTGCATCAATATAAAACCATTCAACAAACATTGAATCTATGAACGAATCTGTAGCTGCTTTATCATACTGATTATGAACAACAATACTTGAAATTGTTTGTCGCAGGGTAGATAACGTTCCTTTTTTTACACGTGATGAAGTATGAGGATCATTTATATGCCAGTTTAAACGTGCGCGTACAGATTCTTTAGCAGCTATTCCAACGTATACACAAAACAAATCTTCTTTTGTTTCTAAAGAATTTTCAATTTCTGAAAAAGAAACATCCAAAGCTTTTAGAATTAAATCAAGTTCCGTTTTAGGAACCCACCATTTGTAATAACCAGGTTTGGAAGAAATCTTTTTTAGTTCTTCCGGATTGCGTAAAGTAGATGCATTAATCATTTTCAGTTCCTCCTTGAACTTTTGTTCCAAAGACATATTCAATCATATTATCAAGATCAATAGTATTACAGTTTTTATAACCGAATACAAAACAATGCAGATATGGTAATAAACCTCTGTAATAATCGCTGCCACCAAAGATGTAGAAAACATCGTTCTCTAAATCATATTCCTGTTTGAGTTTTGAAATAACAGACTGAGTCCAAGCTTTTTTATATGCTGATGATTGTCTTGCAAGATAAACATCGTAATAAGATATTTCATCATCTTTATCCAGCAAATCATATTTTGCAGATAAGATATACCAGTCATCGCAATTAAACCTTTTTAATCCGATGTTCTTTGAAATACAAAATGTATTTCCTTTGTAAATATCTTTTGCCTTGAATTTCTTTTCTGGCTCAGATTTTCCGAGTTTGTGACAACTGCACGCAATAAGACCTATTCTTTTCATCTTTTTTTACCTCCAAAATGAAATAGACATGACAAAACAGGACAATTGAGAAATTGCCTTATTTTGAGAATGAGAAAATTGAATTGTGTTGTGAGAGATAAAGAAGTTTTTCAACAACAGAAGAATCTGTTAAATGAAAAAAGTTTGCTTTATCATTACAGTTCCAATTTGAAACTGCACAAGGAAAAAAACTGTATTTCAAAAGAAATACAATAAACACCCAAAATAATGATTCAAGAATCATTAAGATACGGAAAATAAAAAGCATTTTTTGCCCCCTAAAAAAACATTCCGTGGGGTATTTATTTTTTCCTTATAAGCAAACTCCTAAAAAGTATGATATAATAATCTAAAACACATCTTGTGTTCATTTATGAAATTAAAACCAAAATCTTTTTTTGTCAAGAAAAAAGATTAATAATTCTGAAAAAAAATTGTTTGTGGAGGTTGAAGTGGCTGTTTGGCGTAAAATTTGGCAAGATTCTATAAAAGTTGGAAAAGAAACATTATTGAAAAATGACCAAAAAGGAAAACTTTTTGATAAACTAAAACAAACATATCCAGATGATGCTATGGTGATCTTTGAAGAAGCTATAGCTTTTGATTGCATGAAGATTTATCCAAAAGCAATTCAATTATATCAAGATGCTTGTGATAATCTTCCTGTTGAACACTGGAAGAATAATGCAAAATTCTTACTCAAAAGAGCTGAAATTAAGAATACAAAGCAGATTATACCAAAAGCAACTCTTGAAGAAATTCATAATATCTCAGAAGAAGAAATAATTAATTATAAACTACCTGCTTACTTTTATCTTCATAGTTACTATCATTTACCACATAATATTAGATATTTAGCTATTTCATCGATGTCAAGAATTGATACAGAATCAGCAATGGCAATAGCAATTTTCAGAACATGTTTAGAAGTTTCGCTAAAAATGATTTTTGAAGATGAATATCATTTCGATAGAGAAGATAAGCTTTCTTATATAATAAAAAGATTATCAGATGATAATAAAATTGATGACATGAAAAAACTCTTTCTTAAAATAAACGATAAGGGAAATGATGCCATTCATGATGCAAGAGAATTTACAACAGATGAAATAGCAAAAGTTATTATCAGATTTGATTTAGCCATGGAATACCTGGATAAGAAATTCAAAGAAAGTAAAAAAGCTGAATAGGAAATATTTTTTTTATTGGAATAGAAATATAACTGAAATTAAAATTGTAATATAGTTTCTCTTAAGGAATTAGAAGGTAGACATTTTCTTAATATAAAAAGAGTAAAAAGTGCTTTTGGAATTTTTTTAAAGTTTATCTGAATCCAATACTAAATTTCATTTTTTTAGGGCAAAAAGATTTATCAGGTCATTTAAAGGGGCATTTATTGTGCTTCTTATTGTGTCATGTAACACATTATCAGACGCAAATAGCTCCTTGTTTATCACAAAAGCAAGTGACAAGCAAGTTAAATTATGACCATGAAGGAATATATTTCATATAACGCTGATGTTTATATACATATTTATTAATCAGGGTTTCGAGAGCATCACTAGCTAGATGTACGCCTGCTACTGAAAGTTTTAATCCGGTAATTGTGATTACCAAATTTTGACAATCCTTTAATTCGTCAGTTATAACTGACGAATTTGTTTTTCTGGTAATCCGACCGTCGAAACGGACGAACTTGAATCTTCTAGAAAACTCCAGCTTTTATAAAAAAGTCTATCTTTTTTTAGACTCGTTCCATCTCATCATACTTTGCCTATAATTTCCCAGTGCCCGGATTTATCTGAACCAACACGTTTAATCAATTTTTCTTCTACTAGTTTGGCAAAAGCCCTTGTGACAGTTGCCCGTGACATTCCGATTCTTTCAGCAATCTTTTCTTTTGATAAATCAGGATTATCAGCAAGTATTGCAAGAACCATTTTTTACAGGCTCATCAACCTTAAACATCATTATAATATCATTAGGATGGACTGTTTATTCTGGCTCAGGAATTCCATATTCCTTACAAAGATTACAAATCTTTACATTTATAGTTTAGCGTAACCTGTTTTCTTAACAAAACTCATCCCCAAACTCATCGCAAATATCATCATCATCTGTGAGGTATAAAGTACTGTCGCCCATTGGGATGCCACCATAGAACATTTCATTGTCTGGGCTGCTTTGTGATTCCAGTTCGTCAGGGTAATTGTTGAAAGAATCAAACTCATCATCTTCGTCGTCATCATAATAGTAATGTGTGTGATGAGACGGCTTTCCCTGATTGAACCATTCATCGCCTTTTATGCCAAAAATAAACATGAGGATAATTATCAGTGATATAACTAAAACTACTAAACCCATACAGACTCCTGTGCTTAAAGAAATGCGAGCGCTTCAATTCTTTCTTTTGAGTGTATTATAACAGTTTAGAGTGCCAAAAAACGTCACTGTAGAAAAACTATTTCTTATCAAAACATTTTCTCTATCACAAAATTCCATACATTTCTGAGTCAAAAATCACATTTTTCCAACTATTTTCTGCTGTTTTATCACATTTTTCCAACAAACCTCTGGAACGCAATCCTCTCCGTCCCATCCTCTATTGTAATAATCCCACACTGCACAAACTCGAGCTTCTCCAAAAGCTTCTGCATCGGCACGTTATCCTTGTGCGTATCAATTTTAATATTATCAATTTTTCCCATTGCCCATTTCAAACAGAACGTCCCCGCCCCTTTTGTAACGCCGTCGGAAGCGATTCTGTGAACTACGCCGTAAGGAAAATCATTCAACCAGGAGCCTTTTATTTTTGCATAAGTTGGGTCGGCTTCTATTGCAAAATAAAATGTTGCAACGATTCTTCCACCATCGAGGCAGACATAACTTTTGCCGGCGGCTATATCATTTTCAATCAACTCGGCTGGCGGAAACGTTTTGCCCCACTGACTTGCGTTGCCATGCTGAGCCATAAAAGTGCGGGCATTTTCGTAAAGCTCTAATATGCGCGGCAGGTCTTCTCGGGTGGATTTTCGGATTTCCATCATTTTTTTCACTCCTTCATTGTTACAATCCAGTTTATATCAGTTTATATATAGAAGAAATAAATAACAACAGGTGTGCCACAAACCGCTTGACCCATCTGTCGTTTTTGAAATAAACTCTATTTTTGGCAGCACTTTTTTGGGTTTGCCTTACAGCTAAAAAACCAGGGGAGATTAAATGAAAAAGTCATTTTCTAAATCTTTTGCCGCAATAATTATTTCTGCAGTAATTTTTCAGATGCCGGTACTGGCGCAGGTAAAAACTAATTTTACGCCAGAGGTAAGGGCTTCGGATGTTAAGCCTACAGGTATTGTTTCTGGAGAACATATTGAGGAACGCAATAAGGTTGATGTTAAGGTACCAAAAAAAACTCGTGGTGTTGAACGTTATAACAAATTAAATATCTGGGGAAACGTAATTCCAGATTCTTTTCTTTTTTACAGAAACGTGCTGAATCAGAAGCAGCAGGCTGTTTACGATGCTGCCTATAAAGCCTTAATGAAAAATGAAGAAGATGTTACTTTGCCGGTTGGTCTTACTGTAAAAGAATTTTATGACACTATGCATGCCTTAGATTATGATAATCCAGAGGCCTTCTGGTGGGATGACGATTACAGCTATTGGACAAATTCCGATGATACTGTAACAAGATTTGTGTTTAAGTACTGGCTGGACAGTTCTGAGCTTGAACAAAAATATGAAAAATTCTGGAATGCAACTGCTCCAATTCTTTTTTATGCATCAACGCTGCCGGATGAAATGAGCAAAATCAAATACATTCATGATTATATCTGCCTGTCTACCGAATATGCAAATGATATTGCCGGTACCAATAATAACGGCGGAAAATATCAGACAGCTTACAGTGGTGCAGTTGAATATAGAACCATTTGTGGCGGTTATGCTGCCCTTTTTCAGTATTATATGCAGCAGCTTGGAATTCCTTGTGCAAAAATCAGGAGTCAGACTCATGCATGGAATTTTTTGCAGGTAAACGGTCAATACTATCAGATGGATGTTACCTGGAATGATACCGAAATAATTCCAAACTATTATAATTTGACACATGAAGAAATGCAGAACATAAAAAGCCATACGCCTTGGGATCTGGAAAAAAAATTTATAGATGCGCATCCAAGCACAGGCAATCAAATGACTTATCTTCAGTATTTTGGAGCTCTTTACGAAGGCAGTCCTTACACCTATCAGGAGCTTAATTATTTTGATTATGAAAAAAGCACCGGTACTCTGCAACCTGTAATGATTTATAAAAATGAGCCGAAAATCCTGAGCATTGTAAAAAATGCTGATGAATTAATAACAGCGATTAATCAGACTTATGGCTCAAATTATGCTGATGGTACAATTTTTACTTTTTTTATTCCAACGGAAGAAGAAAAGGATAGAATCATTGAACGGATTAACAACCAGGAAATGTTACGCTGGCATAGCGGCCGCGCGAATTGGTCTGGAGACAGTATTATTTATAATTTGACGCTTGCTGCTCCAACAAAAAAATCAGAAGACATAATTGTTGATGATACTCCGAAAAATACCGAGTCGAAAACTGCAAAGAAAACTAAAACTGTTGTGCCTCCAAAAATTGGCGATAAAGGTCCTGGTGGCGGAATTGTATTTTATATAGAAGGAAATAAAGCATACGAATGCAGTGAGATTCTGGGTAAAGAAGATTGGGAAACCGCAAAAGATTTGTGTAAGGATTACCGTGGCGGCGGAAAATCAGACTGGTATTTGCCAGATAAAGACCAGCTGAATTATATATATATGAATCTACGAAAAACGGGTATAATAAAAGATCAAAAATGGTACTGGTCATCGTCAACCAGCTATGACATTTACGCATGGTATCAGCAATTTTCTGACGGCAAGCAGGATTACTACTACGAAGATTCTGAAGGCTCTGTCCGCGCTGTCCGTTCTTTTGAATATTAATCCATTTTGAATAATAATCTATTTAGGGGGATAAAATGAAAAAGTCATTTTCTAAATCTTTTTCCGCAATAATTATTTCTACAGTTATTTTTCAGATGCCGGTTCTGGCGCAGGTAAAAACTAATTTTACAAAAGAGGTAAGGCCTTCAGATTTTAATCCTACAGGTCTTGCTTCTACTGAACATACTTCGGAGCGTAACAAAGTTGATGTTAAGGTTCCCAAAAAAACTCGTGGAGTTGAACGTTATAACAAATTAAATATCTGGGGAAATATAATTCCTGATTCTTTTCTTTTTCACAGGGAAACACTAAATAAAAATCAGAAGGCTGTTTACGATGTTGCCTATAAAGCCTTAATGAAAAATGAAGAAGGTGCTACCTTACCTGTTGGAATTCCTGAAGATGAATTTTTGGATGCTATGTATGCCTTAATGTACGATAATCCGGAAGCTTTCTGGTGGGATGGAGGATATAGGTATTGGTACAATGCAGATGGTATTATAACAAATTTTATATTCAAAAACTGGTTAGATAGTTCTGAGCTTGAAAAAAAATATGAAGAATTCTGGAATGCAACTGCTCCAATTCTTTTTTATGCATCAACGCTGCCGGATGAAATGAGCAAAATAAAATACATTCATGATTATATCTGCCTTTCTACAGAATACGATACTGAATCTTATGAAGCAAATAATGTTGGAGGAAAACTTCAGACAGCCTATTCCTGCGCAGTTGAATACAAGACCGTTTGTGCCGGTTATTCTGCTCTTTTCCAATATTATATGCAGAATCTTGGAATTCCTTGTGCATATCTTTCGAGTAATGGTCATGCGTGGAATTTCTTAAAAGTCAACGGTCAATACTATCAGATGGATGTTACCTGGAATGATACTAAACAGATTCCACCCTATTATAATCTGACACATGACGAAATGCAGAAAATAGACAGCCATACGCCTGCAGGCACATCAAAAAGAATTATAGAAACGCATCCAAGCACAGGCAACCAGATGTCTTATCTTGAGTATTATGGAGCTCTTTACGAAGGCAGCCCTTACACCTATCAGGAGCTTAACTATTTTGATTATGAAAAAAACACTGGTACTCTGCAACCTGTAATGATTTATAAAAATGAGCCGGAAGTGCTGAGCATTGTAAAAAATGTTGATGAATTAAAAGCAGCAATTAATCGGACTTATGGCTCAAATTATGCTGATGGTACAGTTTTTCCATTTTATGTTCCAACAAGAGAAGAACTGGATAATCTTTACAATCGCATCCTTGAAAATGATTTCAATGACTGGAAACACATTAATAGTTCTTACCAAGGAAACGGTGGTATTATTAATTTGACTCTTGCTGCTCCGGCAAAAGATGACAGTCAAGCTCAAACTACGAAGGACACTGAAACTGTCGTGCCAAAAACTGATGACACTCAAACACATATAAAGACTAAAACTCTTGTGGCACCAAAAGATGTGGATACTGAATCCGTTGTGACCACAAAAGAAACTGAAACACAAACTACTACAATCACTGAACCCGTCGTAACAACAAAAATTACTGAACCTCAACCGTCCAAGCAAACACAACCCACTAAGAAAACTCTAAAAACCCTGCCTCCAAGAATTGGCGACAAAGGACCTGGCGGCGGAATTGTATTTTATATAGACGGAAACAAAGCATACGAATGCAGCGAACTGTTAGGTGATGCTAACTGGGAGAAAGCAAAAACCTTGTGCACTAATTACCGGGGCGGTGGAAAATCAGACTGGTATTTGCCAACCAAGGAAGAGTTGAATTATATATATCAGAACCTGCAAAAACCGGGAATTATAAACGACGATACCTGGTACTGGTCTTCATCCACCAGCATCTATAATTTCGCGTGGATCCAGAGATCTTACGACGGCTATCAAACCGATGACCACACAGGTACTACACAATCTGTCCGCGCTGTTCGTGCGTTTGAGTATTAGGCTGAATAATTGACAAATCATAATGCATATTTTATCATTATAGGAGCAGAAAAAAGTCGGTCGATGTCCGCCGCCTTTTTTCCGTTATTCCGAAAATCTTCGTAACTTTATATTTTATAAAGATTTACACGATTTTTACTGTTCTGAGGTTGACCGACTTTTTAACGCATTTTTAACACTTTTCCAGTAAAAACTGCATAAAAATGCAAAAAAACCGCCCAAAAACCCCAAAAACTGGCAAAAATGCCTTGTATACCGTACCTATGAGGAATTAAGACTCTCTCTTTTGATTAATAAAAACTTTAATTATTATAACAGTATACCGTACCTATGAGGAATTAAGACAATAAGCCAATGCAACGAATGGGTCTACTGTTTTTATATGTATACCGTACCTATGAGGAATTAAGACAAATATCCATCACTCAGAATAAATCTTGGCGAACGTTCGTATACCGTACCTATGAGGAATTAAGACATTTTTTAAGATCTTTTTTAATTCTGTTGGTTATATTACCTGTATACCGTACCTATGAGGAATTAAGACATGCAAAATTCCGAACCGTTTGTACGAGCCTGTCCTAGTGTACCGTACCTATGAGGAATTAAGACGCAATAGACATTCCTACAAGTTTTGAAAATTCTTCGTGTATACCGTACCTATGAGGAATCCAAACAGAATGGATTGTCGGGTCGAGCCCGACAATGACATTGAGTCCCGGCAATGACATTACGCCATGTGTACCATACTTGGGTATAACTTATGGAAGAGTTTATAAAAAAACTTTTGGTGGTAAAATAACCTGGGGTTTTGAATAATGGAATCTTTCTTCTACAACTCCACCCTATTCACCCTCTCTCTTCTTTCCACCCAATCCTCAACCAGTTCCTTCGGTCCAAGAGGGATTGCTTCATCAGCCCATTGCCAGGTCCAGCGGCGGATTGAATAGAGTTGGTTGCTGCGGAAGCTGAGAATGATTCCATCACCATCGGGGCCGGGGGTCTTTTTGTCGGGGACAATTGTTTGGTTTTCACCCCACAGGCGGCTTTTGGCATAGCGGGCAGCGTAGCCGTGAAGATGGATTTTGAAATCCAGATAAAAATCATGACACATGCAGCCAAAAGAGCCCAGCGTCATTTTGCGGAAATCGTAATCCTTTGGAAGGATGAAAACTTCTTTTGTGAGAGCAATATTTTTCATCTCTTCAAGGGAGTAACGGCGGCAGCCTTTTTTTACAACGTCAAATGCGTGTAAGTTCCAGTTACCGTTATCGTAAATCAGCTGCCATGGTTGCACGCGGCGTTTCGAAGGCTTTTTGTCTGTAAGGGACTGGTAATCAAATGTTATAACCAGATTCTTTTGTAAGGCCTGATCAATAAGACGCCACGTTTCTGCCGGAATCTCTTTGTTTGGAGCACCAACAAAAATGATTCTGTCATTTTCCGTTTTCTTTTTTATCCTGATATTTTCAATTGCTAAATCATGATTTTCAATCGAAAGAGATTCAAAAACTTCCTGCGCTTCTTTATAAAGCGGATTGCCTTTTACCATATCCATTAATGTTTTTATCAGCTTAGCTGCATTTGCGGCATTTTCATCTGTATAAAAGCGCGGAAGCCGATATTGAGGATCTGTATAAAAATATCCGCTTGATTCAAAATCTGTATCGATCGGGGCACCATACTTTTCCTGCAGTTCTTCTATATCACGGAAAAAAGAAGTACGGCTTGTTTTTATATCATACTTTTCACTCATCTCTGCAATTATCTGATTCCATTTGAGTTTTCGTCCGGATGCAATAATTTCATCAATTGCCTGATACCGCTTTGCTTTTTCGGTAAAATCTACAGCCATATACAAATCCTTAAAAATATTATTTCATTTTCATTCCCGTGTATTGGGAATATCCTTGTTGTATATTCTATATCATAAGCCAATATAGTCAAGTTTTAATTTCTGTTAGTTTGGAGTAACAAAATGAAAGTTGATTTGAGTATTTCTGAGGATGGATTTTTCCTTGATGGAGACAGATTAAATCTTCTTGAATGGAACTTTGACGAAATCAGATTTAAACACAATATCTTTATTGTTGATTCTGAAATAAATCCCGATTCCAATTGCTGCATCTGCTATAAATACAAATATAAAGAAATGGCCTTTCTTGGAGAAATATATGTGTGGTTTACTCCGGATGCCAGTCCTCTGTCAGAAAATGATTATAAGTGGTTAGAAGAATATTACAACGAGTTCGACTCATCCTTTATGCGAAGACACAATCGCTGGAAGCTTTGTGGAAATATTGATTCAGGCATTTTGAATAAAGTTAGTCCAGACAAACCTTTTATTGTTCCCACAGGATTTGAACATACAGATTATACATGCGTTCTTCATCATGACAAAAAGCTTGGATTAAACTGCTTTCATCTGAAAATTAATCCAGTCTATGAAAAGGGTTACAAGGAAACAACAGAAAATAAAATGCGGACAGAACTGTATCATGCTATAATCGCAAACGATATAAATAAGGTTCAGAAATTAATACAAAATGGAGTTGATATAAAATATATTGAACGCTGGCAGAGAAAAACTTTTTTAGATGTTGCCATTGCAAATAACAGTCCGGACATTTGCGAGCTTCTGATTCAGAACGGACTGGATGTAAATTATATAAATGGATATGGTCCAAAATATTCTTCAATCTTTCTTGCTGCAGATGCAGGTGCTTTAGATGCCGGAAAAGTTCTATTATCTCATGGAGCAAACTACAATCTTTTTGAATTGATTGATTACGGGCCGGACTGTTTTTATCATCTTGATTTTTTGTTAAAGTGCGGAGCAAATCCTGACAGGGGAATAAAGGACGGAATCTTTTCACCATTAATGTGGGCTATCCGCTGTGACAATAATCCGGCTGCGCAAACATTAATTAAATATGGGGCTGATGTTAATGTAGTGGGAAAACATCACTGCACGGCTCTTCTTGTTGCAGTTGTGAGAAATAATAAAGAGATGGCAGGCCTTCTTCTTGAGCATGGTGCAAATGTTAATTCTAAAATTGATGGAAAAACAAATCTGGAAGTTGCACTTTCTTTGAAAAATCCCGACAAAGAAATGATTCATCTCCTGAGCTTATGCGGTGGAAAAATCAGTTTAAAACTTAATACTTTAGTTTACTGCCATAAGAGCAATAGTCTGTTTTTTCTCAAAAAATTATTAATTCCTGTAATTTTTTCTGAAGATATACAATTTATTTTTTTGCTCCTGCAAATGGTAAAGTGATTATAGCAGCACTTCCTGTTTTGTGATATACGGTTAAAACTTCTGTAAAAATCTTGTTGCCAATCCCCTTCCCGCTAGATATAATACATTGTTATTAAAAAATCTTAAGGAGTCTTTTTATGAAAAAACTCTATAAATCTATTCTGGCATCTTTTGTTTTAGGGGTGCTTTGTTTTTCTGAGCTGGCTGCGGAAAGTATTCCAAAGCTGGGTTCATCCGGCAAGCTTGAAGGTACAATCGCTGTTGTTACCATGTTCCTTGATGACACCCGCTCTTCCTGGAACTTTAACAAAAAGAAAGATGTTGAAATGTATGACTATGTTTACTACGACATGCAGGTTGCCTGTGACTGGATTACAAAGTCGTGCAAGGATTATGGCAGAAAAGTTAATTTTATCTGGGACTGGGATAAACATCCGGAGCTTTGCTTCAGTGGTGAAAAAATCTATATAAACGCAACTAACGAAAATGAGGATATTCATTCCGAGGTTCAGTATCTTATCCGAAATTACATCGACAGCGAAAAGATTAAAAAGTCGCTCGGCGCAAACGGCATTATTTACGTTGCCTGCTTTAACACCTCTGCCCGCAACAGCGTAACAAGTATGACAGATGCCTGGTCTAGAGAGTATCCGATTAACGAAGAAATCTGCTATATGTTTATGCGCTGCGATAAGGATGTTGAAGTTCCTGCCATGTTTGCTCACGAAATGCTTCATACCTTTGGTGCGCCTGATTTGTATACACCCGGCATGTTCGGCATTACACAGGAGTTTGTTAATTATATTGAATCTTCCAAGAGCAACGATATTATGGGCTTCCGCACAGGTTTAATCCCGAATACAGATACTCTTGATTATGATAATGTGCCTAATGTTTTGGGTGAGCTTACAGCTTATTATATAGGACTAACAAACAGCAGCAAGACCGTGCAAAAGTGGGGATTCAAACCAAGCGATTACGCAACAAAATAATTTCTACTCTCACGGTTTGATAGACCTCGTATGTTATCTTAATAATATGAACAATAAATTAGATTATATTGCAATTGATTTTGAAACCGCAAACCAGTACAAGAACAGTGCCTGCTCGGTTGGACTTGTGCGCTTTATTGACGGCCAGGAAGCTGATTCCTGCTATTCGCTTATTCATCCTGCCAAGATGTACTTTATTCCTGAATGGACAGAGCAGATTCATCACATCTCTTACAACGACGTTCGCAACAAACCGTATTTCCCCGAAATCTGGAATACCATGGTAATGCCTTTTATAAATAAAACACCCGGTATTCCGTTAGTCGCACATAACGGCAATATGTTTGATATGCCGGTGATTAAAAGCTGCTGTGAATATTTTGGAATGCCCCTCCCCGACTTTGAATATTTTGATTCCCTCATAGTTGCCCGCCGAACCTGGCCCGAAATGAAAACTCACCAACTCACAGTCCTTGGCAAACATTTTGGAATTGAATACCTCGCCCACGATGCCCTTGAAGATTCCCGAACCTGCGGACAACTGATTAAAATTGCAGCCGATAAATGGGGCGTTAATTCTGTTGAGGATTTACTTAAGGCGTGCAGAACTCTCTCTCACAAAATGATAGACTTATAAAAATATCATGCTATAATAGTAGTATGAGTAGAAAACTAAGTGACGAAGAAAAACGCCAGAACTTACTGGTCCGCGAAGAAAGACAACGTGAAAAAAGCGAAAGAGCAGAAAAAGAGCTCGATAACCGCTGTTATGATATTTTGCGAATCCTCAGGGATGCTGATGAGAACTCCCCGGTAAAGTACAACTCAAAATATTTCGCAAAACTTTTTAAGGTCTCTGAGCCAACCATTTTCCGCCTCATCGAAAAAATGAGGAAACAGAATCTGCTTAAACAAAAACTGGTTAATGGAAATTACGCTATCGATCCGGATCATGAAGACCATATTTATTCCACAAAAACAAAAGAAAACATTGCACTTGTTGCAAGTCTGCGCGGGCTTTTGCAGCAATACAAAGGCACTCCACTTTTTGAAAGTGTGACAAAGCTCATCTATTTTCTTCAGCCCGAAGTTGCAAAAAATGATTCAGTGCTTTCTTCCGGACGCGTTATTGTTTCTCCGCAGATGGAGTTTGATATTAACATCCACAACTGGGATAAGGTTTACACTGCGCTGAATAAAAATCATAAAATCAAATTCCGCTACACAAAATCCTACACCAAACAAAAACCGCAGCGTGTTGTCTGGCCTTACCAGTTGATTCTGGAAAACGGCTCGGTTTATGTCTGGGCCTACAGCGAATATGCCGATATGATTCTGATGTACGACCTGAACTTCATGACAGACATTACGATTCTGAACGAAACCTTCAAGCTCCCGAAAGATTTTGACATAAACAATTACAGCGGCGGCGGACTACTCGGAGCCTTTGCCGGCACCAGCATCGAAAAGTTCAAAATCCGCTTCACCGGTTACGCCAAAGAATGGATTAAAAACCACAAGTGGGCCGACAACCAAACCCTCACCGAAGACGCCGACTCCACCACCATCACCTTCACCTCCAGCCAGTTCGAAAAAGTCCTCGAATCCATCCTCAGCTGGGGCCGCCAGGCCCAACCACTCGCCCCTGCCCGTTTAGTAAAAAGGTGGAAGGAAGAGATTAAGGCGATGGCGGAGATGGTGGAGGAAGGGAAATAGAGTTCCTGTTATTAATTAATAACATACCCACGGATATCGAACTACTCTCCGGCTGCCACATTCAGGACATTTTGCTCTCTTTGCTTTTTTGAAAATATTGTCAGGAAGGGATGGACCGGTGGGATTTGGTCCGATAAAGTGATTATTACATTTTAAACAAACTAAAGGCACTGGTTCACCATAACGGGGAGGAACAACTCCATTTGACATATTCATAATATTTTTATTCACTAATTTTTTCATAATAATCCTCCATACTAAATTTTTTCCAAAGTATCCATCATCATCTCAAAAACCTGCCTCTTTTGTGAGCTTGACAACTTGCTGGAATTAAGTGCTGATCTTATCTGGTTACAACAATAATCAATTTGTGCCTTTTCAACTTTTGCGTTGCATTTGATTTTGTTTATAGCGACTTCGGTTCTTTTGTTAATTCTACATAACTCAATATCCCGCAAATTATTTGATTCAACAATACGGGAAATTGAAGACAATATACTGGCCGAACGCGAAGCTATAATACCACAATTCGAAATTACAATTGGACTCATTTTGTTAACTCCTTTACTAATTCAACAATTTGTGCCCCAGAAATCTTCTTTGATTCAAATGCTGTTTTCATACAATCTGATTTTATTTCCAACTGCTTACATTTCAAAAGATATTCTTTTTCAATTTTATTATTTGCAATACTGGCACTTGCATTGATTTCACATTGTCTAACAGTTTTATTATTACAACTAGTTACGATTACTGCAACAGAATTAACAACCGATGGAACAGATTTTATTATATTATTTGCGGCCAATAATGTTGAAGAGGGAGTTCCTGATTTTTTGATTGCTGGTATATTGGTTGTTTTGCTCATAATAATTCTCCTAATTGCATTTTTTAAGATTTAATTCAACTAATCTGTTTCTAATAACCTCATCGGAAGTTTGAGACACAAGTTCATTAGTTTCAGTCAGCTTTTCCATTACAGATTCAAATTCACCTTCCTCAAACAATGATGCAAGAATATCCTGATTCATTTGTAATTTCTCATTACATTCATCATAAACATCGTTTAGCACAGAAATTGCAGAAGAAGTCCTATCTTCCATCTCAGAGATAATCGCTTTTTTTTCTAATCGTTTAGCATAGAGCATTTCAAAAAAATTATTCATTTTATTTCCTTATTTCTCTGTTGTTATTATTTGAAAGTCTTGAAGCACAAAGCTGTTTGTCAGATTCTTTCATATTACAATCATTTAACTGTTTTGCGATAAGTCTCTTTTTATCAGCTTTATAATCCCTTTTTTCTTTATTTGTTTCCATTTGAACTTGATTTACATAATCACGGGCATTTTGATTGGCGCTGGCAACATTTCTATGATTTTTTTCTTCTACTCTATCAGCAATTTTTTTTGCAGCAAAAGCCCCTGCAGAAACTGCAACTGAAATACCTGCCGTCACAGTTTCGGCTGTGATGGCAGAAGATGCGACTGCTGCGAATGGAACGAGTGGAATTAAAAAAAACATAGTGGGCCTCCTTAATTTAGTACTTACACTTATATTAGAGAGGTTCAGGTTTGAAAAATTGATATATTTGTAAGAGATTTGTTTTGAGAAAAAAACAGATTTACTGTTGGAAAACGCAAAGAGATGAAAAATAGAAAAGCTGTAAAGATTGAGTGAAAGAATTCCTATATCTCTAATATTTTGAAGAGATTTTCAACACCCCGTTTTCCATCTTTATATATTGAAGGAATACTTGCAGCCGAAGGAGAATTACCACCTCTATTTTTTCCACCACCATGAGCGACCTGGTTTCTGAATCCTTCAAGATTTGAGAGTGGTATACGTAATTCCTTAAAGTTTTCACTCTTTAAATTATCAAGATAATCGTGTCCTTTATCATGCCACCAATTATAATCTCCAATGTAATCTGGTTTTCCAAATTTTTCTACGATACTTGTTTCTACTGCAACCTGCAAAGTAATAATTGCCTGAACATTTAATTTATGTTCAAAGAAAAAAACAGAATAATTATAAAGGGTTTTTGCTATTGAATTATTATCAACAAGTTTACATATTTTTTCAAGAACAGGCTTTATACTTTCCAGCCATTTAGGGGCGTCTTTCGGATATTTATCAAGAGCATTCCTTATTTGTGGAATTACATCACAGATTTGAAGTGAAAAATTTGTTTGAACAATTTCTGAAAATCTTTTAATCGCTTTACTTCCTAAACTCCAATAAGGCTCGATTAATTCTGCAAGCTTAAACCCATCGAGTTTTGTATTGAATACATTTAGGGCAATAGACAATTCAGAATAGTTCCAATAATTACTTAAATTCCGTACATGACCTTTTGATTTATCATTAATGAATAATTCTCCATATACAATATCCAAAGAACGATTTCCTGTTTGTGATAATGAATATTGAAGTGATTGATATAACAAAACTGGCATAGATCTAAAACCGTGTGTTATATCAAAAAGAATATCATTCCCCTTTTTTACAAGATTTGTAGCTTCTGTATAACATTCAAAAAGTTCTTTTGCAGTATTATTATCTATAAGATGTGTGTGCTCCTTTATCAATACTTCAATTGAAAATCTTTCGGAAAGATATTTTTCCAAACTATCAAGATTATCTCTACTAACTCCTTTTGGTGACTCTCCTACTTCTTTGCTTTCGCATTGATCAAATAAATTACTCCATAATTCAATTATTTCATCCCGATTATCATTATCTTTATCAATTAAACAATCCCATGATGAGGTATCTGTTCCAAGAATTATAAGTTGATTTATTTCTTTATATTTACATTCCAACAAGGCCTGCATGAATAACCGTGTTTTAAAATGTTTTCCATTCTCAAAAGTATAATCTGTTTCTTCATATCCTTCGAAATTAGTTTTTGTTTTGTACATTCCTGTACCAAGCATAGAAATAAGTGTATACGCCATAAGCCCTCCAAAGTTGTTATATGTTCACGAAATATATTTTTTGTGATATTGGTTTCTATTATTTTTTATGGTTCTAATTATTAGAACGACTATCATTCTTTTTAAGCATCGATACCTGATCATCATTAGTATAAGAAGATAAGAACCTATGCTTTTCTTTTGCCACCAAAAAGTCATTATTTGACTTCTGTAAACTCATGTGACTCAAATCCCAGTTTGGACGGTCAGCATTCTTTGGATCTGCCATTGCTTTGAGTTCTTGCAGCTGCTTACATTTTTTCCAGCCAACAACTTTTCTTTCCATATAATTTTCAAAATCTTGTATCCATTCATTTTTTTCTTCGGCAGAAGCTTCCTGGTAAATGTTTTCAGAAGAATTATTTTTTAAGAAAGACAAAGATTTAATATCTGCTTTTATCTGGCCAAAACCATAAGGTTTTCCCATTCCTATTGAATGCAAAAGATTATCATTTCCCCATGTTATAGCCCAAAGCAATAATCCGAGTTCTTCTTTTTTTAAGTTATGGAAGTGGATTTTTCCCGAAAACACGGTTCCTTCTTGTAGAGGAGAAAAACTTGAAGCAGATTTCAATTGATCAGAATTTACAGAAAGAGGATTTGGTGTATCTCTTACTGGATAACGTTTCCACCCCCGTAGGGTTACATCTTTGTCCATCAGAGTTTTGTATTTTGAAGAATTTGCATCCTGTTGAATGTAGTTTGGATAATATGTTGGTTTTGGATTACTTAAAACAGTAGTGACCTGTTGAGATAATAATTTACTATCTGTTACAGCATCTTCAAATTGCACTCTTCCTCGTAAAGACATATTGTTTTCATTAGAGATTTTTCCGAATATGCATTCTACAAAATCCATATTATCTGAAAAATGCAACTCTGATGAATTTTTGATTGCATCATGAAGATTACATTCATATGGCAATTTGAACATTTGCGCTAACCCAATTGCAAACAATTCATTTTTTTTGTTGGTCAGATAAAAAACAGGAAGCCCCGGATATCCAAATTTTTTATAATCACTCAGTTCGTTTCTCAAAGCTTTTCCAGGCTTCTGATTAGCAGAATCTGGTATATTAATATCATCAAATTTTCTTATTATTTCTTTTGGAACTGGAATAGAATCTATTTTTTTATCCTCAAATATAAAGTCCATATGTTTTCTTCCACAAGAACCTGTAAGTACAGAAAAACCAGGTTTTGCTCCAGAGAATTGAGTAAAATTAATTTTTTCGACCTTTGCATATTTTAATTTCAGATTATCTTGTTTCTTTTTCATAAAATGATGCTTATGTACTTTCACAGGATTTGCAGTAAAAAACACTTCAACTTTATTCGCGATTTTTCTAATTCTTTTTTTTGAATCTTTATTTCTCAAGTCTTTTTTATAAAGATTTTCCAATACTGAATCTTCAATACGGTAATATTTGACTGGATATAAAAACCACTCTCCACTTTCGCTATTCTGTTCAAGCCATCCTGCTTTAGACAAAGCCTCATAGGCTCCATTATCCTCTTTAGTAAAATGACGTGTATACAATCCTCCATTCTGTAAATCTCTCACACTCAGAATAGGATTCGAAACTCTACTGAATTTTCCAAAAGATGCAATTTCCATTATATTACGGAGCATTCCTCTAAGACTCGAGCCTGGAATTGCGTATTTTCCATTCGCTAGCGTGTAATTGGGAATAGGGACATTTTCATTTTCTTTTTCATCTCCTTTGCCATTTCCAATGAAAACAGGAGTTTGAGCAGTATATTTGACATTGATTGTTCCCGAAATCCCATCTTCAAATGGCTGGTCAATTGAAACTAGATCTGCCCATTCCGGGAAAACAACAGTTTGTGCAAGTGGAACAAAATTATAAGGAGCTTTTATCATTTCTTTTCCTCCGAGAAACCTGTAAACGCAGAACAATAAGGACGATAGCCTAATTCATTATCAAATTTATAAAAAACATTATAATTTAAGTAAGTATCATTTCCAAGTTTTGAAAGTAGTTTTACACTTTTCTTTAATACAGAAACACCCTCATCAGATTCTTTATAAGTAAACAAATTCCAGTTTTTACCATCAAAACGAACCGATAATGAATTTCCGCTTGTATTGAAAAACTCTCCTGCGAGTATATGTTCATCTGTTTCTTCAAAATCTGTACCGGAAATTCTTTTTGCTGGCGTTGACTGCAAGGAAACCCAACCATCGATTGGAGAAAAGTTCTTTATTTCATGAAGGACCTCGGCATTTGTGCCTACAGTTTTTGGATAGACACAAATTTTTGTTTCAGTAAAATTACTTTGGGTTTGTTTGTTTAGGAAAGCCAAATCTTCGTTATTCATAATCAGTTATTCTCCTCTGGATGATTAAATCCAAGCCCATGTCCAGAACCACCACCTAACGCAAGCCGGCCAGCTTTTAAATCATCTAAAGCCCATGTAAAAGCTTTGTACTCATCACTCGACTTATCTATTGACTTATCAAGATAAATATAGGTTTCAAAGGTTTGACAAACCTGAACATTTTCTTCCTGAAATAAGGCACCCGGCAAAGTTCCACCTGTAAACCGATCTATACTGTTTCGAGAAAGCTGATTTGCTTTTGTATTTTCCAGGTATATATCCGTAAACCAAAGTTTACCAGCCTGTCCATCTACATCTGTTTTCTTTCTATTTGCTGCATAACCAAAGAGATTAACAAGACCATCATTTTCTTCATTCTTGTTTGAAGCCCAATTTTTATTAATTCTTGCAAGATGGAAGGCAGCCCTATGTCGTAAAGCACCTTTAAGGGCAGAACCTGGAATTGTTATAATTGGGACAGATTCAAAGGTTCCAATACTTCCAGCCCACTTAATTACTCTTTCACTATATGGAAGCATATCTGAAGTGTGTTTATTTTTCAGGAATGAATATGTTCCTCCGCCAATTCTGAAACCTAAAGGGAAAAATAGTTTTAATTCTTCTTTCTCCATATCATCAGCAAAGTCAGAAAGAGTAAGTGATTCTGAACACTGCTTAAAATTTTTTATATCTTCAGAATTCGAAATATCAAAAAACTTTTTAGCGGGTGTTTTTATTTCAATTACTTTTATTTTCCCATAGCCGCTTCTACCGGCAGCTCCAATTCTGAATGAAGAAGAAAAGAAAAGTTTTAAAATATCATTCCAGTCATTATTTTCATTTTCACACCACATTCCGATTGAGAAAGAAAAACGTGCACCCCTTGGTACAAAATAACGGTCATATTTTCCAGTACCAACGGCTGTTCCCTTTTGAGAAAGTCGAACCTGATCCCTTTTAAATTCGTGTTTATCTTTTATGCAAATTTCTTTAAGAATTGGATCCTGATTAATAGCTTCTTTAGAATAATAAGATTTATGAATACAATTTTTTGAATCATGAACATATGCCCAGGATACTTCCAGTCTGGAAGATTTTCCATCTGTTTTATTCTGATATCCGAATAACTTATTAACAAAATCGTTCCCCTTTTCTTTTTGTATTGCATGTCTAAGAATACCTGCTATTGTAGTACCAGGAATTGCGGGTAGTCCGTTTGCATCTCGAACTAGTTCAACATCAAAAAAGATACCAGTTTTTCCAGAAGCTAAAACCAGAGGAGATAGAGCTTCTATAGTAATATCTGCATAATAATAGAATTTTTCATTAAATCTGCTCATTTGTGATCTCCCTTCATCCAATTTTTGTCTGCAATCTTATCCTCACAACGTTTTACAAGTCCCCGTAGTGCAATTCTTGTATCTTTATCATTCAGAGAATTGTCATTAATAAAATCATAAAGCCAGTTACGCAAAGTTTTTCCTTCATGAGAAGATTTATAATTCCATTCCTTATCGGGATTCTTTTCCTTTATGTCACCGTTTTTCTCTGTTTTGGATATTGTTATTGTTTTTATGACAGGATTATCACCACTAAATAATCGTTTATTTAAATCATTTTTTGAATAACATTCTTCAGAAGCGGTTTGGATTCTACCCCACTGATTATTACCCGGCCAGAAGATATCATTATCTCCAAAGTTATGAATTGTTTTTATGGATCTACACAGGCGTTCAAATTCACTTACAGCCGATTTGACCTTTTGCTCTATATTTGAATTATTAGTTTCTGGCTTAAGCCATTCAATCCAGGCTTTTTCTTGAGGAGAAAGATCTTCATCATATAAAGAAATATCTATTTTATTTTCTTCTTTTTGAAATTCTTTGCCAACAGAGAAAAAAGCAATCTCTCCAAAACCATTTCCTCTTGACTCGCCCACTCCCTCAATAATTGCAGATTGTATTTTTTCTTTTTCTTCAGGAGTTAGTTTTTCTTCTGATTTGAATGTAAAAACACTTCCTTTAGAGATTAAAGTTTTCTGCATTTCTATTTCATGACGGTAAGCATTGTATTGATAAAGATATGCTGGTCTTGAAAAACTTTTTGACCTGTCAAGTTTCCATCCATCGCCAAGACCCAAAATACATGGCAAAAGGTTCAATTCCGGTGTACCTGTTTGGGAATTTCTAATACAAAGATCTGAAACTGCAAGAATAGAAAATGAAGTTTCATTTGATTCTTCAGAATTATTATTCTTTTTTGGAACATCAATTTTTGAAACTTTAACACGACCAAAAGAAGCCGTTTTAGAGCGTCCGATATGAACAACATTTCCAGAAGCAAAAAAAGAAATAATAGGTTGTACAATGTCGTTTACAGAATCATCCCATTCTATTTTTCCTACAAAAAACTGTCCGGCATCCAGACTTTCATATCCATATAATTGAGATTTTGCAGCAGTTCCTGTTCTTGCATCTATGGCAGTACGCATTCGACTTGTTTTTGATGGAACTTCTACTCTAACTGTATTTTCATCAATAAAACAAACGTACCCATTTCTATTCTGACGATATTGAATTTTTTTATCTTTTACTTCTGAATAAACAAAATTTACAATTGTTTTTTCCTTTCCCCTTTGAGGAACCTTTTCAGAATGTAAAGCCAAAGGCATTGGCAGAGAACGTTTCCCATTTATAAACGGATACGCATTACAAAAATGAACTTTATTACTGTGGAAAATTTCCCAAGCGTTTTCATTTCCAAATTGTGAATAAAAGTTACCAGCTGCAATTCCTAAGAAAACAGAACCAGGAATATAATCTAAAGATTTATGATCTCCAACTGTTGCTGTTTTTTGGCTTAAAATAACATCATCCAGTAATTCAGCCTTAAAATAAAACTCACCCATTTTTATGCCTCATCCTTAAATTCAATTACTACTTCGCCTAAACCACGAGATTTATGAGAACCAATAGCACATACAAGCTTACTGGCAGCCATTTTAATATAATCAAATGTTGACGTATCACAATCACATTCTAAGGTTGCATACAAATCCATTGGTACTGCAACTTCATATCCACGAAGAGATTTATCATCTGCAGTTAATGTTTCATCATTTATTGCTGTAGAATAAAGATTTCGTGTCAGATTATCTTTAGCAGATCTGTTTTTTGGCATTGCCAAAGCTGCACTCAAAGATGAAGATAGCTGGGCATCAGATATGTATATTTTGCCAGATTTAGTTGCTGTTCTATTAAGATTACTATTTTCATCTGAACTACCAAAAATATTATCTACAAAATCAAAATCGGAATTACCAGCATTTTTAAGTCTAAGACAGGCGTCTTTTATAAGTCCTTTTAACATTTTGCCGGGAACGTATGGGAGCCCATCTGAATCTCTATCTATTCGGGAGTCTACTTCGTTGCCACCGCCTTTACCGCTGCCGACAGCCCAATAGCCTTGCATTCTTAAAATTATTGTTGTCTTAAGCATTCTTCCCTTCTCCTTATTCTTCCATACTCAAAAGTTGAAGCGCGTCAAAAAGCGGAGTTTTACCATCATTAGTCCATGGAGATTCTTTGACATCTTCTATACCAAAAACTTTCATACAATCTGACAACCCTTGTAACAAGCCTCTCTCGGTCAAATTTTTTATCCATTTGCGCCATTTTTCGCTTGAAATATTTTCATCGCCAAAAATCATAGTTGCATATTGCCTTATAGAAGATACAGTTACACCATCTTTTTTAAGTTCCTCACAAAGATTTCTCAAGGCTTGTAATGTAGGGATTTCTTTTTCATTTTCATCAAAAGCATAGGCATCAAGAGTAGCAAAAAAAGTTTTATCATTTATCTTAACAGACAGTTCCTTTTGTTTGTAGGTTTCATAACTTTCGATAAAAGAATTGGTAACAACAAGACTCGTTACAGTTGCTGGAATTAAGTCTCGTCCAAGAGCCTTTGAAACTTTCTTTGATTCAGAACATAAAGATTCTGCAAGATTAAATGCATCCATAAAAGGCTGATTATTTTTTATATAAGCAATTCCAGCACAAGCAGTTAACTTTTCAGGAATTATACCTCCAGAAACTTTATGCAAATCTGCAAAGTTTTTTTCTGTTGTTTGCTCAAAAGCTTTACAATAATCTTCTGTAAACTGCATAGCATAATCGGCACGAACAAGTACGGTTAAATCATCACCACCAAGAACTAACGGGCGTAGAGGAAGCATTCCTGAGTCTTCTGCATGTTTTTCAATAAGCTTTTCAGTTGCTTTTTGCGCTGCTTCTCTTGTTGATTTTTCCAATCTGTCAGAAAACAGCCTAAGCAAAACGGCATATTCTGCACCATTTTCAATCCTTTTGTGGATTTTTATAAGTGATTGTCCCAACCCGTTTCCGTCAGCATGAATTAATCCAAGATAACGTGAACCCTTTTTGAAAGGAAAATCACAATTTCCGTTTTCATCAAATTCCAGGTTTTCAGGAAAAGAAAAGTTCTTCTTTTCAGGAGATAGAAAAGAATCAACCAATGCATGAGAACTTTGAAATTTTTCAACATCTAGTTTTCTTATGCTCGCTTCATCTGTCCAAACACGTTTTCCATCTGGTTCATACCGATTTTCTACAGCGGGTTTTCCTGTACGCGGGGCCATTACATGCATTGGTGTTGCTTCTGGTAAGAATGCAGGAGGACAATTTCTGTTATAACCCAAAATATCATATGTTTCTTCTATTAACTCTTTAATGTTTTCTGATTCTGCAACAGCATGAACAGCTTCCAGCCCTGGAATATATGAAGTAACAAATATACTCCATAAAGCAAGGAAATGATCTCGTACAGCTTTATCAGCAAATAATGCTGTAAAAACACCACCACTTCGTCTTGAAAAAAATACCTGATTAGGTTTCATTGTGGAAAGTTTTGCAGCGTCAGCTTTGGATTCTACTTGTATGTCTTCTATTTCTAAATGCTTTATAATGTCATTAAGTTTACTGTTGCAAAGATCTTTTACAAGCTCACTTGCACCAACCATTTCGTTCATTTTTCCACTTTCAAAAATATAGGACTGGATGCCCCTTGCTTCAAAGAATAATGAATAATACTTCATAATTTTATTCTACTCCCACTTTGTCCAAAAGTCCAATTGACCAAGTCCAAAGTTTGTGTTTTTACCTGCGTTTGCTATACAGGCAAATTTTAATAGTTGCAAATCTGATTGTGTAAATACTCCAGCGATTTTGAAAGTACCAATAACTCCACCAAGTTCCATTTTATTTTGCTGGCGTGTAGAATAATGACAGATATCGGACCAATGAAGGTTTTTATCTGTTATCTTCAGATTTTCGTTTGGAGTATATTTACAGATCTGATCTATTTCAGATTTCTCATATAAACTATACAGTGTATTTATACGCCGATAGAGACATCTCATAAAATCACTGGCAGAAAAATCAGACGAATATTTCCCTCCAACTTTAAAACGAAGCGGAGATTTTAATTCTATAAGAACCTCTCCTTTTTTTGGGGATGAAGATTTGAAGGAAGAATCGTTCAGATTATATTCAAAAACACAAGGTGCAACTTCCGTATCTATCTGTTCAGACGAAACAAGAATATCCTTTTTTCCCACAAGTACTTTTTGAACTGTAAAAGATACACGTTCCTTAAATATTCCGTTCTTTCCTGCTCGAACAAAAGTTGCGTATATATATGGAAGATAATCTATTGCCTTACCAAAAAGCGTTATTGTAAAATCATATTCCTGCATTTTTTTTCCAGCTATCTGTTTTCCCTGTGTAAATGCATAAGGATGCGATGCCCTGTCCCGTCCAGGCACAATTTCATTACTTTGCTCCAAAATGGTTTCGAACAAAAAAGCATACGCGCATGTTTTGTTATACATACATTCCGGACATTTTGATTGTTGTGCGATGCAGCACATTAAACGCAACTCTTTTCCCAAGACGCTGCGTAACACAAAAAGCAGCTGAAAATCGACAAAAACAGAAGAAGCAAAACTTATGTAAAAGTGTATGGGTAAATATGAGATTAACACTCTTTTATATCCACCAAATTTTCTTCTATCTGTTCTTTTATTGGCAAAAGAAATTTTTCAATTTCGTTTTTTAAATAACTTGGATCAACATTAAATGATTCTGCAATCGATTTTCTGGTTGGTTTTTTATCCAGATTATAAATACTTTGATCCGCAAAAGTATATTTCTGTATTTTTTCTTCTCCATAACAATTGCAAAAGTGTTTTAAACCTTCAAATAACTCACGGGTCAAAACTGGACTAAGCCAAGCCTTATATTTTTTTCGTTGTTTATTTCTATAAGCATTTTCAACTACTTGTAAAATATCAAAGACGGAATAACTGCTTTCATACTTATTATCAATAGGCATATATTTTTTATCTTCGATAAAATCATGAAGAGTTACTACATCTTCAGAACTGGATTCATTAGAATTTAACGGCTCATCAAAAGAAAAATGATTTTCATCCTTTAATAATTGTTTCTTATAAAATCTATCAAAAATAACTGCTTTGAAATAAGAAGAATAACCACCCTTTATTTCTTTGTTTTCTCCTTTTTTCAAAATTATTTCAATAGCATCAATGATAGAGTCATCTGTTAAATCAGGCCTATTAACTAAAGGAGATTTTTTCTTTTCTTCATCACTAAGACTCATAATACGTTGATTAAAACACCATTTACCAAACATATACAATTGTGCCATAATCTTTTTCTTTAACGTATCTTTAGACTCTTTAATTTCTTCATTACACAATTCAGGAGTAAAGCATTTCTTACAGAGAGTGTTGATATTGTCTTCTTTATTTTCCTTTTCTGCCATACAACCCTTCTATAGTGAGAGGAACTTATTCAATCGGTCTAACGCAGTTTTACTGTCTGGTGCAGACATAACAGACGCAAGTGAATTCAAATAGAACAAAGGTGTAACATCATAAAGTTCAGCAGTAGCAGCAACAGATTCTTTATTCTTATTATGAACAATCTTACCATAAACAATATGTTTAATATCTGCATCAAAAAACTTTTCTGCAAAACTGAGTGCATAAAACAAAACAGGTGTAAGAGTCTTTGGTCCATACGTCATATCTGCAAAGATTTCGCAATCATCTTCCAGTTTTTCAACAATTTGCTTAAAGCGCAATTCAACAATATCACATGTTTCTTTAAATGGCGACACAACCTTATCAAAACTGAGATTTGAACCAATAGATTTATTTATATTTTCCAGCTCTGTTCTTTGAGCAGCTGCATTAGAATCTGAACCTTCGCCTTCAGTAATAATCTGAACTACTTTTACGTCATCTCCCTTTTTAAGCACTTTTGCAAGAACAGAATCAATTGGGCACATTACTTTTCCATCATATTCAACTGCCTTGTTTTCTACAGCGGCATAATGTACCGGAGTAATTACCTGCATTGGAATTGTTACAAATACTATTTTTTTCATTTTATCTTCCTTATCAATCTATTATATCATACATAAAAAAAAAGTGTTATTTATTTTCATCAAAATTTTTATCCATTGTTATATATCTGCCGACTTTATTGGCGAATCCTTGTGGCGTGGCTGTTTTGGTGCCAGTATTTCTTCAAGAATTTTTTTGATACATCCAGCCATAATCTTTGTAATTACCGGATTTGCTTTTACTTTTGTTCCCATAAATCTGCTCCCTATTCATTATCAATTTCATTTTCCATATCATCCGACAGAGAATCTGCATCTTCGTCTTCAGAAACATCAAAGGCATTGTTTAAGATATTGTCCAATTCCTGGCCCTTTTCTGTGCTACTCACGGCTGCTCCAACAATAGCTCCAAATACGCCACCAATTAACATACATGCTTCTATAATCATAGAATCCTCCAAAATTATTTTCGTTTACATAAATATTAGAGAATTGAATGATAGAAAAATTGATATTTTTTTTGATTTTTTTTGAGAATTTTTTGCGTTTTTTGGGTAAGAAACTTGCGATTTTAATCCCTTAAATCAGGTCACATTTTAAAAGCGATATGCTAATGATGATGCTATCGAATGTATTTGCAGGTCTTAATCCCTTAAATCAGGTCACATTTTAAAAGTATATCTTTTCTAGTTTGATTTGCTGCCGATGCAGCTTTAGTCTTAATCCCTTAAATCAGGTCACATTTTAAAAGAGGTTCAGACTCAAATTTCAAGTAATTTAAAGCTTGAGTCTTAATCCCTTAAATCAGGTCACATTTTAAAAGCGTATACTGCAGTACCGCCACCCCAACCTTCCATACCGGTCTTAATCCCTTAAATCAGGTCACATTTTAAAAGACTGGGGATTGCAACTCATTAAACTATATAAAGTTGCAAAGCCATTTCCGCAAGTCTCCCTTATTTTCATCACTTTTACGCCATTTTTAGCATATCTTATTCCATCAAACGCACCTAAATCCTTATAATACAAAGATTTACAAAAATCGCAAGTCTCGCAATCCAGCAATACAGGAAACTTTATGTCAAAAATCTTACTGTACCTAAATTATTGCACGAAAAAATCAAATTGTAAACTAAAGCTGAATAGTAAAATTATAACCGGTTATTTTGAATGATAGAGAAATTGATATTTTCTTAATAATATTCATATTCTCTGAAACATATATGTTCAAATATATTCTGTTTTTGTACCTGTTCGCCTTCTCTGACTTCTTTTGAGACTCTTTTAGAAACTGCATGAATTGGAATTAACTTCTTTTTTAATGCATAGTCAACAAGCATAAAAGTTGAACCTGGCTCACCCTGAATGATAACAACATCACCAGCTTTTGCTGCCTCCAGCCAATCTACTGCGGCATAAATAGAAGTTTTATCCAGTTTCTGAGTTATGGGGATTTGAGACCATATTTCTGAAAGTTTAGACTCTGGATAGTTTATATTTGAGATTGAATATTTTTCATGAAGTTCTGTGATTTGATTTTCTGTTAATATATGATTTATTAAGCAAAATGCAGTTCTCATTTTATTCCTCTATAAACCTACTCCTTATTCATTATCATCCGATGTTTAAGATACTGTTCAATTTCTGGCCCTTTTCTGTACTACCCACGGCTGCCCCAACAATAGCTCCAACTGCACCACCAATTAAAATACATGCTTCTGTAATCATAGAATCCTCCAAAATTATTTTCGTTTACATAAATATTAAAGAATTGAATGATAGAAAAATTGATTTTTTTTTGTGGATTTTTTGCGTTTCTGGGGAAGAAACTTGCGATTTTAATCCCTTAAATCAGGTCACATTTTAAAAGTCGTGACATAGTGTAGAAAGAACTCAGTGGCGTGTATGTCTTAATCCCTTAAATCAGGTCACATTTTAAAAGAATGGATGCTTGGAGAACGAAACGGAATGTCGGGTCTTAATCCCTTAAATCAGGTCACATTTTAAAAGCTGAGGGTTGTAACTCAATAAATTATATAGAGTTGCAAGGCCATTTCCGCAGGTCTCCCTTATTTTCATCACTTTTACGCCATTTTTAGCATACCACATCCCATTAAACACATCTAAATCCTTATAATACATAGATTTATAAAAATCGCAAGTCTCCCAGAACAGCAATACAGGAAACTTTATGCCAAAAATCTTACTGTACCTAAATTATTGCACGAAAAAAGCGAATTGTAAACTAAAGCTGAATACGAAAAATACAACCGGTTACAAGGAGTCCGGCGCTCCCCAAAGGTTACTTCAAGGATTTTTATTTTCCAATGAGCTTTCCAACAATCGCACCAATTCCAATACCAATGGCTGTAACAACGATAGTGAGTATGTTATTTTCCTCCTTCAATCAAATCATTTAATCTCTTTTTGTCCGGTAAGTACTTGGAAACCTTGTTGTCAAAAACATCCATCGCATCTTTCAATTTTTCATCCAATTCTTGTCCTTTTTCCGTTGTTGATAATCCCGCCCCGATAAGGGCTCCAATTGCGCCGCCAATTAACATACATGCTTCAGTAATCATATAATCCTCCAAAATTATTTTCGTTTACATAAATATTAGAGTAGCGAATAATGAAAAAATTGATAAATTATGTGATTTTTTTTTGGATAATTTCTTCTTTTTTTTGATAAGTCACTTGCGATTTTAATCCCCTAAATCATCAAAAAACCAGCCCCATTCTGTTTTTCCTGTTCCGTTGGAATACCAATCTTAACCTTCTTGGCCCAATCATCAATTGCAAACTCGTAAATAATCACGGAATCCTCTTTTGGATCTACAATCTTTCTAATCCTTTCTTCCAGAAGCTCTTTTATATTTTCAGATTTCACACACATTTCAAAAACCGAATACTGAACCCGGTATGCATAATTCAACAAAAGTCTGGTGAGCAGTCTTCGCCGCCGGTCGTCTGAAACATCGAATGCAATTACAAAATGTTTTTCCTGCATAGCGTTCCTTATTTATACTGATATGGTTTATAGATTTCTTCCTTTTCTGTAAGAACCTTTTTAAAGTTTTCTGCCTGCCTGAATATCAAATCTCTGCAAGTAATTTCATTATCGCCTATCTTGATTTTCTGCGACATTTTTTCTTCAAACTCTGCAATCACTTTTTTCATACTGTCCCGTGTAAGATAGACGGCTTTTCCTTCCTGTATAAAATCTTCTTCATTCAGAATCTTGTGATTGAAAAGACGGCAGCAAATGACATCGGCAAAAGGTGTTCGGAACTCTTCCATCAGATCATATACCAGGGATTTCCTACCGTACTGTATTTCGTGCAAAACGCCTGCCATACAATCAAATCCTTCTGACTGCAAAGCCAGTTCCACTTCTTCTGCCAGAAGATAATAGAGAAAACTCAAAACTGCATTTACGTTTGTTTCCGGCGGATTCTTGCTCCGCTTTTCGAACACTGCCCATTCAGGTTTTATATGAAGCTTCAAGACAGAAAAGTAATACCGCGCTGTTAGTCCTTCCAAACCTCTTAAAGCCTGAACAGATTTGCACCTTTGTACCATACCTAAAGTTTTCTTGATTTCTTCTGCTGCCTCTGTAATTTGTGATTTTTGATCAGCATCTTTTAGAGTTCGCTTTATTCGCTGAATAAACGCCAGCTGATTTTTAATTTTCCCCAACACGATTGCCTTTGATATTTCCAGTGATTTAGATTTGTCTTCCATAAGCCTGTACTGCGTTTGTTTTAAAAAGACATTTTTTTCATCTTCATATTGAATGGAAATATTTTCATTGTTGCCACCAGTTTTTATGGAAACAGGGATTTTGTATTTTGAAAGCAGCCAGAATGCCTCTCCTGTAATGGAAACAGAATTACACAGAATGAACTTATCTGTATTTATTGGAAGTATACTTACACACTTTCCCTGATAATCCTTAAACACAAAATGCTGGTCGCATTTAGACAGCTGTCCCTTTGTTGAAATGTAAACATTTGACATAGGCATTCTCCTCCCGCTTTTTTGCGAAAATATTTTCGTTTATATAAGAGAAGAATGGTTTTGAAAAATTGATAATTTTGTGAAGAAAATCCCTTGAGGCAGGTCATGTTTTATAAAGATGATATTCTTTCAGCGCAGAATGCATTCATAAAAGTTTCTTAATCCCTTAAATCAGGTCACATTTTAAAAGGTAAACAATTATTCTCATTTGAACTTGACAGAAGAAGTCTTAATCCCTTAAATCAGGTCACATTTTAAAAGCCGATTTGGGGTTTGGAAAAACAATGAAGTTGAAGTTGGTCTTAATCCCTTAAATCAGGTCACATTTTAAAAGTCGATGGCAAATAGTATCGACAAATTCTGACAAACATCCGTCTTAATCCCTTAAATCAGGTCACATTTTAAAAGAGGGCTCCAGGGTTTTCCCTGGAGCTCTTTTTTTCTATTGTCTTAATCCCTTAAATCAGGTCACATTTTAAAAGGAGATCGTTTCTTGAAGATAAATTTGAATATTCGATTGTCTTAATCCCTTAAATCAGGTCACATTTTAAAAGCAGATTTGTAAAATATTCCTTCTGCCTCTGTTCTGTCTTAATCCCTTAAATCAGGTCACATTTTAAAAGTGTCCAGAAAAGAATACCAAATCGAACATAATCTGAATCAGTCTTAATCCCTTAAATCAGGTCACATTTTAAAAGCTTCATTTCTATGAGTTTTGATATAATCCATAATGATGGTCTTAATCCCTTAAATCAGGTCACATTTTAAAAGTATAGTATCCTTTTTATTTTCACCACGAGTATGCTCCAGTCTTAATCCCTTAAATCAGGTCACATTTTAAAAGGAAAGCGTAGAGAAATATTTTCGTTGGACTGATGATGAGTCTTAATCCCTTAAATCAGGTCACATTTTAAAAGTCAACAGTATTCAGAATGATTGGTTTCTGAAAATTGAGTCTTAATCCCTTAAATCAGGTCACATTTTAAAAGAGGATTTTTTTCGGTTTACATTATTCGCCGCATTCTCAGTCTTAATCCCTTAAATCAGGTCACATTTTAAAAGGCTGTGGGTTGTAACTCATTAAATTATATAGAGTTGCAAGGCCATTTCCGCAGGTCTTCCTTATTTTCATCACTTTTACACCATTTCCGCCATTCACTATCCCATTAACTACTTCTAAATCCTTATAATACATAGATTTACAAAAATCGCAAGTCTCCAAAAACAGCAATACAGGAAACTTTATGTCAAAAATCTTACTGTACCTAAATTATTGCACGAAAAAATCAAATTGTAAACTAAAGCTGAATACGAAAAATACAACCGGTTATAAGGAGTCCGGCGCTCCCCAAAGGTTACTTCAAGGATTTTTTATTTTCCAATGAGTTTTCCAACAATCGCACCAATTCCAATACCAATGGCTGTAATAACAATAGTGAGCATGTCAGTTTCCTCCTTCAATCAAATCTTTTAATACCCTAAACCAGGTCACATATAAAATTAATCACGAGTCCAACTGATCTTTCCCTTCCACCCGTCTTAATCCCTTTTTGTCAAAAAACATTCATCGCATCGTTCAATAATATTAGAGAAGTGAATAATGAAAAAATTGATACTTTTTTTTACTTTATTCCAAACCAGTTTTTCACAACATGAGTAGAAAGCTTACCGTTGTTTTCTTCCCAATCCTCACCAGCTGCAAGAATTGCATTCAAAAACCAGGACGTTGGTTTTACAGCCTGAGCATAAGCTTCATCAACAACCTTATCACCAAAACCTGAATCAAGAACTTCCGCATTTGTTGTGTAGGCAAAGGTAAAGCGACCGGCATTCAAATCACTGACAAACAAATCTTTATCAACACCTTCTCCAGCAAATCTTACACCAAAGCGATTCTGCAGCTTGAGCACATCCGTCTTCCATTCATCCAAGTTTTTATAGTCCGCTCTTCCATTACACAAAAGTAGAATCTTCCCGTTAGCTTCCTTATAGATATCTCCAAAAAAGTTTATGAACAAAACCAGTTTTATGTTGTTTTCAAAACTGTGAACTGCAAGCATTTTTTCTCTGAGCTGCTCTCGTGTAAGATTTCCATATTCATTAAAAAGTTCCTTTGATAATTCCTGATTCATATTAAATACCTCTTCTCTTTGATTTGTAATTCCTTTGATAACATCAATATACTGGATCAATCCAGCATTCAGCACTTTTTCTTCATTGCGAGTTTTAAGTCCCTCAAGCCAGAACAAAATGTCTGCTTTATAAGAAAGACTGATATACCGATTCTGATTTTTGAGCAGATTAAGTTCCGCAGTTGAAATTGATTTTTCCGACGGTTTTTTTCCAAACGGCGTAAGATAAACAATAAAAACTTTTTCGCTGCTGCTATAATGTTCTTCCACAAAATCTTTATAATCAGCAATCTGACGGAACTGGTCCTCTGCATTAATTTTGTTTTCTATGATGATATAGTCTTTATCTGTCTGAATAAACAAATCCATGCGGCGTGCATCTTCTGTTGAGTTCTCTCTTGTTACCGAAAGGATTTTTGTACCCTGTATTTTCAAACCTTTGTTTTTTAAGATTGCAAGAAATGCCTCTCCGTATTCAGGATGATGATGCTTTTCCCTTGCGTCCAGCAGAAAACTTAAAATATTGCTGTGCTGATTTTCCAGATGATGTCTGTTTGTAATTTCCATTAAATTCATAGTTCCCGGAGAATTCTGTCTTTTCTTTTGAACCTGCTCTGTAATTCTTTTCATTGATGAGCATACATTTTCAAACTCTTGCATATTCCAATTTGTATTCATCATTGATAATGTTCTCCTTAATAAAAAATAGCAATATTGATAAAACCGGTTACTAGGAGTCCGGTACTCCCCAAGGGTCACTTCAAGGATTTTTATCATCCAATGAGTTTTCCAACAAATGCCCCCAGGCCAATGCCAATAGTTGCCACAATAATCGTAAGCATATCATTCACCTCCATCTATCAAATCTTTAATTGTCTTTTTGTCTGGTAAGTACTTAGAAACCTTGTTATCAAAAACATCCATAGCGTCGTTCAATTTTCCATCCAATTCTTTTCCCTTCTCAGTTGTTGACAATGCAGCCCCAACAATGGCCCCGATTCCACCAAAAACCAGCATACAAGCTTTTTCCAACATAAATGTCCTCCATAAAAAAATATTTTTTCCGGCATCTTTTGTGCCTACAATAATATATGAGAATCGATTGATGAAAAAATTGATAATTTTAAGAAAAAAAATGCAAAAAAACTCCATCCTAGCATAAAAAAATAAGATTCTCTCCGATGAGACATACCCGCAATTGTCATTTTTAAATCTCCACTCTTTCGTGAATTACTGATCCTACATCAGGTCTATCATCCGGAGCCTCTGGTATAATCCTATACTGAACCCCAGCTACAACTTCGTTTTCTGATTTTGAATGAATTACTTCGTTTACAGAAAACCCAACAAAAAAGCTGCACATAGAAAGCAGTACCAGAAATAAGCACATCATAAAAGTTCCAGTTGATTCTTTTTTCATAATTCTACAGATTGGTTTCATTAACACCCCCTCAGATTCATTAGTAAGCTAGATCTAACTCATTGACGTTGGCAATCTCAGCCTCAGTATTCCCATGAGTATAAACTCCAATTTTCTTTCCGTTATTTGCATTGCAAACTGCTTCTAAATATGATGCTGTAAGTTTGGTGCGTCCGCTAGCTTCTAATGCCTCATCGCGAATATCTACAGTTACAACATGTCCGTAAGGCTTGTAGACATAGAGTCTTACACAGAAGTATGGCTCTGGATATGACTTAAACATTCCGTTCCCATTACAATAACCATACGACTCTCTTCGATAACTACGACCTGCTCTTCCTTTTACCGCATATCCCCACTGGATTGTGCCTTTCTCAAATTTTAGAACTCTTGCTTTCGAATACATATTTTTCCTCCTATTTTGGCTTCTTATCTCTTATAAATAATAAGAGGACAATATGAATAAAGTTGACAAAAAAAATGATTTTTTTTTAAAAGTCTAAGAGTGGCGAGATATTTAAGGAGAATCGATTAGTTGAAGATTTCTTTGAATATTTAAAAAAAATGAATTCTAAATCATTTCTTATTATCAAATAAGATTTCCATTAAAGACATTAACAACCCTTTTGTATCCTCAAGAGAAGCTATTGGATAAACACATTTTTTATCTTCTACTACTCTCTCATACAAAATTATTTCAGATCCATGAGCCGCATCATTTCGATTTTTTGTACAGTTTTTTATACCTTCTCCCAAAACTCTCAGTTGTTCTATATCGTCATTTGTTAAATAATATTCTTGTCTAAGAAAATTGTTAAACTCTATGGTAATTTCAACATCTGAACATAAAAAGGCAAGGTTTCCTAACTCACAAGTCTTCTTAAACTCTAATCCATACTTTTTTTTATACATATATTTTTCGGGTTTGGATAGAAATTTGTTAGAACTTATAACGTCTTCTTTATTTAATTCTAAGATTTTCTTTTTATATGGAATATAAATTAGTTTATTTAGAAAATTTTCAAGCGACATGTAATACATAATTGAGATACAACTATAATCAAAATCTTGTTTTTCTTTTGAATTGATTATATATATTGAATATAAATATTCTGCAGATGCCAAACTATTCAGTAAAGAAGGATACTGTTTTAATACTCTTTCATACTTTGAAAAGTTTTGTTCTAGTGCTTGATAAATTTTTGAATAATCTTCTTCTTCTTCTATTGAAGATTTCATTTTTTCAACAATCGTATTAATAAAGTTTTCAATTTTATTTTCCGGAATTGTATTTGTAAATCTTCTAAGAAATCTTAAATATTCTTGTTTAGCAAGCATTAATTTATCAATATCATCATTATTATTCAAACACAATTCAAAGAAGTTAAAATCATTATTGACAATTGCTTCGCGAATTCTTTTTTCATCTTCTTTTTTTTCAACTAATGTCTTTTTTTCCCAAGAGGATTTCAGCACAGATAATTGTTCTATATCATTACTATAAAATTTTGCATTATTATAAACAAAAGTGTCATAAAGATTTTTATTGTAATCAAATAAGAGAATTAAACTAGAATATCGTTCATCAATTTTGCCAAGAACTTGTTTTTTATCATCTGGAAGTTCATCTAGTTTTATTATAATATTGAATAGTATATTATATAAGTCTTTACCTCTAGCAATTGTAGAGTAAGCATGTTGCAAAGATAAAATGTCAAATTCATTTTTTTCAGGAAATGCCTCTTTTAATGCTTCTATCATATAAAACGACATGCTTATATTCGGAACCTCGACATCAAAACTTTTTCCAAAGAAAAAGTCATAACCCCATGACTTAGATTCAGTTCCTAATCTAAAGTGATGCATTGCTAATTGTAAAATCTGGTGAAACTTGATAAATAGAGTTTCAATATCTTTATAAACTGAATTATGATTCAAGTTAGACGTTAATTGTTTAACAACTAGGTAATTTGAATTAGTATCCTGGTAGAGATAAAAATATTTCTGTATATATAAATTTATTTTCTCAAGAATCTTTTCTAATATTCTTTGTTCATAAGTTAATTCCCATTCTTTATAAAAAATCAAAATCTCTGGTATAGAATATTCTCCTACTATAGCATCTAATATTGAACTTTCTTGAATCATATCAATAATATTCCCATTATTGTCTTCAAAACATGTATCTACATTTTGTCTGCATAATTTGAAGGGGATAGCTTCTTTTGTCAAACATAGACTTTTCTTAAAGGATTTATATTCTGCAATTAAAAGCTCTCGTTTTCGACCTTCTTTTTCTTCTACAAGTTTTGCACAATATCCTTTAATTGTATCGATAACAAAATGATTAAAATAGTATAATGCACTATAGGCTTCAAGTAATTCATCGTTCTTTTTTGAATCAGGAAGTAGTACTTGTTTTTTAATATTTTCTATATTTATTGAATAATGTATATTTTTTATATCTAAATCAGTTTTATATATAATTGCCTTCTCGAATGAAAAATATCCTTTGTTCTTTTTCTCTTTATAAATATTAAAAAGATTTCTGTCTTGCACATTCTTTGATTTCAAATATGAAAATATTTGAGTATAATTAATTTTGTTCATTACAATCCTCTAAAAAAATCTCATCTAATTTTTCTAACGCTTTATTAAGAAATTGCCTTAATTCATGATTAAGAGCATCTTTTTTAATATCTGTATAATACTTCTTTCCTATATCCCACTGACTTGGAAGAATCTTATTATCTTCACTGATTATCATATTTACCATATTTTTATTGATAAAATCAATTTTTTACAAATATGGCTTATATCAAAATCAGTATTTACAAAGGAATAGCTTTGGACAGAACTATTGCGTTTTCTATTCTTTAAAAAAAGATGATTCCGGATTATCCGTCATAGGTTGTTTACAAACTTCAATATCAATTCGAGTATCCTCAGAATCATCCAAATCTGTATTTCTTACAATCCCTTTTTAGTAATTTCTATTTTATTATCCATTTGAGATTTCAGCAAGTTTTAATTCGATGATTTATAGTTTCTCACCACCACCCCTCCCCTATACACCCCCACATACGCACTCTCCTCAAAATGCTCACACCCCCAGTCGCTGTGCCAGTGACCAAAAAACCACTTTTTGTACGTAACCAGCGAATCGATTTTATCATTAAAAACAACGGTGGAATCCAAAGAAAGCGCTTCAAGATTTTCTTCATCAAGGAAATAAGGATCTATACAGGCGATCCCGGCAGACGGTCCGGTGTGAGAAAGGATATAATCAAAGTTAGTTCCTTCTAACTTCAGCTTTTCAAGGCAGGCAGTCTCCTCTTTTTTAGTCCAGCGTTCCTGCGGCCACCAGGATTCGTGCAGGGTCCTGAATGCTTTATCTTCGCTTAAGGCACCGCCCAACACCAGAAATCGCGAACCTTCAATTTCATAAATCTCGCCGCGCTTAAAATAAAAAACATTCTCACTCACCTTGCGGACCGCAGCTCCAAACATTGCCACCTCTGGCAGCTTTTCAATCATATCGTAATTATCGTGATTCCCCGGAACCGCAAAAATCTTGAACGGCTTGCTGTTATACCATTCCAGAAGATACCTGTCCGTTTTATCAGTCGGATGAATCCCCTGCTCGTCCACCGCACACTCATACCACGGCAGCCCAAAATCCCCCAGCACGATTGCGTAACTAATTGCAGAATAATCCACCCCCTGCATCTTGCAGTTCAGCTTCATTTTCCCCACAGAAAGATTCGCCATATCATTTACGTTATGCGTGTCCCCGGTAATATAAATCATCTTTCACTTCTCTCCCACAAACACCCTATGCCACGCATTCAACACTCCTCTTATATTTTCCTTCCCCACCACATTCGAACTTTGAATCTCAAACTCCGGGATATCCAGCTGATGCGCCTGGCAGTAAGTCACAACAAACTTCGCACAATCATACCCCGATTTTTCCTCCCCCAAATCGTGGTCAAAACAGATGATGTCAGGCAGCCCGTTCGCATTTATATACTTGCAAAACTCCTCATAATTTTTCACCCAGGTGATATCATACTCGCCGTTAATAAAATCCTCTGGCCTCCTGAAATCATCCAGCCATAAAAGCTTTTTCATAATCAGAACTTTACCTCCGTCCAGAAAATGCCTCACATATAATAATACCACCCCGCACTCTCATTTCGTGATACTCGGAAACCAATGTGAGAAAAAAAATGAAAAAAATTGATTTACTACCCAAGGTGGGGGAAGTCTCCCCCTCGCTCCAATCGGCTCGCGCCGTTTTCCGCTACCCCCTCCAGCGGGGTAAAGTTACCGGAGTTTTGCTTCGCAAAACTCCTTGCGCAGATAAAATCATTTTTAGTTAAAAATATAACACTCAACCTGCGCTACCCCGCAACGCCCCTGTGATGTTATCTACAAAGAGCATACATTGCATTACTATTCTGCAATTCTTCAAGTAAACTCTGACAATACGCAATATTTAAACATCAAATAACTCTGATAATGCGCACTATTAACGTCCTATTTGGCGATTTGGCAAGTTTTTACTTGGCGAGTTGGCCGTTTTTCATTTGGCGTTTTGGCACTTTCATTTTTTTTATTTTCCAAACTTTTTAAAAAAATCTGCAGGAGTAATAGCAGGAATAATAGAAGTTTTATAATCATCTGTATTACGTGTTACAATGTAATCAGCTCCTATCTGGATTGAAACTTCGTGTTGAACAGAATCTTCAAAATCTGTCCATGATGAGTTTAATGCGTTTCTTATACAGGATTCATCTATTCCAGCAATAGAAATAATTTCTAACAAATCCTGTAGATGCTTTTTCACATCTTGCTTTTCATCATTTGTTGCCTGTTTGTGAGCTATATAAAAAATATCTGTAATTGAAGTCGCAGAAATAAAAAAATCAATAGGATTCGTATCTGCAAGTTTCAATACCTTTTTACTTTCATCACAGAAATCTGAATTTTTGAGAAGAATATCCAGAATGATATTTGAATCAAGAAAAACTGTCATTTTATAATCCATACTTTTGGCTAAGTCGTTCCGCCCTGATATCTTTTATTGTCAATGGTTCAGGGGAAGAAATAATACCTGTAAGGCTATCAACAATTTCTGATACAGATCGTTTTTTTTCGCTTTTTTGAGAAGATTTTTTGAACTGATTAATAACAAAAAGAGCATACATTTCAATACTATTCTGCAATTCTTCAGGTAAACTCTGAACTTCTTTTTCTAATGCACTGAAAGACATAAAAACCTCCTCAGACTGATTATACATATAATATACCATAAAAATCGCCAGAAATGAAGTGAAAAAACTATTCCACTCCCTTCCCTTTCTTCTCCACCCAATACACCCCTTTCTCCGGATTCCTGTCCATATAAAAATTGTCGTAAAGCTCCCTTCTCAAAAGCGCGTGATCTCCAAAGCTGTGCCACTTTTTCAAAATCATATTCACCTGCATCTCTTTATACTCAACCCCAGGCTCAAACTTTGTAATCAGATAATCAAGCACCGCAAGCTTTTCTTCCTTCTTCTTCGGCCACCGCACCACAACCCCTTCTCCGCTGATGATGCTGTCCAGCTTTACTTTTTTCTCATCCATAATATTTCTCCCTTTTTTAATCCAGGAGGGGGAAGTCTCCCCCTCGCTCCAGCCGTAAAAATTGCTCTGAGTTTTTCTCCGAAAAACTCATGGAAGCCATTCTAAAAATTGCCAGCCACCTTTAAGTGTTTACGGCTTCCACTACCCCCTCTGCGGGGTATCTGTAATTCCTATAGATTACATTATCAGATAAAACCACAACACTCAACCTGCGCTACCCCGCAACGCCCCCACTCTCAAGCATCTTCAACATTCAGCAAACAAGTAACAATCTGCCTATAAAAGCTTCGTTGCTTCCACAATGTATGCATATGTATCCAGACTGATTTTTCGCAAAGAACTTAAAGAAGAAAAATCTTTGTTTTCAATCTTGCAATCATTGTAATCAGAAATATTTTTAATCAATGAAAAATCGTTTGAATCCGACAGAATACTAGAAGCAAGATACATAACCTGAGCTGCATCAAATCCTGCAATAGCAAAATCATATTTCTTACTTAACAAATGAGAGCCTATTGCGCGGATTCCTGTTGAATAAACAGCAATCTCGTCTGACTTATAAAGAGAACCACGACCAATAATAACCGCTGCCGATTTTATTGTATCTAGCAATACTTCTTTATAATCGATATTAAGTTCTCTATAGGCAAGTTCAATCTTTACAATCTCCTTATAAGTTTTCTTAACTTCCGAAAAATCATTTATCTCACGAAGCAAAGTTGCACAGTCAAACATCTGCTTTATTATTTCAAGTTCTTTTTTATCATTAATTCCTATTCCGGTAGTATGAGGAGCAAATGCCGTAAGTTTATCTCCAAGTATACAGTTAATACCTGGCATGGAAACTTCCACATCTTTCCCATCTGTAAGCAATAGTTTATTACCTATAACCTTTTTGGTAACCGAAGAATAATGATTCTCTTCAAAAAGAACATCCAGAATTACAGTTACAGGATTCTCATTTAAAGGAGAAATATAGAGAAACTTAAAATGTCTCTTCTCAATATTATTTCTCCTGGCCCTGAAGTTTTCTTCAACATGAAAAAAAGGAAATATCTTTCCAGCCTTTGCAATATACTCATCTATATTAGTTCCAGGAGGAACAATAATATCAATGTCCGTAGAAAATCGTTTTGGTTCCTTTAGGAGTACCATAAGACAACTTCCACCTTTAAAGATAAAAGGAAGTCCAGTCTGCGAAATTGCTTCAAGTAAACCGAATGCAAACATAGTTCTTTCGATAATTGCAATTTGAGCACCCGATTCTTTTTCCAGAACCTTTATATGTTCCAGAGAGAAAGTCTTCTTATCTATCATTTCCTTCCCCCATCTTCATCACCTCCTCCACCCTGCTCCATGCATTTCTCCTCTTTGCATATCTGCGGATTTTTGTAAGGTCAGTCTTATAAATCAGTTTTGCATTTTCATAAATATTTGCAACTTCGCCGGACGGAACAAGCACCCTGATTATCCTGTCAGAAACACAATCAACCAGAAGCTTTTCAAGCGTAATGGAATGAGGATTATCCCTATTGCAGGGCGCTTCACTTATCTTGTTTTCAAGGATAATACAGTTATCCGATTTATAACGCCCTAAATCCTCTTCCGTAGGATTATAAAATACCTTGCCCTTGAACCTTTCATTTAAGGCTTCAAAAGTAAAAGAACACAAAGCCTTTTCTATCTGAAGGACAATAACATTCTGAGCATAAAGATGATTCACAAACTCATTAAGAAGAACAGTTTCAAAAAGCACATAATCCAAATCGGGATACAACTCCTGCATCACCGAAAGAATCTTTTTCGCTGCACGCGAATAAACTGGAGAATATATTTTGCGGGTATCATTTTTTCTTGAATACGAATCGGCGCCAACCTTAAAAAGAATATTTTCTTTAATGCCGGTCTCTATAATCCAGCCCATAGAATTATAAGACAACTCTTTATTCTTCTTTTTAAGAAGTTCATAAAGCTCGCGCCTCGTCATAACCTGAGAATCTGGAATTGTCAATATAAGCTCTGTTCCCCACATACTACACAATGGCAATTTTCTTTCCTTTTGCCAATATGTAGTATAACTCATGTAATTCATTTTTTCAAGTTTAAAAAAATGTAAAATCCCCCCTTAATCCAGCACCCACCCCGCATCAACCATCTGATTCACGTTATCAAAGGTAGCAATCACCTCGTCAGTAGGCAGCGGCATAATGATACCCGATTGTATCCCGTAAATAACAACCTTTGGCACCATCTCCATAACCATTCCAAAATCGCGCGCCTCGTTCTTCACAATAGCCCCCGCATACATCTGTTCGCGACTTTTCTTTTTAAGTTCTTCACTCCACATTCCCATAACAATCCTCCGTATATTAATATAGGAGGGGGGAAGTCTCCCCCTCGCTCGCACTGCGTTGCTCGCTACCCTCTCAAGCGGGGGACACCCCCGCAACGCCCCCGGTAATTTGTACTTAATATACCTTTTTTCTCTTTTCGCATTACAGGATTGTTTTTGAGATTACGACTTAATTAGTCTTACCTAACAACAATTTATTTAAAATATACCTCGGCAAGTTCATCGTCAATCAAGTTTGTAAAGTGATTTTTCAACCTTTTCTAAAAAGGGTTCATTCTTATCTAATATCGTTTGCAAAACAAACCATCTGAGTTCACATTCCAATAGATCTATACTTTCTTGACGCACATCTGCCCTTACCGTTTTTCTCACCGTTTTTCTTTCAGTTTTTTTTACAGTTTCTGTATTCTCTTCCGGGTTGTCATGTAGAAATTTCGTATACTTCAAGAAAGTGTAGTCATCCAGCAATTCACTGAACCTTCTACGGAGTTCTAAATCATGTGTAAATTTTGGACATGATATTTCTGTAAAAAAATAGTCAAATAATGCTCTTTGTTTTATGTCTTGTTCTTTTGAATAATAATCAACAAGTTTACAAATCATAGAATCATTTAATTTAAATTTTTCACGATTCTTTTCATATTGGATTAGAGATGTTTTTTCTATACCTAATTCTTTTGCAAAATCTTCAGTTTTACTATCTCTAGAAACAAGCCTCAAGAACCTGATATTTTTGCTCATAAAGTTGATGACATTATCACCAATTCCTGTACATATTGAGCCTACATCTCTCGGTAAGTACTTTGCATCGAAATCTTCATCATTCACTATCGATTGTTGTTCAAAAAGATTATTACTATATCGTTCAGTCCACTCATCTTTTTTGAATATTCTTCCAGCCCCATTTAAATATCTAGCTATAAGACGTGGTTGGTATTTTTCATAAATGTTTTTCGAAATTTCATTATGTTTCGATATTATGTGTTCTAATAAAGAATCAGGAGTATAGGAGTCACTAAGATTATTAGTGTCAATATATACTTTTAATTCATCATCCCCTGGATAAGTATAGAAATTAAGTAGCAATGTATTTTTTAAAGAAAAATTGCCCTGTTCAATAGCTTTTTCAGCAAGAATATTAAAAAGCTTTAAAAATAATCTGGTTCTTTCATTAGAAATTACATAGAGTCTATCATGTTTAACCTTGCTTATTATATTTCGTATTGTTTCACCAGAAATTGCTTCTCCAGAAATTGTTTCTTCATATTTTTTTAAGTCTCTTGCAAAATTTTCTGCAGTTGAATTAGCAAAATTTTTAATAAGATTTTCAAGTTGATTTGTCATCACGGCGCTATTCAATATGCCTAATTTGACTTTCAAAGCAAAAGAAGCTAGGTAAAATTTTCTTACTTTTTCGCCATATAGCTGCTGTTTATTGTTTAAGTCCATAATTGAATTATAACAAAAGAATATAAGGCGTGACAATGAATTATTTTATCAAATTTTTACATATTCTATATAATTTTACTTTTACCATCCAATTTGCTTTATTATTTTATAATTTTTTCTTGACTGTTTTGTAGATTGGCGTTATATTTAACATAGCTTAAACAAAGTTTAGCTATGTTCTTTGACAAATTAGGGACGAAAAAAAATTTATTAGTAAAGGAGGTTTAAACTTTAATGAAAAAATTCCGTATTCAGATAACTTGGATAAGTAAAGAAGGTCTGAAAAAAACAATAGTTTTACGGAAGAAATTTAATCGGCTTTCGGATGGGGTATCGTATTTCAAAAAAATAGTACCTGCATCAGAAAAAATTATTAGAGCCAATTTTTTGGCATAACAAAAAAATACTTAGGAGGTATTTATATGAATATTATCAGTAATTTCAATTGCCAAATTCAATATACCGAGGAATTTGCAAGAACTCAAGTAAATCAGGACGAGGATTCTTACGATGAAGAATCTCCCAGTGAGTTAGAATTTGAAATTGGCAGCAGCAGGCAAGATGTGGACATTAATGATTGGTCAGAGCTTGAAGAAAACTATCCAAATTACGAGCCGGTTTCAGATTATGAACGAGAAGAATACTATGCTTACTTGGAGCGAAAGGAGTATGAAGATGAGGACGAGGATTATTAATACTTGGCGTTGCCGAGTGTCTTAAACAAACTTAAGGAGAACAACATGAAAATAAATATAGCTGTTGTAGGTAACGAATCTTCTGGAAAGACAAGTTTAACAAATTTCATGAGGAAATATCCTCTTTTTGAAGTTGAAGAATGTAATTATAACCATGTTAATAAGAACAATCATGATTACTATTGTTTTACAATCGATGCAAATTCTGATGTAGATAAACAATTGGATTTTATAAATACAAACAACATATCTAATAGTTTTATTATAGTTTTAAAAACAGATATAATCCCATATGAAAGAAATAATCAGACATTACTTAATAAAAGAATTTTTTACTTTTCAAAGGTTGAATTTTTTGCAGAAAAAACAGTTTTTGAGCTGTTGAGTTTCATCGTAGAAGAGAAATTGGCTTCAATGCGTGAAGAGTTAGAAAATTGTAAAAGACTTTTAAATGAATGGGGATATTATAATCTTTGTTCAGAAGAACAAGATACAATTTTCTGTATTTACTATTGGTTCTTAAAATCAGATAAAAATACTAAGCATTTAATCAACAAATGTATTAATCAAAATGGAATCTTTAAAGAAGAACTTGAACTTTGTACAATTCTTCCATTTTATGAGATTTATCACTTACAAACTGAAAGTGTAAAAACAATTTTAAACAAATTGATTCAGAGATTTTTTATACCAAAAATTATCCCAGCTTTTAAAAAACACTATGAAGATTTTGAAGTTTTAGAGGAGAATGAATGAATACTTTTTTTGAATGTCTCCAGGAATACAATTCATTTTTAGAAAAAACTAGTTATACCGTAATAAATAATAAAGATATGGATTTAGTAAAAGAAGAGTTTAAGCAGATAAACGAGAGTTTATCCCAGTTAAAGAAAAATAATGTAGAATTATCAAATAGCAAACTGAACATGATACGCGCTAATGCGGGAATAAAATTATTTGACATTAATAAACGAGATTATACTAAATTTGAAAAAATAGCTTTGGTACATTTTTTTGTTGAAATATTATTAAATAAACATATTTCATTAAATAAAATATTTAAAAATGGCAAACAGAAAATCTGGATCCAAATATCAGATTTTTTGGATTATTTATTGTTTCTTTTCAGTGAAGCATTTATATCTAATTTAAAACCAATAGTGCATTTAGAAATTTTATAGAACGTATCCCGTATTTATGTCTTAAACAAAGACATAAATACGGGATATTAATAAATTATATAAACTTCTGGAGGTGAAGAAATAATGACTACAAATAATAATTTTTTGAATGAAATAATGAATCAAATTAAGAAAGATTTTTATAAAGAAGGAAATATTGATAATTATAATATTTGGTTCTCTAAAATAAATATTCGAATTGAAGGTTCAATAATAACAATTTTTGTTCCTTCTTTATTCTTCCAAAATCAATTTATAAAAAAGAATTACTTAAATCTTATACAACAAAAAATTTATGAAAAAAAACAAGAAAGATTTGTCATAAAAATACAATTAGAAGAAGAGCATCCTAAAATCGACGATAAACCTGTAAAAGAAAATTTTAATAATTTTGATGTTGAAGATGTAAAAATGAAAGGCATGATGACAATTGCAATAAAAAATCCAATTCGTTATGCCGAATTATTCGATGAAGAAAGAAAGAATCCTAATGTCTTCGGCTTTTCCCCAGAAATTAGTGCTCTAATTCGTTTGAGGGAAGAACTTAAAGCTCAAGACAGATTAAAACATTCTTTCTGCCAATGTCTGTAATCATGTTTTTTTCTTTTCCATGAAAAGGATTTTTAACTAATGTTAAACCAGATGAACTTAAAGCATCTGGTTTATAAATATTATTACCATAAAAATCTGTAGAATCTTTCCCTTTTAAAACATCAGATCATTTTGTGGTTAATCAAACAAATACTACGCTATTGGAATAATTTTTGAAATACATGCAAGATAAATAAGTTTTTCTTCTCCAACTGGAGTAGCGTATTATGGCGAACGAACCGTAGTCCAGTCTATAAGCCAATCTCCACAATTTTCAACGGGTTTGAGAATGTATGAAAAGTTTAATTACAAAATCTCTTCAATCTTATCCAAAATCAATTGGTCTGCAGGAAGCCAGTCTACAGAACGCAATGTTTCCTTTGTTACCCATTTAGCAGCTTCGTGTTCAAGAAGTTTAAGCTCACCAGAAACAATGGTGCACAAAATACAATGCATAGTCAGATGAAAGTTTGGATAATCATAATCCACTACTCCAAGAATCTTTTCTGCTTTTATTTCTGTAGCAAGTTCTTCTCGAATCTCGCGTACAATACAAGCTTCCGGTGTTTCACCAGGTTCAAGCTTTCCGCCAGGGATTTCCCACCCGTCCTTGTAGTCACCATAACCACGCTGAGTTGCGAATATTTCTTTTTTATTTGTCTGTGGGTTTGTTCTTATTATTACTGCACCACTAACTGTTACTTGTTTCATTTTATGCCTCAAGATAGTTATATAAATTTTGTGGGACAGGAATTTCCATATCAAATTGAATATTTACAACAGAAACTCTTGAACCATCTTTATCTTTCATAGTTGTATCTGCAAACGAATTATACTTCATTTTTCCCATATAGTAAAAATCTGAACCTTCACCATCATTCTTTTTTACAAAAAGCATTATTTTTATATTGTTGTTTGGCTGGTCTATTAGAGCTGCAACCTCGTCTGCTTTAGAAGTTCTTCTGCTTCGGCTCATCCAACTAAATCTTGTGTTATCAATAAACACATCATCATATTTTGTAGTTTCTGAAATATCTTCAGCTTTTTCATAGGTTACAAAAATAGGACAAGTATATTCAGGGGTAGAAGTTTCTGTTTTGTACCCATAAACTGTAGAAGAGCAATCTGATTTCCAATTAAGTAATTTACAAACATCTTTTCTGGAATATTTTCTATAAAGAACTAAATTGTCATTTATTATTTTTTCTTCTGGTTTTAATGTTGCTCTTTTCATTCCGTATTCAAGACAATCCATAAGCTCTGCAACATAAATATCCGATTCAATCAAAGTTTCAAACTCTTTTGTTCTAATAATTTCCTTGTTTTTGTACTCAACATATTTTATTTCGCTATATTTTTTCTTATCACTCTTAGTATAAAAATCTGGAGACAAAATATTAAGCATCCCGGCAAAATCATCTTTTGTAAGCTTTATATTATACTTTGCTAATTCTGCGACAAAATCACTAATAGAAACTTTATCTGTTTTTAAGAGAAGCGAAATAAGTAATAATTCGTGTATTCTAATTCCTCTTGCAAACTCTATAGAAAAGAATTGTAATGAGCACAGCTGCTTTACAGATAATTCTACTGGTCTTTTTTCTATGCTACACTTAAAGGCGTAATAAGAACCCTTATAATCTATAAACAAAAAAGGATCTATAAATCCGTTATTTACAAAGTCCATCATTGTTGGGATTCTTGCCAGACGCATTTTGAGTTTGTTATATTCTTCTTTAAGAATCTTTAATTGTGTGAAATTAGTTTCATTAATTGCCTGATAGATTCTTTGTCTTGCTATTTCGGATATTTGAACGGTTGAAGTTCCTGGCAACCCAGAAGATCCCGTGCTCATTACTTTACGTAGATTATCTTTGTTGTATGAGTTATCTCCGTAAAGTGCGATAGGAATAAAAAAATTGTTTTCATAATTTCCAATAAAATCAATTACAGAAACATAAGATTTACCCTTTAATTTTCTTAAGCCACGCCCAAGTTGCTGAACAAAAATTATTGCAGACTGTGTTGGTCTAAGCATTACAACTTGATTTATACAAGGAATATCAACACCTTCATTAAAAATATCTCTGGTAATTATATATTGGAGAGGATTATCATCAGATTCCAATTCCTGAACAACCCTTTCTCTCTCTGAAGGAGAACTGTCTGCATTAAGATATTTTGTGTAATATCCATCCCTGTTTAGTTTTTCAGACAACTCCTTTGCTTCATCTACTCGATTACAAAAGATTAGTCCCTTAACTGGATATGCAAAATTTCTGTAAAGATTAATAGCACGTTCAATGTGCTTTATTCGTTCGTCGCTAACCAATTTTTTGAAATCAGATTTATTATCAATGATTTCTCCATCAACTGTTAAATCCGATAGTCCATAATAATGAAATGGGCAAAGAAGATCCTCTTCCATTGCTTTTTGAAGCCGAATTTCATAGGCAATATTATTATGGAACATAGCAAAGATATCAAAGCCATCTGTACGCTCTGGAGTTGCAGTTAGCCCAAGAAGAAATTTAGGTGTAAAATAATCTATTATTTTTATGTAGCTATCTGCACCAGCACGATGAACTTCATCAACAATGATATAATCAAACTCATCTTTCTTGAAAGACTTTAAGGTCTCTTCTTTTGCTAATGTAAATATGGATGCAAATAGATAATCTGCTTTAAAGTCCTTTTGGTCTCCATTTAAAAAACCAGTTTTGATATTTGGGAATATGTTTTTAAAGCTCTTTTCAGCCTTATCAAGAATCATATCTCGATGTGCCACATATAAAACCTTCTTTGGCTTAACCTGATTTACATCAAAAATTGAAAGATAGGTTTTTCCAGTACCAGTGGCTGCAATTAAAAGAGCTCGAGTTTGATTTTCTGCACGTAGATTATCGAGAGCTGCCATAGCTTCTTTTTGCATAGTATTAGGAACAATTTCCATTTCTACATCATCGTCTTCAACTTCGAACTCGAATGGAGATTCTGTGAACTGTTCAAACTGTGTCTCTTCTAATTCAGGTCTAAATGCAGGAATGATTGTATTTGGACCATCTGAGTTATTTAAGTCTTTTTCCTGTTTTCTTAGTTCCTTAATTTGTTTATTAACAAGCTTTAAGGTGAGCTTCTTTTCTTCATATTTATCCGAATAGGATTTGAGCCATTCTTCATTTACTACATCTGCCTGCTTCCAGATTTCTTCAAATTCCTCACGTACTGTAAATACAATTTGTCCATCTGTGCAAGAAAGAAATTTTACACTCCACTCTTGATTCTGTGTCAATGCCGATGCAGTTAAATTCGCACTACCAATGATAATTGAATAATAATTACTATGCTCAAAAATATATCCTTTTGGATGAAAGCCACCTTTTGTATATGCCCTAATTTCGATATTTGGAAATTGCATTAATTCTCGTAATGCAGAAGGCTGAGTAAAGTTCAGATAATTTGTTGTTAAGATTCTTCCCTTAATAGGATTCTCAGGGTGAGCCTCAGAATATATTGCAAGTTCATCTAGCTTTTGTTTTATTGCAGCAAGACCTTCATTATTTATAAATGCAACAGAAAAATCAAAAGATACACAATATGAAAGTTCTTCAATAAGAGAAGTCAGGATTTTCTTTTCTCTATGATAATCGTTAATTAGAAGGGATGGCGCCAGCTCATTAATTGAGTGATGTGCTTTTGAAATAAAACCTGTCTGTAAACTTTGTAATAATTGGGTAGAATCTAAACTCGTCATACTTACAGCTTAACAGGAAATCAAAAAAAGGGCCAGATCTTATTATGAAGCCCTATATAAATGTGCAATTCTATTCTTCCTCGTTCTCGTCTTCATCGAAAAGTGGTTCTGCTACATATTCGTGGAACTTATCTTGGAACTTCTTAAAGAGTCTCTGAAATTGTAAGAGATCTTCTTCCCAACCCATTTCTATGGCATTATTTTTTTTGAGAGTCTCCTTGTAGCCTTCCATTGAATAGGTAAGAATATTTGAACCTTCTATCTTCAACCGGCCGAATTTGAAGGTCTCGTAGGCACCATCCATGATATTAATATTTGAAATTTCTTTTGGAAGTTTCTTCAACTTCTCTTTATTCTCTTCTATAAGCTGCTTGATATCTTTTGCCAAAGCCGGACTCTTTACTATTTCGGTACCAACTTCTCCAGGAAGGCTGCCCTCTAAGTATACCACCATACCATCATGTTCTTCCTTTATTAATCGTCCATCTTCAAAAAGAATGAGTTTATAACTTCCACCAAACGAAATACCTCTGCTGTCATATTCAAAAACAAGTTTTGGAGATTTTTTTTCTGGCATTTTTTGCCTCCTTTTTCTGCTTTATAGTTTACATTATAAAGTGTTTGTGTGTCAAAAAATGTTTTTTAACACATATCTTTAGAAACACTATATTAATACCAGGAGAAAATAATGACAGCGTATTTTAATGACATTGGCAATATTCCTTTATTAACACAGTCGGAAGAAATTGAACTTGCAAAAGAAATTGAAAAAGGCGGTCTCAAAGGGAAACAGGCTTTAGATAAAATGGTTGCTTCCAATTTAAGGCTTGTTGTTTCCATTGCTAAACCTTATGCAAAAAAGGGAGTCCCTATTTCAGACCTGATTCAGGAAGGAAATATCGGTTTAATGCATGCTGCACAGAAGTTTGAATGGGATAAAGGGTTTAAGTTTTCAACCTATGCCTCCTGGTGGATTAAGCAATCTATCACAAGATTTCTAGATGATAAAAAAGATACAATTAGAATTCCTATTCACAGACAGCAGCAGATTAATAACTACAAAAAAGAAATTAATTATCTCAAGCAAAAACTTGGTAGAACTCCCACAGATGCAGAACTATCACAAAGACTGGGATGGACTCAGGAACTACTTAATACAATTCGAAATGCAAGTTTAAAAACTATTTCTTTGGATATTTCCTATGGAAATGAAAGTGTTGACAAAGAATGCTCTCTCACAGACTTTGTTAAAGATGATAAATACACGAATCCTGAAAAGGCAACCTGCAACAAACTTTTCAATTATCAATTACAAAAAGACATGGATACTATCTTAACAAAAAAGGAATGTCAGGTAATAAGAATGCGTTTTGGGTTTGATACTGGTGCCGAACAAACGCTGGAAGAGGTTGGAAATTATTTTGGTTTAACACGAGAAAGAATTAGACAAATTGAAGGCAATGCAATTATTAAACTTAGAAAACTCTACAGAAAAAGAGGAATAGAATTATCAGATTGTATTGAAGAAACTGCATAAAAACTTTGCCATTAAACTGAAAACCCCACATATATCCCTGGAGAGGTAAAAATGAAACACAAGAAACCTTATGAAAGATATGACACATTATTACAGGAATTGGTAAAAGCACACACCACAATATATTCTACCCATGACTTGCTGCAGGAACTCAATGTTCCAGTTGATATAACAAATAAGCTGGGTTTTGTTCTTAGAACTATCAAAATTACCTTTGAAGAAATTGAAAAACTAAAAAGTACAGAAGAGTTTCTTTGGAAAGATAATCTTTCTCAATTCGAAATTATCCAATAATACTCTGTTAGGAGATACTAATGTCTATTCTAATAAACCACCCTGCTTTAACAGCTGTTTTAATTCTTTCATTTCTGGCAACAGTTTTAATATATCTTGCTCCCTGCTTTGTTTGTAATAATTTAGTTGTTAGTGATGAATTCAATCTGGGAACTTTTTGCGGCACTTTAACTCACAAAAACTGGGCCCACTGGTGTGGCAACATTATTTTACTTATTCCTTTCTGGATTTATTTAGATAACAAGCTTGGAAAAAGCTTTGTTGCAATTCTTGTTCTTCTCAATATGATTTCTACGGGTTTATATGGGCTTATTTCCAAACAAAGCTTATGCGGTTTAAGTGGCGTTGTATTTATGATGATAGGGATTTCTGGAATAGTTGGCAAATGGTTCTTTTTCTTTGTTCTGGGAATAATAATTGGAATAATACGAACAATAATCACCTAACCTATTTTGAGTATTGATCAAAACAGGAGATATAAAATGATTAACTGGAAAACTCTTGAATATGAATATAATGGTATCAAAATCACAGTTGATTGGTGGGCCAAGGATTTTAATGCTAAGTATGAATCAAAATTTGGCACAATGGTTTATGGCAGCCATTTGCTGTATATGATCCCTAAGGAATATACAGAAGCAGAAATCCGGTCAAGATGCTGCGGACCTCTGTTATGTGAAAAGTTCAAAGCAACTGAAGATTACCTTACAGCACATCCAGATTTTTTACCGGAACTTAAAAAGTCCTCCCCTGAAGGATTCGCCCGCTACGACTATCTGCGCAAAAAATGCAAAACCGCAGGTCTGGACGATCTGAGCTCAACACTTATCCGCTCACTTGTCCGTTAATTTGTATAGTCTTTTTAGGGGGCTTTTCCCGGTCATTTTGGGAGTTTCCGGGATTTAAACAACCAGTTCTGCTATATTATATAAAAAGGGACGAATAAGTCCCCATAACCGCGGATTTACACTCTACTTGCCCGCGGTAAATAAACTGAGCTAAAGGAGTTTTTATGACATCAACCACACACACAACCTCTCATTCATCAAATGACCAGGTAAAAGAATTATGTTTTATAATTCACAATGCCAAAACTGAAGAAGAAAGAAATAATGCAAAATGGGAACTTGTATATAGTTTCAAAGACAACGTTAAACATACATGCCAAGAATACCTTAAAAATATTTATGGCAAAAATGTAGACTTTGAAAGCAAGAATATATATGACCTCATAGACGTTTGTTATGACGTATTATTTGAATATGCCGAAAAATACGACCCGGAACACTCAAGCGGTGCAAGCCTTTTTACTTATGCCAGAAAGGAAATGAAAAACAAAAAGGCCTTGTTTATTCTCCAGTCTTTGTCAGAGGAAGAAACTGCCATTCTCTACACAATGACTGATATCAATAATAACTATAAACCAATTTCAGAAAGAGAAGGCGTTCGTCGCCTGGAAGTAATGGGTTTCAATATCAAACGTGGAACTCTAAACTCTCGCCGCGAAGCACTTAAGAAAAAAGTCTGGTCTGCCCTATACGATACAGACTATAAATATGTCGCATAAAAAAATAAAAAACATTTTGCCAAAAAAAAGCTTTTATCACATAACACTAGTAATAATGAACCATATAGGAGGTAACGAATATGAAAAACACAAATTTCAGTCTGTTGGAACAGTTGGGAATTCCTTCTTATGAAAGAAAATTCGAAGATATAAATTTAAACTATGTTTTCTCACCTGAGGAAATAGAAAGGTTCTGCATAAAAAAAATGACCACACTTGCCATTATCTCAGAAATGGACCTTCCATATAATATACCTGCATATAACCACCTCAATATTATTCTGGTCAGCATTACAGACGTAAAGTTTAATAAATATTTATTTGATATGTACAAAAAAATTACACAGTATTGTGGAAGTCTTTGCATTGTAGTATTTGAGAAAAATGGGGCCTTAAAACTTGGAAACTGCAATGGAGTAAAATTTGTAAATAAAACTCCCTATTTTTCTGAAATTGTTTTTTCTCGATGGATTTATGAAGACTATATTACTCAAAAGGTCTACACTTTCTTTTCTAATTTCAGCACTCTGTTAAATAACGAAGATATATTATTAACAGATATTTACGAATCCATTTTCTGGTCAATATACAATATTAAATCGGAGTTCCTTTCTGAAGAACAGGTAAAAGAATACTTCAAGAAAAACTCTAAGAACAAAAGTAAATCCCCATTATTCCTGGACTATGTGCTTTCCACAAGTTTTTCAACCTACTGCCAGACAGAAGACCATGAACCACAACTTAAATATGAACTAAGTTCCGTATCTCGCGCCTGCAAACAATTTCCGGCATAAAGAATGAATAAACATATTTTACAATTACTTATTTTGGTAAGCCTGCTTTGTACAGGAACACAAAAACTGTGGGCCTTTGACAGACACGCAAAACCTTCTTTCACTGCAACCTGGTATCTTACCCAGACTGCCCCGGAATATAATGCACTGCCAAAAGGTAACCCTACATTAAGTGGCAGAGGTGACAGGGACGATATATCTGCTGGCAGCAAGTTCCTGTGGTATCTGTTCCGGGCAGACTCCAATAATGGGTATGATACAGACGAATTACACAACAAGTACCATCTGGACTCTCTCACTATTGTATACGACTATAACGAATATCTTAAGTACCTGCACAACTTTACTTACACCAGCCGATACGACTATCTGGATAATAACGACTTAAAAGGCATGAAGTCCTATATTTCAAAAGTCTATTCAAAAGATACCGTATGGAATAACTGGCTATTTACAATAGGAGATTAATAATCTTCCATCAATAATTACCGTTTTTTCAACATTTTTTCTCCCCAATATTACCGTTTTTTCAACATTTTTTTTGGTTAAAATTACCGTTTTTTCAATATTTTCCCATTTTTCCCCACCCTTTTTTCAGTGCACCCGCATTATAACTCCAAGCGCAATATTGCGCGCTTTTGCCCTATGAATCACGCCCGGGAGCCACTTTTATAAAAGTATTTTATAATCCGCTTACACTGATTTTTTCTTGCAAAGTCATTTACATTCTGCTAATATTTTATATACAACTGATTATCTAAAAGTTTAATTATAGAAAAGTGAAAAATTGAGAGAGGGTTTTATTCTATTTTTATAAGAGGTATTTTTCTATGAAAAAACTTTTTACTGTACTGGCTCTTCTGGCTGTAATGGGAACTGCAAAAATCTTTGCATTCGGTATTGGTGCTCAGGGTGGTTACCCACTTGGTGCTTCTGTTACATTTAAGGCTGATAACCTTCCTTGTATTTTTGCTGCAGATGTTTCAATTGGAAGCGTAACAGGCTTTGGTCTTACTGCTGACTGGTGGATTGCAAATCCTTCAATTCAGGGAACTTGGGGATACTTCTATGGCGTAGGTCTTGGTGGCAAAATGTACATGGGTGACGGATGGTCTTATCTTAACATTGGACCTCGTGCAGTTTTAGGAACAAACGTAAGACTTTTAGACAACTTCCTTGAACTTTATGTACAGGCTGTATATATGCCAACCTTCAATATCAATCTTAGCGGAGAAAGCGGACAGGCCGGATTCAACTGGGCAGGCTTTGGTGCTGCCGGCGGTTTCCGCATCTGGTTCTAACCCATGTCATTTTCGGGCTTGACCCGAAAATCTCTATACTAAAAAAGGCACTTCATCCGAAGTGCCTTTCTCATTTAACCCGCAGTTTGTTTTAGTGCTATTCGTCCTTAATTCCCATCTGTTTAAGGTACTCCACCACATCCTTCACCGTCTTAAACGGAACAAACTCTTCAAAGTGAATCCCGTAAAACTCTTCAACGCCCATCGACATCATCAATACCGAAAGCGAATCAAGTCTCAAATCTTCCAGAAGACGTGAATCCTCGGTCATGTTATCCACATTAACCTTTGGTGCTGTTTTTTTCACAATCTGCTTCAAATCATCAATAATCATCTCGTTTTCCTCGCCACAAAATCAGCTGCAAAAATCTCGCCGATAAAATCCTACTCCAAAGGCTCATCTTCACGGCGCAGAGGGAAGAACTCGTATCCAGCCAGCCATGGACCATTATGGCAGCCGCTAACCGGAGACATAATTACATCCTCATGATTGCACTCAATTCCATAAGCCTTTTCAACTTCGCGCAGCTCTGTAATAGCCGAAGGACCGGTATAAACATGGAACAGAATGTAATCCTTAGGGTCTCTGTCGCCAATCTTTTCTTTTATGATTTCGCAGGTTTTCTGCAAAGCCTTTTTCTGAGTTCTTACACTTGCAAGCGCTACAACTTCGCCGTTTCGGTCAAAATGAATTACAGGACAGATGCTCAGCATTTTTCCCATAAAGGCTTTTCCACCCTTAAGGCGTCCGTTATAAATAAGATAGTCAAGCTTGCCGTCAATTCCCATAAACTCCTGGCGTTCCTTAATCCATTCGATTTCCTTAACAATCTGCTCGGTTGGAACACCCTTTTCTACCATTTCGGCAGCCTTAATTGCAAGCAGACCTTCGTTAAACGCAGTGATTCGGCTGTCAATTACAGTAATCTTCATCTTGTCGGCAAACTCTTCACCAATCAAACGAAGCTCATTGTAAGTTCCGCCCAATCCGGAGCTGATGGCAATAATAATAAGCTCGTTGTAGCCTTTTTCGTAAAGCTCGTTGAACTGCTTTCTTACCTTTTCTGCATCAGGAATAGCAGTTTTAGGAAGATTATCCTTAGGATTTTCAATAGTTTCCTGCTGTCTGTAAAACTCAACCGGGTCTAAATCCGGGCCTTCCTCATATTCAACACCCAGGAAAGTAAGTCTTACTCGGATAATTCCGATATCATACTTTTTGTAACGTTCAGGACCGTATTCAATGCAGCCTGTAGAAGTACACATAACGTAACGTTTGTTTTCCATAAAAAAGATCTCCTAAGCTATATTATCACGCATTTTTCATTATTATTCTACTTTATTATCAACACCATACACACTTTTATTTTCTGCAAGATTCAAAAGCATTTTTGTAGTATTAAAGATAGACATTTCATTTGCCGCACCGTGAGCTTTAATTACAAGCTTTGATACACCAAGAACAAGACCGCCGCCCAGCGAATTAAAATCGTACATAGCCGCAAGCTGCCCCGCAAGCTCCAGATACTGCTGATTTCCAGTCTTCTTTCCAAGCTTTACAATATCAGTGATAAGCCGGCGCGCAATTCCTTCAGAAACCTTAAGCACCTGGTTACCTGCAAAACCATCGCATACAAGAACATCGCAGTCGCCCGAAAGTGAATTAGTTCCTTCCAGGTTACCAACAAAGTTCAGTTCTTTATCTGCCTTCAAAAGCTGATGTGTTTCCTTTACAAGTGCATTTCCCTTAGATTCTTCAGCCCCGTTAGAAAGAAGACCAACGCGAGGATTTTCAATCTTATACAAATCGTGCATAAGCTCCGCACCAAGATGAGCAAACTGAACAAGCATATCGCTCGAACAGTCGATGTTGGCACCTGTATCTACAACACACGTAAATCCGCCCTTTTCTGCCGGTAATATAGCGGCCAGCGCAGGTCGTGCCAGATCTGTTTTATGAAGATACATCATTGAACCAACAAGCAGCGCACCCGTACTTCCGGCATTCACCATTCCCACAACTTCATCATTATTCTTTACTTCTTCCAGCGCTTTTACCAGCGAAGAATTAGTCTTCTGTTTGATTGCCATAACCGGATGGTCAAAGTTAGTAATGCAGTCCGGCGCATGGATGATTTTCACACGCGAAAGGTCAGCTCCCAGCTCTTTAAGTTTAGCTGATATAACACTTTCATCACCAGTCAGACAAACCTTAAGATTTGCAAACTCCGCCAGAGCCTTGCATGCTCCTGTAACAATCATCTCCGGGCCCTTATCGCTGCCCAATGTATCAATTACAACTGTATAAAACTTGTCCATTATTTTCTCCTATTCTGCCGACGCAAAAAAGCTGTATACATCCTGACCACCATCATAAACGGTAATTTCCAAATCAGGATACTTTTCAGAAATCATTTCTTCTGCCTTTTCTGCCTCTTCTTTAGTTACATCTTTACCATAGAATAGCGTAAAAAGCTCTTTATCTTCAATATCTTCCATATTAGAAACCATTTCCATAAGAGCCGCAAGCTTATCCTTCTGCACGCTTACAATTTTTTCGCCAAACATTCCAAGATAATCGCCCTTTTTTATATCCTTACCGCAAAGCTCCACATCGCGGATGGAAACAGCAACATCGCCGTATACTACATTTTCAAGAGCCTCCGTAACATCGCCAAGCATCTCTTCCACATCTTCAGCAAGCACATTTACAACCGCCAGCGCACTATAACACTGCTGCACCGACTTTGTAGGAATTACGTGGATTTGCGCCCCCGAATAAAGCTCTGCAGACTGCTGTGCCGTAAGGATGATGTTGGAATTATTCGGCAGAACAACAATATGGTCAGCATCAAGCTGCTCGTAAGCCTCCACAAAAGCCGAAGCCGGAGGATTTCCCGTCTGCCCTCCATCAATAATTATATCAGCCCCAAAGTCTGTGAAAACGCTCTTTACCCCTTCGCCATTTGCCACGCAGACAATCGCAATATGCTTATGAATCTTTTTTTTCTCTGATGATGATGAACCACCGGCTTTTGTACCGCCCGCCTTTCCTGCTGCCGAATCAGCCCCGGACTTTATAATCTCCTCGTGCTGGAGCGCCATATTTTCAATCTTTATCGTAAGGAACTCGCCATATTTTCTCAGTTCATTCAACACGTTCCCCGGATTCGGCGTATGCACATGCAGCTTCACAATATCATCTTCCTTAAACGCCACAACAGACTCTCCGCCCATCCCGTTCAAAAAGTTTATGATGATATTGATATCAAAATCTTCTATTGTACTGCCAGTTTCCTTCTGTACCTTCACCGTCTGCAGCCTGAGCAAGCACTCCGTACAATACCCAAACTCCAGCACACTATCCCTAGTAAATGCCGAAATATCCACCGCCGGCACGTTAGCCTTTTCGCTTGCTGTCCCCTCTCCAAACTCCGCATTCGAAACCGGCGCCCCCGTAAACCCGGTATTACTATCCGCCACCTCTTTACTCTCCGCCGGATCATACTTCGGATTTATCAATGTATGGAACATTCCGTACGCAATACTAAGGTACCCCGCTCCACCACTGTCTATAACATCCGCCTCTTTCAACGCCTGCAAAATATCCTTAGTCTTCGGCAGCGCAATTCTAGCTCCAAGAAGATGAGCCTTATAAAAATCTTCGATTGTTGAGTTTTCATTCAAGCAGTTCTTTGCATATTCAACAGATTCCCTGAAAACCGTGAGGATTGTCCCCTCTACAGGTGTAACAACTGCCTTGTAAGACTGTTCAACGCCTTTTTCATAAGCGGCAACAAGCTGATTTACGTTTACTTCATCAAAATCTTTAAGCCCTAACTGAATCCCTTTAAAAATCTGCGAAAGGATTACGCCAGAGTTACCCCGCGCACCCAGCAGCATACCGCGAGACAAAGCCGTTGCGACTTCACCAATCTTGTTTGAAGCAGCCATTTCTGCCTGTACAACCCCCGCAGAAAAAGTGCTGGTCATATTAGACCCGGTATCTCCATCCGGCACCGGAAAAACATTCAAATCATCAATGTTCTTACTGTTAGCCCGCAGGTTCTTCAATCCCCCGCCCAACATCCGCAAAAAAACTTCACCGTTTAAAGTCTTTGAATCCATAATAGATAAAATTATCACTTTTGAATATAAACTGAAACGAAACTCCCAGCAAATCCCGCCCGGGAGCTATTTTTTTTAGATTAAGTGCCCAAAACCTTGATTCCTTGAATGATACGGTTATTTTTAGTTATAATAATTTTACACAAATAAACGAGGCCCATTATGTCTAAAAAAAATAGATTTTGTATATTTTTAATGATTCTAATGCTGACTTCATCTTTCGTTATTGCAGATGAAAAACCTTTAAACATCAAATTATTTGGCAACGGAGATATCTTCAAAATAAACACAGTAGAAGAAAGCATCCTTTTCGGTACCGGCTTAGCTTTGAATGCCACCAGCCTTATCATTGAAAAAACCCGTGCCCCAGCTTTACCAGAGTTCCCTTATTATATAGAAGACATCAACATTCTGGACCAGAAACTCGCTTTCGCCTACTCAAGTTCTTTACACAAAATCTCCACAGTATCTTGTGTAGTCGGCATGCTCACCCCGGGAATCCTGGCCTTATCAACTGATTCCTCCGAATGGCTCACAATCTCCCTCATGTACGCCGAAGCCTTCCTGCTTGCAAACGGTATCAAGGAACTTACCAAAACCTTCGTTGCCCGCCCCCGCCCCTACATGTACTTCGACGGCTATCCTCAGAAAAAACTTGATGAAGGCGACTGGGATGACTCTTTTTTCTCCGGTCACACCGCCCTTGCCTTTACCGGCGCCGCTTTCACCAGCTACGTCTTTGCCAAATACAACCCCGACTCCCCATGGCGCTTTGCAGTAGCCGCCGGAACCTACACACTTGCCGCCGCTACCGGAATAATGCGCGTTGCCGGTGGAAATCACTTTGTAACAGACGTCCTTGTAGGTGCCGCAGTAGGAACCGCGTGCGGAATCCTTGTTCCATGGCTCCACACAAAAATCGGCGGTACACAAGCAAGTTCATCATCAGCTGCACAATCATCATCAGCAAAAACCTCCAGAGGTTTTTCCTCAATCGCGCCTCAAATCACCCCTTACAGCGTAGGTTTTTCCGTCAAACTGTAAAAAAGTGCATTGTATAGCAAGGTTTTTTTAGATTTTTCATTGTTTACCAGTTGAAACACTCCCCTCATTTCATTACAATATTTTGACGTATACATTTTTCAATATGGAAATACTATTTTTAAAGAGGTAACAATATGGCTTGGGATATTTCAAAAGTACGAAATATCGGTATCAGCGCTCACATTGACTCAGGAAAGACAACAACTTCAGAACGAATCCTGTTCTACTGTAACAAGATTCATCAGATTCACGAAGTTCGTGGTAAGGACGGTGTAGGTGCTGTTATGGACAGTATGGATCTGGAACGTGAACGTGGTATCACAATCCAGTCTGCCGCTACACAGGTTCAGTGGAAAGACATCACTATCAACCTTATCGACACTCCGGGACACGTTGACTTTACTGTAGAAGTTGAACGTTCTCTTCGCGTTCTCGACGGTGCCATTATGATTCTTTGTGCCGTTGCTGGTGTTCAGTCACAGTCAATTACTGTAGACCGTCAGCTCAAACGCTACCATGTACCACGCATTGCATTCGTAAACAAGTGTGACCGTCAGGGTGCTAATCCTGTTCGTGTAAGAATGCAGCTCCGCGAAAAGCTTGGTCTTAACGCTTACATGATGGAGCTTCCAATCGGTTTGGAAGACAAGCTCGAAGGTGTTGTTGACTTAGTTGCAATGAAGGCAATCTATTTCGACGGACCAAACGGTGAAGATCTCCGCATTGCAGAGATTCCTGCTAACCTTCAGGCAGATGCAGAAAAATACCGTGAAGAGCTTTTGGATGCAGCTTCTATGTTCGATGATTCTTTGATGGAAGAAATCATGGAAAAAGGTTATATGGACATAGATCAGGAAAAAATCATTGCAGCTATCCGTAAGGGAACTCTTGCAGAGCAGTTTGTTGGTGTATTCTGCGGTTCTGCTCACGTAAACAAGGGTATTCAGCCAGTTCTGGACGCTGTTATGCGCTATCTTCCTGCTCCAAATGAAGTTAAGAACGTTGCTCTCGACCTCGACAACAACGAAGCAGAAGTTGAACTCGTTTCTGACGAAAACCAGCCTTGTGTTGCTCTTGCATTCAAGCTTGATGATGGTCAGTACGGTCAGCTTACATATACCCGTGTTTATCAGGGAAAAATTAAGAAAGGTGAAGAGCTTTACAACACTCGTTCACGCAAGAAGTTCAAGGTTGGACGTCTTGTTCGTATGAATGCTGCTCAGATGGAAGATATTAATGAAGGTTCTGCCGGTGATATCGTTGCATTGTTCGGTGTAGATTGTGCTTCTGGTGATACATTCGTAACACCTGGAATCAACTATTCTATGGCTTCTATGTACGTTCCAGAGCCTGTAATCTCACTTTCTATTGAACCAAAAGACAAGCAGGCTGCAATCCAGATGTCTAAGGCTCTTAACCGCTTTACAAAGGAAGACCCAACCTTCCAGACATATACAGATGCTGAATCTGGTCAGACAATCATTAAGGGTATGGGTGAGCTTCACCTTGCAGTTTATGTTGAACGAATGAAGCGTGAGTACAAGTGCGAAGTTGTAACAGGTGCTCCACAGGTTGCTTACCGTGAATCTATTACTTCTCAGGGTGACTTCAACTACACACATAAGAAACAGACTGGTGGTTCCGGTCAGTATGGTCGTGTAGCTGGATTTATGGAGCCTTTGGCAGACAAAGACTACGAGTTCGTAGATATGATTAAGGGTGGTGCTATTCCTAACGAATACATCCCTTCTTGTGATAAGGGCTTCCAGAAGGCTATGAAAGAGGGTTCACTTATTGGTGCTCCTATTGTTGGTGTTAAGATTACAATCAACGATGGTCAGTATCACCCGGTAGACTCTTCTGATATCGCTTTCCAGACTGCTGCAATCGGCGCTTTCCGCGAAGGTTATGCAAAGGCTAAGCCAGTAATCCTTGAACCAATCATGAAAGTACAGATGACTGCACCAACTGAGTATCAGGGTAATCTTTTTGGTTTGATAAATCAGCGACGTGGAGTTATAATTGATTCAACAGATGAAAATAATACTTCAACTGTAAACTCTGAAATTCCACTTTCAGAAATGTTCGGTTTCTCAACTATCCTCCGTTCTTCAACTCAGGGTAAGGGAGAATTTACAATGGAATTCCTTAAATACGGTAAAGTTCCAAATGCCGTATCTGATGAATTACAGGCTAAATATAAAGCAGAAAAAGCAGCCGCTGCAAAATAATGACAAACAGTAGCAGGCATTTTGTTTTACATTTTGCCTCTACTGATTTTTAGGAGAAATTAGTATGGAAAAGAAAGATTTACTTGAGTATAGTCCTGTTCGTTATTTCGACAAAGCTACTACTGCATCACTCAAAGCTGGAGAAATGGGTCTTGTTTCTGCAAAAAAAGGTCTCGGAAAAACTTCTGTACTTGTACAGTTTGCTCTTGATGAACTTTTGAAAGGCAAAACAGTTGTTCATGTTTCATTTGACCAGCACTCTTCAAACGTAATTTCCTGGTATACAAGCGTTATGGCTGAAATTGCTAAGAAAAAGAACCTCAGCAACCTCAGCGAAATCAGCGAAGATATAGTTCGTAACCGTATAATTTTGAACTTCAACCGCGAAACCTTCACTTTGCCAAAGGTTGTAAAAACACTTAAAGCATTAAAAGAAGGTGGACTTAATATTGATGCTATCATCGTTGATGGTCTTGATATTGATAAGCGTCCTATTGAAAACATTAAGTGCTTCAAGGATTACATTGTTGAAGAAAACATCACAGCCTGGTTCAGCCTTACAAACGAGTCTCCTCTTCTTGAAGAAACTCTCCCAGTTGAAAAGCTCGACTTATTCGCAAGTGTAACTCACATCTTCCCTAACGGCGGCAACATCTACCTCGGTGTCCTCAAAAACGGCGAAGGCAAAGTTCCACTCGACTCAAAAACTCTTTTGATGAGCAAATAAGCTGTCATTGTCGTGCCTGACACGACAATCTTCAACAAAACACAAAAGGCTGCCCTTTCGGACAGCCTTTTTCATTTAACAGCGGCAAACTATAAGTTTTGCTGCTGATCATCCTTCCACGGAAACAGGAAACTGCGTAATTTTCTCGGTCCCAGAGTTTCCCTGTCTTCATAAATCAGCTCTTCCCACGGAATCTGCCTTCTTTCCTTTTTCGTCTTCAATTCAGGATGCTCTTCAAGATAATCATATTTATAAAGTCTGATTCTGAGTGCATTCTGCTTTGCAATTGAAATGCCTCCAATAGAAGGAGTAAGACCAATCAGCAGTACAGAAAGAGCCACCATCACAAGATTATTGAGCGCCAGCAGAATAGAATACCCGGTATTATCAAAAAAGATGATAAAGCACTTTTTGAGCGTTTTTCCAAACTTATTGTGCATAGTACTTCGGAGCGGAATAAACCACTGCAAAGAAAGCACAATAAAAATATCAATCCAGAAAAGCATTGCACCAACAAGCAGCCCAAAAATCGACTGCTGCTGAATAAAATAGTAATTCAGACTGTAGCCCGAAATAAAAATTATCGCCGCCAGAAGAATTGCAAACAAAACAGCATCCTTTATAACACCCGGAACAGCCTTAAAAAAGTCCAGAATAGCAATTCCCTTAAAATCCGCAATTTTTGCCGCAATTTCACCATATGCAAACGCAATAATGCAAAGCACAATCAGCCCCAGCAGCAAAATCCCCATCTGAACACTGTAAAAAACTACATCCGTGATGTTTTCCGAACACTTATTCGTAAAAAACGAACTGAGCAGCACAATCCCCAGCCCCGTAAACAAAAACAGTATATTAGTGATAACCACAGAAAGCAAATTGTCCCACGCATCACAAAAGTTTTTCTTTAAAATAAATCCATACATAATGGTTTAATATAATTGTTATTTCCAATATCGGCAAGCCCTGGCGGTGACTTCTGCTGTATTAAAACATACATTTAATCTGTCACCGCCTGCAATTTTGTATTACAAAATTGCACATTCTATCATAAGCCACTTAATTTTAATCACCAAACGTGATAGTATAACCCCATGCAGGACGACGGCATCAATTCCAGCATTTCTATGATTTCTCACATTCATTCGGAGGCGGCGGCATTTCTGGTGCAGAAACTGACTGAGAAGGGCTTGCCGGAACTGGCTTCATCGCATGGGAACATTTTGTTTCAGCTTTCACAGAACCCGACAATGACTATGGGAGAACTTACCAAACGAATTAACCGCGATAAATCCACTACAACTGTCCTTGTCCGCAAACTCAAAAACGCAGGCCTCATCCAGGTGCTTTCCGACAAATCCGACAAACGCAACAAGCTTCTCGCCCTCACCGAAAAAGGCACCGAATACACCCAGCTCACCGCCGAAATCTCCCGCGAACTCATCCAAACCTTTTATAACGGCTTTTCTGCCGAAGAAAAGCACCAGTTCTTTGAGTTTCTGAAACGGATTGAAGGGAACTTTTAGTTGTCATTTTTCCCGAGAAATACTATATTTTAAACGTAAAGTTTATCGCACAGAATAATAGTTCCAATAGTAGTAATTGTGTTTCTTAGTATGTGCGGTTGTTATTTGTGTTATTCTAAAACTAAGTATTTTCTTTACCATAATTCAGGCTTGATGTTGGACTTGCGCTGAAAAATCTTATCACTTATGAGGAAAGGTATGGAAAATTCTCAAAACAAACTCAAACTTTTTGAAAACAAAAAAATTCGCTATGTATGGAATGCCGAAGAAGAAGAATGGTATTTTTCGGTGGTAGATATTGTGGAAGTTCTTACAGGAACAGATCGTCCAAGAAAATATTGGAATGATTTGAAGAAAAAGCTTTCTATGGAAGGAAGTGACTTATCCGCTTTTATCGGACAACTGAAAATGCCTTCTTCTGATGGAAAATATTATTCTACTGATGTCCTTTCTACGAAAAACATTCTCCGTTTAATTCAATCAATTCCATCTCCAAAGGCAGAACCGTTTAAAATGTGGCTGGCTCAAATAGGTAATGATAGGCTGGAAGAATATGCTGATCCTGAAAAAGCAATCACCAGAGGTGCAGATTATTATCGTGCTAAAGGTTATACAGATGGATGGAAAAATCGTGGTATTGAAAAAGAATCTGAGTTTGCCATTCTGACAAATGAACTGACAAAAGCTTGGAGTGGTCTTTCAGTTCGAGAATATAAAGAATTGAAAGGTTTGAAGAAAGAGAATCTAAGAGACAACATGACCAATTTGGAACTTGTATTAAACATGTTGGCAGAAGTCTCTACAACCGCAATATCTAAAGTAAAAGAACCCGAAACTTTCGGTGAAAATATCAATGTTGTAAAAGAAGGTGGCTCAGTTGCCAAAAATGCCCGAAATGATATCGAATCCCGAATTGGAAAAACAGTAATTTCTGAACTCAATGCAACTGATAAACCTGCCCTAGATATAAAGGATAAATAAATCTCTACTTTCCCGTGTGCAGTTTTTACATCTATCCAAGTGACCCAAGTTTTGTGTAAACAAAACTTGAAGCGAGCGCAAAACAATATATCATAAAGATAAAATTATCTGCGCTCGCTACTTGACTTTAGTTTTATATAAAACTATTCTTACAGTATGAAACACACACGACTTATTAAAACCATCGCTTGTGCAGGAATAATCCTTATGCTGGCAGGCTGCACAACAAAAGATGGCGAAAAAAAAGATTTGTCAGCAATCCCAGAGGCTATCGTTTCTTTCTTTAAGAAGGATGGCAAGGCTAAAAACAAAGACGACGGTAAACCCGCAAAAGACGATAAAGCTGTCAAAGACGACAAGAGTTCCAAAGATAAAGGAAAAACAGAAAAAAAGGCAACCGAAACCGATACTTCAAAAAAGAAGACCGAAACAAAGCCTTCATCATCAGATACAAAATCAACTGCTGAAGAAACTCACACAGGATCTTCAATTGCAGTCTTCGTACCTGGCATCATGGCAGACAGCCCAATCTACGCAATGCTCGCCGACGGTGTAAAAAATGCCGTAACCCAGTACAACTACGACAAAAAAGCCTCAGACAAAGCTGAGCTTTACATTCTTGAAGCTGGAACAAACCAGGCACAGTGGCCTACAAAACTCACTTCACTCGCCGCTACTAAAAAGTATGATGTAATCATTTCGTCTAACCCTTCCCTTCCAGAGCTTGTAAAACCAATCATCAAGCAGTATCCAAAACAGAAGTTCATTCTTATGGATGCCGAACTCGAAGGAAATCCGAACGTTTATACAATGCGCTACAACCAGTACGAGCAGGCATATCTCACCGGTTACATTGCCGGCCTTATGTCAAAAAATCACAAAGCCGCTTTGATTGCCGCTCAGGAATATCCTGTTATGAACGAAATCATCTATCCATATTTCGAAAAAGGATGTAAGGCTGCTTATGCTAAAACAGAAGTTGCAATCCGAATTGTTGGAAACTGGTACGATGCAAATAAAGGTGCCGTAATTGCTGACTCTCTCATAAACAACGGCTTTGATGTACTTCTTCCAATTTGCGGCGGCGCTTCTCAGGGCGTTATCAATTCTGCAAAAAACAAAGGCATTTACGTTACCTGGTTCGATAACAACGGATTTGAAAAAGCTCCTGGCACAATCATTTCAAGCACAACTCTCAAACAGAAGGAAATGGCTGATATTGTTACAGCAAACTATCTTGCCGGCATTCTCGAATGGGGTAAAGCCGATATGGTTGGCGTTGCAGACAAGTACGTTGCTTTTGTACAGGATGATCCAAACTACATCAGCACAGTCCCTGAAAAAATCCGAAAGAAGATGGCAAAGGTTGTTCACTCAATCGAAACCGGTAAACTCGACGTAACAAAATAGTTTTACAAAATCACAAAGGGCTGGAACTCAATCCAGTTCTTTGCGGGAACATTTTTCTTTTCTCAATTATTTTTTTAGACGCGTATGAATCTCGAACTGCAGAATATCTATGTCCATTTTTCTCACAAATCAATCCTTAACGGTATAAATATATTTTTTAAAGAGGGACAGATTCATGGCCTTCTCGGCGAAAACGGTGCCGGAAAATCTACAACAGCAAACATCATCAGCGGCGAACTAACTGATTATACAGGCTCTCTCCTGCTCGACGGCAGCAAAGCGTTTTTCTCTGATTCACGTGCCGCAATCAAAAATGGAATCTGTTATGTTCACCAGACGCCAATGCTCGCCAAAGAGATTTCCATAAAAGAAAACCTTGTTCTCGGCCTGAAAAATATTGATAAACAAAAGATTCTGGACCTTGCCGCCCTCTGGCTCAAAGACATCCCGCTTTCTACGCTTGTAAAAAATGTCGGTTCAGACACCCGCTTTTTTGTAGCCCTCACCGGGGCGCTTCTAAAAAATCCACGCTTCCTTATTCTTGATGAACCTTCCGCCCTTCTCGACGACTCTCAGCGCGATTTTCTTTTTACCAACATGCGCCAGCTTGCCAGGGATGGAATGAACATTCTCCTCATCACTCACAATCTTCAGGAAGCACTCAAATACTGCGACACAATCAGCGTTCTCGAAGACGGCCACATTGTTGAATCAGAGCAGTATCTTAAAAAAATGGAGATGATAAATAAAAGCGAGCTTGCCGCGCTGGAGGCAGTTCAAAAGCAGAGTGCAGTTAGTATTTCTGATGATGATACGCCTCAATCTTCACTTACACTTGAACTCAAAAATGTTACCTCCCGCCCTTCCGACAAACCCGCTCTTTTCGACATCAATTTTTATGTCCGCCAGAAAGAAATAGTTTTAATCCAGGGCCTACCCGAAGATGGTACCGGTACTCTCGAAGATTTACTCACAGGTTTTCAGCCTCACCACACAGAAGGCGAAGTTGTTTTCTCTGATGATGATGACGTAATCTACAGCTGCAACTTAAAGGCAAAAAAGCTCACAGCAAAGACATTGCGCCACTCCATCATCCTCAAAAACGGAAAGCCCCTAAAAACCGGCATTATCCCGACCAACAGAAAAAGCCGTGGTGCCGCAGCCGGAATCTCCATCAGCGATATGATTCTCACCGGCCGTGAAAAAGTTGAAAAGTCCACCGTCCAAACCATCATAGACGCCGCAAAAGTCAACATCACACCAAACGAAAAGGTGCGTAACCTTTCCGGCGGCATGCTCCAGCGCCTCATCTTAAACCGCGAACTTTTCGGTACCCCTGAACTGCTCATCCTCTGCCACCCGCTCCAGGGCCTCGATTTCAACTCCAGCAACGAAACCTGCGACATCATAGAAAAAGCCGCCTCTAACGGAGCCATGGTACTTGTAATTACCTCCAACGGTTACCTCAGAAAAATTGCCACCCGCACCTACCGTCTCACCGGCGGCCACCTTGAACAGGAACAGCCTGACTGCGAACCTGCCAGTGCCATCACTAGTTCCAACACCACCGGCACCACAGTATCACAACCTTCTCTGGAGGCCTGCGTATGATTTTCTACAGCATCGGAATAATCTTAGCACTTACCGCCCTCTACATGACCGCCGGCACCGGAAACGCAATCTGTCTCAAAAGCGGAAAGTTCAATCTTGGCGGCGAAGGCCAGATCTACGCAGGCGGCTTTGTCTGTGCAGTTCTTCTTGATTCATTCGGCAGACACGGAGTTCCAGCCTTTTTTGCAATCACACTCGCCTTTCTTGCAGCTGCACTCATTTCTACCTTACTCGTGCTCATCTCCACCCTGCTGGAAAAAAAGCGAGGCGCAAACTTCCTTCTCACTTCATTCATAGTTTCATCCGCAATCATCCCGCTTATAGACGGCTTAATCGCAGGTCCTTTCAAAGGTGATGGAGGCAACCTCATCGCTACAAACTACATAATCGAAAATTACCGCTTTGCTTCTATATTACCGCCATCATCGTTATCACTTTATTTTTTCGTCGCAATCATTTTGTGCATCGCTGGCGGTCTTTTCATTTACCGCACAACCTTCGGAAAACAAATCTGCATCTACGGTCAGGCAAAAGAGTTCGCCCTTTACACCGGTCTTTCAGAAAATGCAATCTTATATTCAGCTACAGCTGCTTCGGGTGCCTTAAACGGAATCACCGGAGCCGCCGCCATTATGAGCACTTACTTTTTCTGCTCCCCGGGCTTCTACGCAGGGATGGGCTGGAACGCACTTGCAGTCGCAATGATTGCCCGCCTAAATCCGTTTTTTGTAATTCCTTCAAGCATATTCCTCGCAACGCTCACCACCGCTGCCGACCAATATGCCCTTTTCCATAATTTTGATTTTGACATCAGCGGTCTGATCCAGGCCGTAATTATTTTTGTAATCGCGTTCCCTCTAGTGCTGCCGAAGAAATCAAGTGGTAAAAAAGCTGTCACACTCCAATTAAAATCCCACGGAGGCAAAAAATGATACTGAACTTCCTTTCATTTTCCTGCCCGCTCCTTCTCGCCTCCACCGGCGCACTTTTCAGCGAATACACCGGAACGCTCGCACTTTTCCTGGAAGGCTTTATCAGCTTCTCCGGCTTCCTCACTTTTTACTTTACCGTTCTCACCGGATCTGTTGCCGCAGGCCTTTCCCTAGGAATGATGACGGGCTTACTCCTCGTTCTTCTTCTTGCCTGGATTACAGAAAAGTTCCACGCAAATCAATTTATTGCCGCCCTCGGAATGAACCTGTTTTTCTCTTCAATCATTTCCTGTATCTCAAGCTTTGCATTTAAAACCCGTGGTGTTCTTACTTCTCCAGCTTTTATGTTTGACGTAACTAACATCGAAATCATTTCTATCATAATCACAGTAATTCTCATAGCCGCTGCAATCTTCGTTTTGATTTTTACTCAGCCCGGTATTTACTTCAGAATCACCGGCACCTCATCAGATGTACTCAAAGTTAAAGGTGTAGACCCAAGCGGTTACCGAATCGCAGCCTGGGTTGTATCTGCATTTTTCGCATTTGCTGCAGGCTCACTTCTCACTCTCAGAATCTCTTCGTTTGTACCAAATATTTCAAGCGGCAAAGGATGGATGGCTCTGGCAGCAGTCTTCCTCGGCAAAAAGAAACCGTGGAAAATCTGCCTTTATGTTCTTCTTTTCTGCGCCGGTGATTTTATTGCCGCCAACATCCAGAATTACATCCCTGCAATTCCAAGCTCAATTCTTCTTTCATTCCCGTACATAATTGCAGTAATGCTTTCCTGTATAAAATAAGCTGATTAAAGATTCAGGCTTATAAAACTATCCAACATATTCTTCAACAATACTCAAAACAGGTTCTAAATAAGTTGGTCCAAAAAGATTCAGGTGATTCAGCAGCTGATAAAGATTATACAGATCCCTTCGGTTTTCATACCCCGGTTCAAGCGGATTTGCTTCACGGTATGCCTCGTAAAATCTTTCAGGGAAACCACCGAACAACTCTGTCATTGCAAGGTCTACTTCTGCGTGCCCTATATAAACAGCCGGGTCAATCAACATTGCCTTACCTTCAGGTCCGCACATTACATTTCCATTCCAAAGGTCTCCATGGAGTAAGCTTGGACTAACAGGCTCAATCAAAAAGTCTTCCAGATGATCAAGAAGCTTTGTAATCTGCGTACGGTTACTTTCTCTAAAATATGAATCCGCAGCCTTAAACTGTAGCGCAAGTCTGTAATCACGGAAAAACGTAATCCATTTTTCAGCCAGAGTATTATCCTGTGGACGCGCACCAATAAAATTATTCTGGAAAAATCCAAACTTACCGGTTACACTACCCGCAGCTACCTCATCATCCTTTGCCGCAATTTTCATTATCTTTTTCGTATCTGCCTTATGAAGAGCCGCAAGCTCCTGAGCAAAAACTTCCCAATAATCAGCGCGCGGTTTTGCACTCTTAATAAATTTTAAAAGCAGAAAGCTGTATCCAACTTCTTCGCCATCATCAGTTCCCGTACAAAGAATCTCCGGTGTTTTGATTGTACCTGTCGCTTCAATTGCAGAAAGCCCCGCTGCCTCGGCTGTAAAAAAATCAGCATTAGATTTTGCATTTGCTTTCATAAAGATGCGGTCACCTGTATTCAGCGTGAGCCCATAAGCCTTATTTATATCGCCGCCGGAAAGACGGTCTGTTCGTGTAATTGCTACTGAGTTTCCAAACATCGAAACCAGTGCCTGCGCCAGTGAAGTATAATTTTGTGGAAGTGTAATATTCATGCTATTATGTTATCAAGATTTTTATGGAAGGTCGAGTTAGTAATCCAACTGCCCGTTGATTTTTTCTCAAAAATAAATTGTTAGGAATATGTACAATAATCTGATATATTAAAAACATCCTTAGTGCGCACAAGGAAATCTTTTATACGAGGTTTTATAAAATGTCTTTAGGAAACAACATCAAACAATTCAGAAAGGAACTGGGAATTACTCAGGAAGAACTGGCAGCTCGTCTTTTTGTAACAAGTCAGGCTGTAAGCAAATGGGAAAGCGGAGCTGGTCTCCCGGATACCGCACAGATTGTTCCGCTTGCAAAAGCTTTGAACTCAACACCAGACGCACTATTTGGATTTAATTCAACCGAATACGATTCTGAATACGCCAACAAAGTCTGCTTCGAAGCAAATCAAATCCGCGACCAGAAGGATGTATCAAAAGGTTCAGTAGAAGCTGTAGATTTCCTTGAAACAAAATGTCAGGAAAATCTTTTCAACTATGGAATCCTTACACGCTATGTTCAGGCTGTTGCACACATGAGCCGTTTCGTAGATTGTGCCGGACTTTTTGCTGGAGAAGATGATAACGCAAAATGGACTTCTTATGTAAAAACAGCTGAGTTCAGAGCCCAGCAGGTTATCCGCTATTCTGGTGATAAAGAGCTTGCCGAAAAATGTCACTACGCTCTCTGCTGGATTTACTGGCACGAAAAGAATTATGACAAAGGCCGTGAGCACCTTGGAGCTTTACCGTCAATCAGCAGCAACATGCTTCGTGAAACTCTTTCTTCTTACTACGCTTATGTTGAAGATGGAATGGATGCCTTGAGAGATTCTGTACGTGAAAACTATCAGAACTTTGTTCGTGCAATCAACAAGCAGTTTGTTTATTCTGCCGAACAGTTTATGTGGGAAGGAACACTTGAAGAAGTTGAAGCTAACTGCCACTGGGCTCTCTCTGTAATGGATAAGTTTATGGAAAACGAAAAGATGCGTGCTTACTGTCAGGGCTTCTACCGCGACACCGCAAAATATCTTATTGCCGCTTACCTCCGAAACAACCAGCCGGAAAAAGCTGCAGCCGAATGGAAATCTCTCGTCCAGAAAATTGATGATTACGTAACTTTCTGCGACAAAGTAAACACCCAGGACAAATCTCAACTCTTAAAGGATTTTGGCGAAAAAGGAACTGAAAACATGCTCCACTATAATCGCGCCTTTGCCGATTCCAAAATCGTCTTTATGCTCGACCAGCTAAAGAGCTGGTGTAATGGAGAAGTTTTTGCCAGGTTTAAGTCGCTGATTCAATAAGCTTGCAAAGCCTATTATTCCAAATCAACATCACCATCAGTACAAGTAACTTTTGTAGCAGTTATACCGTTCTTCCAGTTTGTTCCTTTTGTAAGCGTATTCCATTGAGCTGAAGTACCTGCATAAGACAAAGAGTTAAGCTTGCTTGAATTGTAGAACAGGTAATTTGCTATGCTTGTAACACTTGTACTGATTGTTACAGTCATATTACTGCTTGAACTTGTAGCTGTAATTCTTCCAAAAGGTGAATAACCATAATTGCTGCCTGTATTAGTTCCAAGACTGTAATTTCTTCCTATGTAAAGCTCTTCTATAGGACAGTCATAGAAAAGACCATATCCTAATCCAGTATTACTGGTAGCTTTATATCCTAATGAAAGAGTTTTCTCTCCATCTTCAATTATCACCTTCTTCAAGCCAGTACATCCAGTAAACACACCGTTTTTAATATCCTCAACATTAGCAGGTATTGTTATTTCTGCAAGTGAAGAACAATCGTAGAATACACCAAAATTCATAATTGTTACACTATCTGGAATCACAAAGCTTGCAAGGTTTGAACAGCCATAGAATGCCCGACCTCCTATGCTTGTTATTTGTGCATCATGATCAATTGTAACAGAGGTAACTCCCGATGAATTATATAATAAATAGTCTGGTATTGCAGTAACATTTTCTCCTATCACTACCACCATATTAGTTGATTGATTTCTTGCAAATGGTGAATAACCGTAGTATTGTGCACTATTGCCGGTAGTCCAGGTTAGATTCCTTCCTATATGTAACTCCTCTATAGGACAATCGTAAAAAAGACCTTTGCCTGTAGAATTACTGCTGTAGGTATTATATCCAAGAGTAAGAGCTTCAGTTCCGTCTGCAATAGTAACATTCTTTAATCCTGTACAACTGTTAAATGCACCGTTTCCTATGCTTGTTACGCTTGCAGGTATCGTAATTGCTCCAAGTTTTGAACATCCACTGAATGCATAAGCTCCTATACTGGTTACACCATTTGGTATTGTTAAGCTTGTAAGCTTTGAACAGCTGTTGAACGCATAAGTACCTATGCTTGTTATTTGTGCATCTTCATCAATCATAACCGATGTAATTCCAGAGGACAGATAGAACATATAGTCTTTTATGTCGGTCACATTTTCTCCGATTGTTACTACCATGCCTGTAGATTGATTTCTCGCAAAAGGTGAATAACCGTAGTATTGTGCACTATTGCCGGTAGTCCAGGTTAGATTCCTTCCTATATGTAACTCCTCTATAGGACAATCGTAAAAAAGACCTTTGCCTGTAGAATTA
>JAEEGI010000949.1_pt1 | contig 75601 bp, 52 predicted proteins | sample 8958751 | NCBI WGS metagenome assembly JAEEGI01 (sample SAMN16246545, study PRJNA631951) | gut metagenome | biome: gut microbiome; feature: rumen; material: KS-attached | host: Bos | place: Iran: Karaj | collected 2018-10
ACAAACATCGTCAACTGATATCATAAATAAGCAACAACAACAGTCAACTGAGATTAACAATAAGTATTAACCAAAGTCAATCGAAAATACAAATAAGACTCGAAGTACTCAACTAAAATCGTTAAAGTACACATAGTGCCAGAATTTGTGCAGCAGTCTGGCACAAGTTGTGCAGCATTGTTGCACAACTTAGGCAGCTATCCTGCACAACTTAGGCAGCAATGCTGCACAAAGTGTGCAACAATGCTGCTGAAGATTGGCAGTGATGCTGCTGAAGTTTGGCAATCATGCTGCTGAGGTTCTGCAACAATGCTGCCATCAATGTGCAGCAATGCTTTCCGTTTTGCTTTAAACATGAATTATCATATAATTGTTCATTAATTATTCATTAATTGAAGTGCTGTAATCGCGTGTGGTGGCCCCAATTAATGGTCAATTAATGGATGATTAACGGCAATTATTTGTTTTTTGTTACCTTATTGTGTCCATGAAAAAGAAAAAATGAATATAAATAATGAAAAAATAGCAAGAAAATGTTGGCAGTTTCATGAAAAGTTCGTACTTTTGCAGCGGACTATATGTGGACCCTAGGTTCGCGTGTCCCAATTTTAGTGGAATATTAGAAGCGTTATGCTCTTTCTTGCAAGCTGAGAACCTGAGAACTTTTCAAATTGCATAGAGAAACCATGTTGGATTGTAGATACAGACATACCCGGAGAAACCTCAGCAAGGCAGGACCGCAAGTTCCGCCCTGATGCGGCATGTTGTCTGAAGAAATCAACAGTCAGTAATTCTGAAAACAATATATAACAACAAATTAATAATTAACAACTCAAAAAATCTATTCGATTATGAGAAAGAAAATTACACTTGCTCTTTTGAGCTTATTGCTTGTGCCGTTAGCAATGATGGCACAGAGTGTGACCGTGGATCCGTCAACGGGTAAACTAATTGCGTGCTTGTCTTATGAAGGTGAGCAAGGCTTTAGCGATGGCTGGAGTTCAACGTGGAGGCATGAGCAACTCCCGATGGACTTCATCGTAAAGGACGAACATGATGGACAGTATCTTCCTGCTGGTAACATGTGTGTTTATAATAATCAACTTGTTACTGACGGAGGTACTTCTATTGATATTTTTTACGAGCTATATTTGCCGAAAGGTTATCGTTTTAAAGGTTATAAGTTAGTAATGCTGAATAATATAAACGGGCGAACTATTCAAGGAGCTAGTCATGGTTCGACTACTGACACTCGTTATTATAAAGTAATGTATGAAACTAATAGCGACTATAGTTACGGTAATTATAAGGCACGTGGTGCATATAGTGATGGCGGCAACAATGCAGAGAGAATGTATGATTATAATAGCAATAATAGCAATACTCGAGAATACGTTATTGAGCGTATGAGTAAGACGGAAGATGATATGGGTAACCAACTGTTTTTCCGTATGCATCATTCAAGAAATGGAAATTATTTCTATGGTGCAACGATTAAATCATTTACCGTTTACTTTACTGCAGAAGGTACTTTTGAGGCAGAAGCTAAACCTTCTTCTGCTGATGTCGCATTGAGTCTGGTGAGGTCGCCCTTCGAAACCAATAAGTATGATATAGGTAAGCTCCAACAAGAAGGAAACTATTTTGCCTATACTTATAGCAATGTGAATAATATTAAAGCTTATACTTATATCTATCAAGATGATGCTCATGAGGGTGGCATCCCCATGAATGTGGCCACGAAGAAGAAGATTAATCCTGTAACGATAGGTAACAACCAGTACTATGCTTTTGAAAATGGTACGTATTATGTGGAGGCTCCAACTCAAGTTTATTCTCAGACGGGTCTTTCCTACCCCATTGGTTACCGTATAGTTGGTGCCAAGTTTACTCCCCGATGGGGCCAGGCAGTCCCTGCTAGAACGCAGAATCGAACCCTTTATTATATTACCTACACTTCTGGAGGTCAAATCTACTACTTGAATGACCAGTTACATTTTACTACCACCAAATTTGGTTGGTATTATGACAGCACAACTAAGAATGTTTATGTAGGAAGCGGCGATGATGCCCAATATCTGGCATGTGAAGGTAGTGGGGGTGATCGAACATTGACTTATAGTATCACAAACGGCGGTTATTATAATCTTGAAGTTTCAGGTAATGAAATTGGTTGGACCAGTTCAGGTTATTATCTGCGAGGAACCACAGATCCTTCTGCAACAGTACATATGACTAATGATGCGGCTACAAACGACCATGCCAAAGTGAGCAGTGGTACAGAAAGTGTGACCTTGGCTTCCTATAATCCTGGAGCGTTCACGTTGAATGTTTATGACAAGACAGGCTCTTCTATTGCAGGGACAGCCTCTGTGAGCAGTACGGGTTCTGGTGCTGGTAATGCTATAGACCTATCAGAAAAGAATTGGGGCTACAACAACGATGCAATCAAGTTCGAAATTACTGGTCTTCAGGAAGGACATCATGCTCTAGTGGATGTGTCTGTGTTTATGCAGGCACTGAACCCCTATATCGACCAGATGAACATTGTTTGCCATGACCCGTCGAATACGATAGAATTGTCACAACCGTTTGATGCACAGAACTTTAGGGTCAGTGGTGGTCAAATAAAGTTCAATATCCCCTCTGGATTTACGGGAAACTTGAATTTCACCTTCAAAGATTTGTATAGCCAGTATGGTGATAACACCTATTACTCGAATAATACGTCCTTGCAAAAGGATGGCTATGCTCGTTATAGCTTTGTGACATCGCCTTATTTCTATGATTTCAACGAAGTTAAAGGCGACGGAACTAACGACGGTAGCACAGATCTCGGCCTTTATGATACTCGTTATATAGGAACTTCTCCAATTACAGCCCAAAATGCTCAACCTGGTGCAAAAATTGCCTACGATACAAAGGTTTATGCTGAAACGGCAGGAAACATCCGCTTTAAGTTTAACAATGCCGAGAATCTCTCGAATACGAATCCAACCCCTGGTACAAATTATCTCGAGGAATATCCTTTCTCAGTTGCAAAATATATAGGTTCTTCGAATCCAGATGGTGGCGCAATGAAGGGTGCATTTGTAACGCCAACAATGAATGCCGGGGACACAGAGAGCTCTACCTACTATGTTTTCACCGCCGATGAGACACGTTACAACATTGCGCCTTCTTACAATTGGCAGCATCGCTACTATGCCTTCTATCGTATGGAGATAGATCTGCAAACGGACACTTACGTCCCGAACCTAGGTTGGACAAAGGTGTATGATAAGACTTGTTACAACAAGAATGGCAGCGCTGCTTACGATGCCATGTGGGGTTTGAAATTGACGACGGTTAAAGAAGGCTCTACGACACCTGTAGATGGTTTCCTGACCGTGAAGGAAATCAGCGATGCCATTACTGCAACTCTTACTTCAGCGGGTTCAAATCATCCCACTTCAGCTGACCAGATTCTCTATGTTGATGCAGGTGATCTTCATACTATTCAAAATTCTACCGTCACTTCTGGCGATCAGACAACAACCATGGATATCGGAACTCTTCAACAATCGTTGTCGAAGAATGTGATGATTTATTTGCCCTCAACGATTACGTCTATTTACGACAACTGCGCTAAGAAGACATCGAATTGGTCAACAGGAGATCCATATTATGCCACACGTGACATTGTGCTCACAGACAACGTGCCGTTCTTTGCTCCCTTTGACATTTATGTGGATGTAGATAACGTCATCAAGCATGAGCGCAAGATCACAGTTCCAAAGAATGGCAAGGTGACAAGTGCATCGATTATCATGCCTTTCGATATTCAAATTGATGAAAGTGGCAAACATACGAATCTGGATGGACAACAGTTCACACTCCACCAGATGGCATCAACTAATTGTCTGACCACAGGTGATGGTGCGGATTTCGTGTACTTCCCAGTGGTGTCGGGCGTTTCTGCGGCTCCTGCCAACAAACCATACCTTGTACAGGTTTTAAATGCACCAGATGACGACCAGATTTCCTTCGTGCTTTCACAGAAGGGTGGAACAATCAAGGCAACTACTGGATATGCTACCGATGATACCTATAAATATACCTATCCGGGCGAAACAGGTCGCGGTACTAAAGATGGCGTTACTTACACGTTCACCAATCACGGTTCGTACTCTGGTAAGCTTTTGGCAAAGATGGGCAACTTCTTCTATTACTGGAAGAATCAGTTCGTACGCTCGAATGACTATAGTTATAATGCCGACATTAAGATTGCTCCATTCCGTACGTATTATTCCAGTACGTCAACTAATGGTGCCAAGGCACTCCAGTCGTTCGATGTTCTCTTCGATGAAGGAAGCGAGACTGATGGTATCACGATGAATGAGTTCGAAAATATTGATGCGAACGCACCTGTCTATGACTTACAGGGTCGTAAACTTGCTAATAGCTTACTCGAATCAAGTCTTGGCAAGGGTGTGTATGTTATCAACGGAGTCAAAATTATTATTAAATAAGGAGGAGATGTTTATGAAGAAAATGTATATTAGCCCCGCAGTCGAAATATTTGCCACTCTGCTCAATCAAGAAGTTTTGGCAGGCCATAGTGGCGAATGGGGCGATGCCAAAGGAATAAGCTTCGATGATAGCGAAGAAAATGAGAACAACGACACAGAAATAAAGAACCTATGGGATGAGTAATCCCCATGCAGTAAGAAGGAGTACGAGACCCTCGTACTCCTTCTTCTTTGGTAACTATAAACTAATCAAAATGAAAAAGACAATATCGTTATTGCTACTGACATTATGCTTGCAAGCATCGGCACAGCATGTAACTAAGGATGCAGCGCAGGCAAAGGCTGTGGAGTTTTTGAATCAGCAACGGGCCAACCCGATGAAGAAAGTTGGAGCTGTTTTGGTTCCGACTGCCTCACGTTTGTCTGTTAAGGCATCCGGACAGATGAAAGCTCCTTCTCAGGAAGAACAGGCCGATACTCCTTATTACATCTTCAATGCTTCTGATGGCCAAGGGTATGTCATCGTGAGTGGAGATGAAAGAGCGCGAGAAGTGCTGGGATACTCTGCCGTAGGTAATATTGATGAAAACAATATTCCTGAGAGCATGTGTGGCTTGTTAGATTATTATGCTGAGGAGTTGGAATTTCTACGTTCAAATCCTTCAATAACTCCATCTAAGGCACTCCGCAGCAAGAATAGGACAAGTATTTCTGCTCTTGTGGCTTCTAAATGGAACCAAAGAACACCATACAACTATTATTGTCCTAGTGGATGCCCCACAGGATGTGTTGCAACTGCTATGGCCCAGATTTTGTATTATTGGGCAAAGAAAGGAAATGACATTAAAGCATCCGATATTCCTGGCTATATTACAACGACTAATAAAAGGAATATGTCGGCGTTATCGGCTACCTCCTTTGCATGGGATTTGATGACAAATAGTTATTCTTCAACAGTTGGTGAAAGTGGCAAGGCTGTTGCTAAACTCATGCAGTATTGTGGCACAGCGTTAAAAATGGATTATACTTCTGGTGGCTCTAATGCTTGGGGTGCGGATCAAGTACCCGCTATGACAAATTATTTTGGTATGGATAAAGGCATGAAATATATCCATAGGCCCGATTTTACTTTTGAAGAATGGGACGACATGATGTATAAAGAGATGTCGGAGGGAAGGCCTGTTCTATATGGAGGATGTGGATATCAAAGTGGTTGGGGAGGTCATGCATTTGTCATGGATGGCTATAATGCAACTACCGATACTTATCATTTTAATTTTGGCTGGGGTGGATCTTCTGATGGTTATTTCACCTTGACAGCACTTGGGCCTTCTGGTTATGATTTTAATGCATATGTTGATGCCGTAATTTTAATTCAACCTAATAAGAATACTCATGAGGAAGAAACTCCTTTCAAAATGTCAGTAGTGGATATCACTAATTCGGGATCTGCTTCTTTTTCCAGGGATAATCGTGCAGATGATTTTGAAGGTATTTCAATTTTTAATGCCATCTTTGATTACATGAATCTTACAACAGAAATAGATCTTGGCTTAGGCCTTTTTAATGAAACAGGCGAGATGGTAGATTTGCTGGCAATGAAGCACATAGGGAATTATGAACCTCAAGATGGATTTGGACTTGAATTTTGTTTCGACAATTTGTCCTTTGGTGCGGAGCTACCTTATGGTAAGTATTACATCAAAGCTATCAGCAAAGAGTCTAATAGTGATATTTGGCTTGTAAATGGTCGTTCAGAAAGGCATTACATAGAAGTAGATTTAGAAGAAAAAACGCTTCAACTTGTACCATCTGTTAATCTTGTTATTACTTCTTTCAGCAATGGTAAGGCTAAAGTGAAAAATTTGGGAAAAGAGGAGGCGACGTCTAATTTATATATTTTTAGAAACGAAAAACTGTTGACGAGTGTTCAGGAAGCAATTCCTGCTGATGGTAACGTCCATGATGTGTCTTTTTCGTATTTTAGCGGTTCAACATCGAATATAAAAATATGTTCTGACAAATATGGTAGAAACATTTTGTATAGTAATAATTCTTCAGGCAACATCTCTGTTGATGGTTTTGTTGATAACGTAAATGGTTCTGCAAAACATATTGATCCATTCCTCCAGTTAAGGAAGTCTGCTTATACAGATGGCCTATGGTCTGTTGTTGACAATGAGAATACTGTCATAGGAAATCGTCTTTCAGTTCACCTGTTTGTTACAAACAAAGATTTGGAGAGAACTTATAATACTCCTTTGCAAGTAGTTTTGTATAGAGGAAATACTACGGACAAAACATCTTCAATTCCTTGTGAAATTGCTCCTGGTGAAACGAAAGAATTGTTATGTACTTTTGACAATCTTATATATGGCAGTTCTTATTCAATCCAAATAATGAAGAATGGAACAGGACTTACTAGTTCTCCTACAGGAATTATTTACAAACCTACGAGGGGAATAGTTGTATACAAAGCCAATGGCAGCTATGATTGCATCTCCGATGCAGATATTATTAGTTATCAAGTGCCAAATGATGTTGTTTGTGTAGATGTTTCATGGACAGAAGCTATCAATGAATTGAGGCACTCTGAGAATCCTAACTGTATTTACTTATTGCCTGCTGAAGCTTCAATACCAGATGTCCTTAAAGGAAAGAATGTTGTGATAGGCAATCAAGCAGAGAACATTAATCTTTGTGAGGGATACGATTTTGGCTCTCCTTTATATTTTGTTGCTAATAGCATTTCGTTTTCTCGATTAATAAAGGAACGTTATGATGGTAATGAAATCCAATGGGGAAGCCTATGCTTGCCTTTTTCCGTTGATGAAATTACTGTTGATGGAAAGCCAATAGATTGGTTCCATAATAGTAATGAAACAGGTAAGAACTTATGGGTTATGAATTATGTAGAAGATGACGGTAAGAATAATCTTTGCTTTGACCACGCGCAATCAATAGTTGCTTATCGACCATACCTTATAACAGCCGCTACGGAACATTGGGGAGAAGAATGGCAATTGACAGATAAGATAGTCGTTTTTCAAGGGCATAATGCTTCTATTCGAGCAATAAAAAATGCGGAGACGGTGGATTACCCCAAAGGAGTGTCTTCAAGTATGCGTTATGATATTATAGGTAGGAATATGCAATATTGTCTTTCTGATTGTTTTTCTCTTAATGGGAAAATGTTCTCCTACATAAACAATAAAAGTAATGCTAATCCTTTTGAAGCTTATGTCGTTGATTATTTAGGAATGAATGAAAATGTTGGGACGGACCTTCAAATAGTAATTAAAGGCGGGAAAATGGGCTGTCCTATATCTTCCTATAGCCTACTTGGCGACGTAAACCTCGATGGCGTGATCAGTAAGGAAGACGTGACGACGATGGTAGCCTACATTTTAGGAAAGAAAATGGAAACATTCAGCGAAGAGAATGCTGATGTAAATGGTGATGGCGATATAACTATTGCTGACGTGACAGCACTCGTGAATATCATATTGAGTAAACCAAATTGAGAATAGATATTGTGGCACAACTGCAATGTTTTCCATCATCGGGATCGCCATTGAACCTGTGACAGGAACGGTGGCGATTTTTTTTTGAACCTTGAACCTTGAACGCCCGAAGGGCATTTAAACTTTGAACGCTGCACAGCAGCTTTTGAACGCCCGTAGGGCATTATTGGTGGCGGTCGCGCCCCGTCCACTTGCGGATGCGACGGGTCAGAGAACGGCAGATGTGGCGGAAGTTGCCACGGCGTAGGTTGAGCCAGAGTTCTTCGAGGGAGTATTGGATCTTGGTCCAGGGGTGATTCCATCCCATGGTTTTATAGCGGCGGTCGAGGTAGTCGACGTGCTCAACGACATAGCGTGGGTGGCGGAGGGGGAACTGCAACTCGTAGCGAGGCATGGTGAAGATGCGGCGCAGACGACGAGGCATGGTCTGCAGTTCGGCAGAGAAATGGGTGCTGTCGGCCGTGAGTCCTACGTTGTTAACAAGGTTCTTAGTCGGCATGATGCATAGGCCGGAGTTGAGCAGCAGGTCGGCCCAGTAGATGGTTTCGAAGTAAGGCTTCCCACTCTGGCTGTGGTCGCTGAACATCTTCAGCATCGTATTACGCAAGTGTCGCTCACGGGTCAATGCCTGCAGTTGTCGCATGGCCTGCTTGTCACGCATAAAAGCGTATTCTGAATCCCAACGCTGAGCAGCTCGCCGCCATGAAGCCCATCCCCAGATGCTCATGAACGAGGTGAAGAAGTAGTCGTCATCGATGTCGGGTGTCACCTCATCGGTGTTGAAACCGCAAACCATCGTGATTCGCTCATCGTTTTCGTAGCGGTCGAGCATCTCCTTGCAGAACGGGAAGAACGATTGTGAAGGAACAACATCGTCTTCGAGTACTATTACCTTGTCGGCCATGGAGAACGCCCATTGGTGGGAGAGAAATCCCGAGGGGTCGCAGCCTTGGTTATGGTCAAGGTATTGGCGCTGCACGTCGCACTCCCAGTCAATCTGCTCATCGCTGACAATCTGCCGGCAAGCCTCTATGCCAGGCATGTCCTGTGGTCCACGCGGACCATCCTGATAGAGGAACAATCGCGAGGGACGCGCCTTGCGTACTTCGTTGAACACAAGCTGTAAGGTGTCGGAGCGGGTGAAGAAAAGCATCAGCACCGCAATATCGGTCTTGGCAGGAGGCATATTTAGTTGAGAGTTGAGAGTTTAGAGTTGAGAGTCAGTTGAGAGTCAGTTGAGAGTTCTTTCTCCGCTTTGCTACGAAAGCGTCCCTACTGGCCGAGCGGAGGGTTTAGAGTTGAGAGTCAGTTGAGAGAGTTGAGAGTGCTGCTTCGCAGCGGTTGCGAGGTGTCACGGGGCTATTTCTTGCGTTTGATGGTATGTCGGAGTTTTAATACAGCCAAGTTCAGTTCTATTTCCGTTTCAGTATCAGTAGTCTTCATGTCGTCGCCAAAAAGATCTTCAACTATTTCACCACTGCGCTGCATCAGCGTTTTTTGTTTGTATTTGTCAGGGGTCCTTGCCATTTCTCCGATAGCGCGAGATAATTCTCGGAGTTTTGCAAACGCTTCAATGATGGCGATTGTGGTTTCTATGGCTTTGTCGCCCTTTAGAATAGTGGCAAGCATATAGAGTCCTTTCTCTGTGAAGGCCTTTGGCATGACACGACTTTTAGGGTGATTTGTGGTCAAAAATTTTGACCGCAAATCTGCAAGTTCTTTATTATCAATCTGAAACACGTATCCTTTAGGAAATTTCCTGGGATTGTTTCTTACAGCTTGGTTGATCTCTTTGGTTTGTACTCCATACAATTCTGCAACGGCATAGTCGAGGATAACATCCTTGCCTTTGATTTGAACGATGTGTTTTTGAACATCGTCGAATTTTACAATATTATTATTCATAATGATATGGCTATTTTTACTCATACTTGTCTGACTTTCTGCGATTGAAGAACTGTAGGCACTCGTTAAGAATCTGGACACGGAAGAGACGCATGAGGGCGTAGTAGAGTAGGGCAGCGAGGAGGATGCGGGCAATAAGTAGGAGAAGCCCCCCTCCGACTCCCCCCAAAAGGGTGGAGGGAATAATACAAGTGGAGATGAAGCTTGTTGTAAGCATTACAGCAGCGGCAGAGAGGAGGAATGGTAATACATCGCGCAGGAGCATGGTGAAGCGATAGCCAGCCAGTCGCCGTGCGAAGTAAGCCCAGACGAAGAACCAGAGGATGGTGAGTGCAACGAAGGCAAGGACCATGGTTAGGAGTTGAGAGTTGAGAGTTGAGAGGTAAGAGGTGGAGGTGTTGAGAAGGGTTGAGAAGGGTTCTAGAAACTCGAAACAAGAAACTTTGAAGTGGTAAATGGTGAGCATGGCGGCGGTTTGGCAGATGGCAAGTGCGAGGTTGACATACATGAAGATGTTGCTGCGGCCCTTGGTGATGACGACGTTGGCAAGAAGCGTGGAGAGTGGCAGGAAGGCACTGGCGACGGCAAGCAAACGCAGGTAGTGAGCGCTCTGAGCCCACTTCTCACCCAACAGAGTGACGATGAACTCATGGCTAACGAGCGACAAACCGAACAATAAGGGGAATGACAAGAAGGCGGCGAAGCGCATCATCTTTCGCAGCACGTGAAGTTGCCGCTCGTGTTCGTTGTCGATGCTGACGAGGACGGGTTGTGCCACCTGCTGCACCATGCTCTGGATGATGTTCGATCCCTTCGTGCTCCACTGGAAAGCTTGGTTGTAGTTGCCAGTGTCGTGACGACCGTAGAAGCGTCCGAGCAGAATGTTCAGGACGTTATTGTTGATGTCGGTGAGCACCTGCGATATAAGCAGTTTCACGCTGAAGCGGAACATGCGCAAGGCAGGACGAAGAACTTCAATAAAGGTTGAGAGGCACCTGCGGTGCGGTTGAGAGAGCGCCTGAGGCCCAGTTGAGAGAGGTTGAGAAGGGTTGAGAGGGGTTGAGAGGGCAATTGAATCATCCGAAGGATTTTGAACATTGGACTTTGAACTTCGAATGGTCGGTCGCCAAGGGCTATAGTGCCAATAGAGTAGGGTGCAGAGCAGGATGTAGAGGTTGGTCTGTGTGGCTAGTGCCCAGTAGGCAAAGCCCATATATGCCATCACTACTGCCACGCTACTCGAGATAAGTACGGCCATCATGCCTGCCTTGGCCTGTTGCTTTGCATGCAGGTTTTTGAAGAGCCATGCCGATTGTGCCGTTCCAAAGCTAGCAAAGACGATGCTCAGGAATGCATAGCGTGCCAACGGCGTGAGCGAGGGGATGTGGTAGAAATTGGCAATTAATGGAGCCAGGAAAAAGAGTAATACATAGAGAGTACCACCCATGAGGATGTTGAACCAGAACACGGAGTTGTAGTCGCGGTCGGTAGGTTGCCGGAGATTGACCAGAGCTACTTTGAAACCACTGTTCTGCAGGTCGTTGCCAATGAGCTGAAAGATGGTGATCATGGCAATCATGCCAAAGTCCGACTGGTTGAGGCGACGGGCCAAGATGATGCCGAACACGATGCCAAGCAGTTGCTGCACCGTGCTGCTTAGACCGCCCCAGAACAGTCCTTTTGCAGTTTTCTCTTTCAGGGTCTCTGGCATAGTAGTGCGCCAATGGCGCGGTTCAAGGGTTCTGTTGTGTCAACTATTAACTGTCAACTATCAACTATCAATTGTCAAGTTCCCTACGTGTAGGTTTATCTTATCAATATCTGGCAACTGCATGTAATCGCCGTATATTAAAGTGAGGGCGGCATGTGTGTCGTGTGGCACAGGGAACATATGCCCTTCGAATTCCATCTTCGAGAGTGGAAACGTGTCCACCATGCGGCGTGGTTTGTGATAGGGAATACCCAATCCGTCGGTCATGTGGGCACTTGAGAACTTACAGAGAAAACGCAGCAGTGGGAAGAAAATCTTCTCGTTGAAGCGTGTGATGAAACGCACCTTCTTCATATACAGCGGGGAGTTGAGGAAACTGTCGTCCTTGAGCTTCTTTGGCTTCCTTGACTTCTTCAACTCCTTATTCATGATTGAATAAACATGTCCTTGCGCCTTCTCGGAGAGTAAATGAATCCATAGCGGTTGCCGATGGAATGGGAATATATCGATATAGATGCCTTGCTCGCGCCAAACACGGTCGTATTGGTTTTGCTCTTCTAAATGGGAGCGTCTGTCGCGCACCTTCGCATAGAAGAAAAAGTAGTTCGGGTCGGTCTCAGTGGTCTGCAGTGCCATTGTCTCGGGCAATTCGTTGGGTAGCACCTTCATCAGATGCTTGTAGTCGTCCCAAAGCATTTCGATATCCAGGTCGTCGTCCCATGGGATGAAACCCTTGTGGCGTGCAGCACCGATAAGAGTTCCGCTGCCTAGCCAGTACTTGATGTTATGCTTTTTGCAAATGCGGTCTACCTCTATCAGCAGTTCGAGCATACGCATCTGCTGACGGCGCAAAAGAGAGCCATCGGGGTTGAAGCGCTGGCGCAGGGCCGCCTGGTCGATTTTCTCCGTTGCCATTCCTTTTTGTTTATTTCTTTTCTCCAACTCGTCCGCTTGCCACTTTGTAGTCGTAGCTATGGCGACCTTCGGCACGGAAATCCTGATGATAGCGTTCCAGCACATGGCAGAACACCTCGTCATACATTGGTATGAATAGGTCGTCGCCAGCCATTAGATGCTGGACGATCTCCTCAGCCAACGGGCGCGTTGCATCGAGGTCGGTTTGTGCGGTGCCATTAAAGCGAGTGCCCTTAATGCTGCCTGGCGATACATTGAGGATGCAGTTCTTCGAGCCGCTTTTCTCTAGTTCCACGTTCACGCTCTCTATGAACATGCGCAAAGCAGCTTTGGTGGCTGCATACAACGAGAAGAAAGGTGAAGACATATATCCAGCGATACTCACCATCACACCCAGTCGGAAGCCATCGCGATGGAGTAGCTGCTGGTAGTAGCGCTTCACGATGTGCATCACGGGTAGGGTGTTCACCTGGAAATAGGTGTCGATGAGGCTCTCGTTGATATCCTCAAACAAGGCAAGACGACCAAAGCCGGCAGTAATCATCACCACGTCAGCATCTTGATGGCGGTCGAACACCGAATAGTCGCCGCTGGTCAAGTCGAGAGGCTCGAACACCACACGGTCGGCGATGCTGGCATCGGGCTCGCTTTTGTCTACCACCACTACATCGTATTCCTCAGCAAGGCAGGTAGCAATGGCAAGTCCGATGCCATTGCTACCGCCTACAACAATTGCTTTTTTCATTTTATTTCACAGGAATCAGCCACACCTTGAACAGACGATCCTCATATTTCACGCGATACTGCGGCAGGGCCTGAGCGTCGCGGCTCCATGAGTTGATGCCGCCCACACCGGTCTGCACCATGTCGAGCGAGAGTTCGGTGTACTTCGATTTCGGCACGTCTGGCGAGTGGCGCTGGTCTTTGTCCATGCCCTCGTCGAGGTCCATGATGTTATAGTGCAGGGCAGATGCCGTGAACGGATCGCACGACTGGAAGCGCAGTCCGAAGCCGCTCGGGTTGGTCTGGCGCCACCAACGGATGTCGGTCTTCGTGCCAGTCTCCTGCGGACGGATGTAGGGGAAGAACTGCTCGTCGGCGGTCTGCTTGTTCAGACCAACGGGCATGCACTCCATACGGTCGCTGTAGTTCTCAATCGGACCACGGCCGTAGTACTCGCTCTGATCGCTTTGGTAAGGCATGTCGATGACTAGACCATAGCGGAACATATCGCTAACCTTGGCATCCTTCGTGGTGGTCATCTTCTCGAACACGTGGATGGCACCACCCTCGATGATGACGTATGCCATCATGAGTTGAGCCTGCACGCCCGGCATGTCGTAGGTAGCCTTAACGGTCACCTGGTTCTGCTTCTTGGCCTTTTCGGCAGTGAGCGAGGTGAGAGTCATCTCGGGATTCTTCCAGGCACGCATGCTGCGCTGCAGACCGGCACCCATATCGTTATCGGTGACAGCACGCCAGAAGTTCGGGCGCAGCGTGCCACCCTCGCCCAGCAGATCGTTACCCAGCACGGTGTACTGCTTCAGCAGACCCGTCTGGCGATCGAACTTCACGGTGAAGTTAGCGTTGGCGATGGTAATCTCGTCGGTGCCCTTCTTGTCGGTAATCTTAATCTTCGACTTCGGAGTCTGCACGGTCTGTTCCTCGAAGTCGCAGCAACCATGACCATACTTGCGGATGGGCAGCTGGGCGTAGGCTACGGCCTGTCCGGCCTTCATCAGCGGCTCAGCCTGCTTCAGCGTGAAGCAAACGTTCAGCAGAATCTCGGCTTCGCCATCCTCGATGCCATCGGTAGAGAACGGAATCTGGTAGGCCTTTGTTGCCTGCGGAGCTACGTCGAGACGGTCAATCGTACCCTTCTGCACTTCCTTGCCGTCGGCCAAGAGCTGCCACTGCAGGGCATAGTTGTCGAGCGAGCGGAAGAAGTTCTCGTTGTATACCTCCACAGTCTTTGTCTCAGCGAGTTTGCCTTGCGGCTTTGCCCAGATGTTTTGATACTGATAGGCTACTTCATAAGCGTGCGGATTCAACTGGCGGTCGGGACCGATGATGCCATTACAGTTGAAGTTGTTGTCAGAGGGGTCATAGCGGTTGTAGTCGCCACCATAGGTGTAATGAATCTTGTTCAGTTCAGGATACGACAGATCAGCCACGCGGTTCAGCTCGGCCAGCGATGCGGTGAGCATCTTGGCATTGGGCTTGCGGTGCAGGGCCTGGTCGACGAAGTCCCAGATGTAGCCACCCTGATACTTCGGATACTTGCGCACGAGCTCCCAATACTCCTTCAATCCACCGGAGGAGTTACCCATCGTGTGGTTGTACTCACACTGGATGAGCGGTTTCTGGAAGTTGTCGTCCTTGCAATAAGCCTCGCAAGACCAAGGCGTGTAATACATCGGGCAGAAGATATCGGTGTTGCGGCCTTCGCGATGGGCCTGCTCCCACTGGCAGGGACGGCTCTTGTCCTCAGCCTTCACCCAGTCGTAAGCGGCTTCGAAGTTCGGACCGTTCACGGTCTCGTTGCCCAGCGACCAAACGATGATGGCGGGATGATTAAAGTGCGAGCGTACGTTGTTCTGGTTGCGCTCCAGAATCTGCTTAGCGAAGAGCGGCTTCTTCGCCTCTGCCTCAGGACCATAGCCGAAGCCGTGACTCTCCTGATTGGCCTCGGCGGTCATGTAGATGCCGTATTCGTCGCACAGGTCGTACCACACGGGATCGTCGGGATAGTGGCAGGTGCGTACGGCGTTGATGTTCAGGCGCTTCATGATTTGGATGTCCTGAATCATGCGCTCACGTGAAACCACATAGCCACCATCGGGATCCAGCTCGTGACGGTCGGCACCCTTGATGAGCACGGGCTTGCCGTTCACCAACAGTTGGGCATTCTTAATCTCCACGCGGCGGAAGCCCACCTTCTGCGTGATGACCTCCACGGGCTCGTTGGCATATAAAGCTCCCTCGCGTTTTGTTGCCTTTTGCTTAAGAGGCAGCACCTTTGCCACCAACGTATATAAATAAGGTGTCTCGGCCGTCCAGTGCTTTATAGGCAGTTCCTTTCCAACCAAGTCGCCATTTTCGGAGAAATGTTTAAAGACTTCTTTGCCCGTAGCATCAAGTAGCGAGTATTCCATAGCACCTGTGCCAGTCTTTGTAACCTTTACGTCAAGCGTTCCCTTGTCGTAGTTGTCGTCGAGCGAGGCGTTGATACGAATATCATCGATGTGTGTCTCCTTATCGCGGGCAAAGAGATAGCTGTCGCGGGCCACACCACTCAAGCGCCAGAAGTCCTGGTCCTCGCACCACGAGCCGTCGCACCAACGGAACACCTGGAAGGCAATCAGATTCTCTTCACCCGGCTTCACGAACGGCGTGATGTCGAACTCAGTTGCCACCTTTGAGTCCTCGCTATAGCCGACGAACTGGCCATTCACATAAAGATAGATACACGACGTCACCGAGCCGAAGCGAGCAACAACCTGCTTGCCAGCCCAGTCGGCAGGAATCGTGAATGTGCGGCGGTAGGAGCCCACATGGTTGTCCTTCACGGGCGAGTAGGGCGGCTTCTTGTCGAAGTGTCCGCGCCAGGCGAAGCCTGAGTTCACATACTCTGCATCGCCATAGCCGTTCAGCTCCCACATACCGGGAACGGGCATTGTACCCCACTTTGAGTCGTCGAGGTCTACTTTGTAGAAATCGGCAGGCCGCTCATCGCGGTTGGCAACCCAGTTGAACTTCCAGTTGCCATGCAACGAGAGGAAGCGCGACGACTTCGTCATATCGCCCTTCAGGGCCAGCGCCTCGTTCTCATAGGCAAAGAACGTGGTGTGGACGGGCAGACGATTCACGTTGTTCACGTCCATGTCGTCGATTTCGGTCATGGTGGGTGCAGCCACGCGGGCTACGGTCTCCACTGGTGCCTTCTTTGCAACGCGGGCTTTCTTCACCTTCGCTGCATCGGCATTCATTGCCAGCCCGACAAGGGCGGCCATCAGCAAGATTTTTCTCATGAGTCTTTCTTTTTATTTTTGGTTAGAATAATCGAAATGGTTCGCAAGGCCGTGATGAAACGAACTCGACGATGTCAAGGCATCAATAGTCGAGTGTGGGCAGGCCTGCGAGGTTTACGTTGCAAAGATAGCGAAAAGTCTGCACACGGCAAAAGAATTTATTCTTTTTTTATATAATCCCCGTGCACATTCGCCGAGGTGGTACACCTTATTTATATATATAGCAGCACCTTTCTTGTCTATAAAGCAGTCCCTTTCTTGTCTATGAAGCGGCCCCTTTCTTCTCTATTTGAATGCCCTCGTCCTTCAAAAGCTCTCTTTTGATAAGCCGAAAGACATCGTCTTGTGCATCCAAAGCATTGCTTTGATGAAGTAATATATTATTTATTATAAAGTAATATATCATATATTACTGACCAATATATTATATATTACCGAGCAATATATCATATATTACTTTGCAATATATCATATATTACTTGATGAGAGTTGTGCTAAAGGCTCATAACATCATTGCTTTAGATGGATAACTCCATAGCTCCAGATGGATAACTCCATAACTCTAGGCGAATAACTCCATAGCTATTGATGAATTAGGGCAGTTTCCATCCTGTCTGAAACACGTTTTTTCGTATCTTCAAGTGGACAAAAAGAGAGCTGAAATCGAGCGATATCGATGTGCCGTTTTCATGAGATAGTACCGCTAGTCGGTTAAAATTATCGTTAAAAAACCTAAAACCGGTTAAATAACCTTAAATCGGTGACTTTTACCCCCATGCTGTCTTCGCCATTCGGCAGAATCTTCGTACCTTTGCAGTCCGATTATTCGGGGAGAGTCTTAGGCTCCCCAGCACGGGAGTGTTAATAGCGGTGTCTTTGGCCAGGCATCGTGGTTAGTGAATCGCTCGTGCAGATGTATACATTATTTTAAATAAAAACGTTTTTTAGTAGTAAAATTTTTAATTCAGAAATGGATACTTTAAGTTACAAGACTATTTCCCTTAACAAGGAAACAGCTAAGAAGGAGTGGGTGGTCATCGACGCTACCGACCAGGTTGTCGGTCGTCTTTGCACAAAGGTAGCCAAGCTGCTCCGCGGAAAGTACAAGCCCACATTCACCCCGCACGTGGACTGTGGCGACAACGTGATTATCATCAACGCCGACAAGGTGGTCTTCACTGGCAAGAAGGAGACCGAGAAGCTCTACACCCGCTACACGGGTTATCCCGGTGGCCAGCGCTTCAACACTCCCGCCGAGCTGCGCAAGCGTCCGTTCGGTACCGAGCGCATCATCAAGCACGCCGTGAAGGGTATGCTCCCGAAGGGTCGTCTGGGCCGTCATCTGCTCGACAACCTCTATGTCTACAATGGTACTGAGCACAAGCACGAGGCACAGAAGCCGAAGGCTATCGATATCAATCTGTATAAGTAATCGTTGATGGTTGAACGTAAAAAGTCGAAATAAAAGATATGGAACAGATCAATGCAATAGGCCGTCGTAAGAGCTCAGTAGCTCGCGTTTACCTCACAGAGGGTACCGGCAAGATCGTTATTAACAAGCGTGAACTCGACAAGTACTTCCCCTCAGGCATTCTGCAGTACGTTGTGAAGCAGCCCCTGCAGCTCCTGGGTGTTGAAGAGAAGTACGACATCAAGGCAAACCTCGACGGTGGTGGTTTCACCGGTCAGAGCCAAGCTCTGCGCATGGCTATCGCCCGTGCACTGGTGAAGATCAATGCCGAGGACAAGAAGGCCCTGAAGGACCACGGATTCCTCACCCGCGATGCTCGCGAGGTAGAGCGCAAGAAGCCGGGTCAGCCGAAGGCACGTCGTCGCTTCCAGTTCAGTAAGCGTTAATATTCAGTGGATAGTTGACAGTTGGTGGTTGATAAGTTTTTCGATAACTTACAACTCTCCCTGTCACACTGATTATAACTGAACGGTTTAGCATCTAAACCGGCAGGACTCTGAAAAAGGTAACAAGGTGACAAAGTAACAAGGTGACAAGGTAACCGATAACCATTAACCGTTCACCGATAACCGTTTACAGTTCACCGAAAAAAGGACTACCCGCTGGTTGGATTCTAAGAGAGAATCGAAAAAGAAAGTAAACAAACAAATCAAAAAGCAAAACAACAATTATGTCAAGAACAAATTTTGACCAGCTGCTGCAGGCAGGCTGCCATTTCGGCCACCTGAAGCGTAAGTGGAATCCCGCCATGGCTCCCTACATCTTCATGGAGCGCAATGGCATTCATATCATCGATCTGCACAAGACCGTCGCCAAGGTCGACGAGGCTGCTGAAGCCCTGAAGCAGATCGCGAAGGCAGGAAAGAAAATCCTCTTCGTATCTACTAAAAAACAGGCCAAGGACATCGTAGCCGAGAAGGCTACCAGCGTAGGCATGCCTTACGTCATCGAGCGTTGGCCCGGTGGCATGCTCACCAACTTCCCCACCATCCGCAAGGCTGTGAAGAAGATGTCTAACATCGATAAGCTCATGCAGGACGGCACATTCGCCAACCTGTCGAAGCGCGAGCTCCTGCAGGTGACTCGCCAGCGCGCAAAGCTCGAGAAGAACCTCGGCTCTATCGCTGACCTCACCCGTCTGCCCAGCGCACTCTTCGTTGTCGACGTGCTGAAAGAGAACATCGCCGTGCGCGAGGCTAACCGCCTTGGTATCCCCGTGTTCGCTATGGTCGACACCAACAGCGATCCTAACAACATCGACTTCGTCATCCCCGCCAACGACGACGCTAAGGATTCAGTAGACGTCATCCTGACTGCCTGCTGCCAGGCTATCGCCGAGGGTCTCGAGGAGCGCAAGGCTGAGAAGGCCGACGAGAAGGCTGCCGCCGAGCAGGCTGAAGAGGCTGCCGAGCAGAAGCCCCGCCGCGCCCGCAAGGCTCGCAAGGATGCTGAGGCTCCCGCTCAGGAAGCTCCCGTACAGGAAGAGGCTCCTGCTCAGGAGGAAGAGGCTCCCGCCGCTGAGTAATTATCAATTCTCAATTATTAATCATCAATTTTACATTTGAATTATGGCTATTACAATTGAAGATATCAAGAAACTGCGCGCAATGACAGGTGCCGGTCTGGCCGATGTCAAGAAGGCCCTTACTGAGGCTGAAGGCGATTTCGATAAGGCTAAGGAGCTGCTCCGTGAGCGCGGACTGGCTATTGCTGCCAAGCGTTCCGACCGTGAGACTTCCAACGGCTGCGTGCTCGTGAAGAAGGTAGAAGGCTTTGCTGCTATGGTTGCTGTGAAGTGTGAGACCGACTTCGTTGCTAACGGTGCCGATTTCATCGCTATGACTCAGACCATCCTCGACGCCGCTGTGGCTGCCAAGTGCCAGAACCTCGACGAGGTAAAGGAACTCGACATCAACGGTCAGAAGGCTCAGGACGTTGTTACTCAGCGTTCGGGTATCACCGGTGAGAAGATGGAGCTCGACGGATACCTCACCCTTACCGGTGATAATGTTGAGGTTTACGACCACATGGGTAAGCACATCCTCTGCACCATGGTTCAGCTCAACAAGGAGAACGTCGACGCCGGTCACAAGCTTGCTATGCAGGTGGCAGCTATGAAGCCCGTTGCACTCAATGCACAGAGCGTCGATCAGAAGATTCTCGACGAGGAGTACAAGACCGCTGTTGAGAAGACCAAGCTCGAGCAGGTGCAGAAGTTCGTCGACATGAAGCTGAAGAAGGCTGGCATCAACCCCAACCTCGTTGACAGCGAAGACCACATCGAGTCGAACATGTCGAAGGGATGGCTCACACAGGAGCAGGCCGACGAAGCTCGCAAGATCATTGCCGAGGCTAAGGCCGAGGGCGAGGCCCAGCTGAAGATGCCTATGATTGAGGGCATTGCCAAGGGTCGCGTGCAGAAGTTCCTCAAGGAGAACTGCCTGGTTGACCAGGAGTTCCAGTTCGGTGACGGCGACAAGGCTACCGTTAGCCAGTGGCTCGCCCAGCAGGACAAGGAGCTGTCGATCGTGGACTTCAAGCGTTTCACTCTGGTTGCAGAGTAATTCGCAAAGTCGATCGTAAACAATTGTGACACTTTTAAGAAAAACTTTTGTTTATCGATACAGCCCGTGAGGGTATATTTGTAATAATTTATTTTTCATAATTTTATTTGTTGGCGTCAGTCCTTTCTGCGAAGAAAGGCTGACGTTTTTTTGTGTTGGAAGCTTCTTCCACAGCCATCATGCATGTTGTTCATGGATATCACTCCAGTTGTTTATAGCTATCACTCCTGTTGCCTACATCTATCACTCATTTTGTCCATGACACCACTCTCATTGTCTACCGATTTCAGGTTTTAAGGATGTGGTTTTTGGGATCATCCTATCTATAGATTCCAAAGATTTCAGAGATGATACGAATCGGAACTAGATAGTCATGTTTCCTACTGCTTTACCCATGCTTTTCCGCCTCTTTTGCTTGTTCCCATTTGTTTTCGTACTCCAATTTGTTGTTGTCCATGAAAACTCTTGTGGTGTTTACCATGCAAAAAAGGCTGAATAAATTTGGACAAATCGTTCATCAATTTGGATTTTTGGAACAAAATGCGATGAAATCGAACTTTTTTTTTATAAAATCATTGCATTTTTTAAATTATTTCCTTACTTTTGCATTGAAAACTAAAGTAGTGCCAGGCATAAGGTGCCTGTAAAACTAAAACCCTGATGCCGTTTGTGAAAAGCATGACGGATAAGGGGATTCTGCGATTTGAATATTATTTGAATATACTTATTAATTAAAAATTAATGGTTATGGAAAATTCTACTAAAAGAATTCTGAAGAAATGGCACGCGCTCGTTGTCATCTTCTTCCTCGCTGCGTTTGCAACAAATGTGCAGGCGCAGAATGTGACTGTACGCCCTTCCAATGGTAGCATGCTGGCATCTGTGAAGACTGGTGGTACAACTGATGCTTTTTATAGTTTGGGTGGTTTTGCCACTTGGAAGCATGAACAGCTGAACCTTACTATCACTACGGCTGATAGTGACAGGGGCGAACTAACGGATAACGGCCAGATTGCCAACCCGGCGAACAATATCTTCAGCAATGCCAATGCAGATGAACTTCAATTGGGTAGAGGTCAATCTTTGGATAATTATATAGCCTTCTGTCTCCCTAAGGGCTATCGCTTTACGGGCTACACAATCACGTTCTCTCGTAATATCAACCTTGGCAATGGAGGTGGTGGTCAAGCCTCTTTTGGTGAAACGGACTCTTCTTTTGGAAACTATACCAAGGGAGATAGTACTTATCGGTCCGGTCTGTCGTATAGCGCTAATGCTGAAAAGCAGACAATTTCTCGTACCAGTAAGGGTGAAACAGACATGGAAAATGTCCTTTATTTCAAATTGACAAACTCTAATGGCCGTGCATTTATCTCGCTTCACCATGTAGAACTTTTATTCTCGGCCGAGGCTGACTATACTCCCTTGGTAGCAGGAGTTCCTGTGACGAATGTGAGTGCCGTAGACATTCCTTTCTCAACGAGTAAGGTTGACTATGGTTCAATCGAAAACAGATATTATAATGGTGTTTGGCGTGTGAGCTACCAGTCTTCCAATATTCAGGATATTACAGCCAACATGACATTATATGAGGCTGAATCTGTAGAAGATGGAACAAATGCATACGATGGAACCGAAGGTAAAATGGTGAAATACGGTGAAGGCTCTATCTCTTCTTCAGGCGAGTATTTCAAACTTGGTAGCGGTGATGCTGAAAAAGAGCAGATTTACTATATTGAAACACCTATTTGGGTTAAAAGTGCCAGCAGTGACCATAAGAATCCTATAGGTTACCGTATCGTAGGTGCTTCCTTTGACTATTCTAGTACTTCAACCAGCTATGTTCCTGCAACTTTCTATATTCAGTACCAAGGTATGAGTACTTATTATCTTAATACCAGCGGACAATTTAACACCAGCAATCAAACGGTGTGGAGTATTGATGAGGAAGGTTATATCTCCAGTGGAGGCTACTATATGTATGTGAGTGGTACGGCGCTTGCATTTCAATCAGTATCGCAAGGTAAACCTACTGCTGATGTAGGAACATTTGTGATTTCTAACAACCAGATTTGCAGAAAGAGTAATCCAACTCAACACATTTATAAAAACGGAAGTGGTAATGCCGCTGCTGGTGTTGGAACTTCTAATTCAAGGGTTGCATCGTATGTAGAAATTACGGCTGCATCTACTACTCCTGGCGAAACTATAGGCCAATACACTTTGAATATTTATGATAAGACCGGCACAAGTGTTGCAAAGACTGTTACGGTAAACGGAACCAGTGGCACCTTGTCCATTGACGGACTGAATAATGACGCAGTAAAGATTGGTGTAAAGGGTACGGGTTTGATTAAGGGAAATATCACCATGCAGGCTCTCGACCCCTATATCGATCGCTTGAATATTGTTTGCCATGAAGAGGGTGATAATGGCCGTACTCTTAGTCAGACGTTTACTGCTACCGACTTCTCGGTTCGTGGAGGAAAGTTTATCTTCTATGTGCCGGAAGACTTCAGCGGCGATTGTTATTTTACTTTCGAAGACCTGTATAGTAAATATGGTGACAATACTTATTGGGATGGCACCGGTACTGGTAATGCCCGTTATAGCCTTGTCATGTCTCCTTATTGGAGTGGTATGACAAATGTTTATCAAACGGATCCTAATCACACATATGTAGATAAGGTTTGGACACAGGTAGTTGGCGACATTCCCTATGAGTTTAATAATGCAGAAGAAGTGGGAACCAGTGGTGGTGACTACGAAGAATATGTATTCAATCCTGGTCTTTATGGCGATGGCTTGGAAGGTTCAACAAATCACTTTATCAATTTTGAATATAGCGCAGAAGAGATTGAGGATGAGACAGAGAAAACTGCATATCTGTTCACTTGTGATGAAACTCGGTACAATATTGCACCGACAACAGCTGTACAGCATACCTATTATGCTTATTACCAGATGGACATTACGATTATCAAGTACACCTATCTTCCGCAGTTCACTTGGGTACCTGTTTACACCAAGACCCTCTATAAAGACGGCGATACGGTGAAGGAAGATGCTCAGTATGGTCTTAAGCTCTCTACGACAGAAGCTGATGAAGAAGGTAATTACGGTTATTTGAATGCATCACAGGTGGTATTAGGTATCAACGAAGCACTTGGAACAAGTGGTGCTCCTGCTACTAAGTCACAAATCCTCTACATTGATGGTAGCGAACTGCTTGCCATTGTGGAATCGAATACATATAAGTATAGTAATATCATGGACGGTCTTGGTGCCAATGCCTTGTTCTATCTGCCTGATAATACTTCAACCAATCTGGATAACTGTGCTTATGTTACGCAGAAAGAACCGCTGAAGTTCCGTGGAGCTAATAATATCGTGCTGACAGATATGATGCCATTCTACGCTCCTTATGATATTTATGTAGATGCAGCCAAAAATGCATCTTATGAGCGTAAGATCACCAAGAGTACTTATGGTGAGGTAAAGAATGCTTCACTTATCATGCCGTTTGAACTGACTGTCACTAGTGGTGTTCATACGAACGTTGATGGTTCGAAGATTACCCTGCGTTCTATGCAGAATAATGCTGCTCTTACGCAGCAGGATGGTAAGACCTATGCTTACTTCCCTGCTCTCTCGGATGTATCGGAAACTGTAGCCAATACTCCTTATATGGTGTCAGTAGGAAACAACACCGCAGAGAATGGTTCGTTCGTCGTTTCTCAGACAGGTGCGCTCATCAAGGCTACTACTGGTATGGATAAAACCAAATACACCTTTGATGGTGAGACAGCTACTGGCGTGAATGCTGCTGCGGGCGATGCTCAGGGTACCTATACTTTCACCAACAAGGGAACTTATGCAGGTCTTAAGATTGCCAAGGCTGACAACGTGTTCTACTTTGCCAAGGATATGTTCGTCAGCTCTAAGAACCTCGACGATGCTTACAGCTACGCTAACATTGCTCCGTTCCGCGCCTTCTATGCTACGGGTAACCTCAGCAGCGGTGCTAAGCTGATGAACTTTGGTGTTATCCTTGGCGAAGGTGAGGGTGATGTGCCCACAGCTATCCATGCTGTCGATGCTGCACAGATTATTGATGTCAATGCACCTGTTTATGATTTGCAGGGACGCATGGTTGCTCCTGCTTATCGTGATGTGGCAGGCAAGAAGCTTGCAGCTGGTATGTATGTTGTTAACGGAGTAAAATTCATCGTAAAGTAAGGAGGACCAGATTATGAGAAAGTATTATATTCGTCCGGAAATTGAAGAAGTAGCTTCACAGTACGAACAGGAGATCATGGCTGGTCATAGCTATGACTGGGCCGATGCGAAGGGCAACCCCGGCGTATGGGGGGGCGGCGGACAAGTGATTGAGAATGGTAAGATGCAGGGGAAAGATAACCTCTGGGACGACTAATCAATCATAAGGCATAAAGGGTAACAAAGGGGAGTGAAAGGGCATCAAGGGACGATAGCCCCGCCCGCTCCTCCCCTTTCAAACCGGACTAACTTCTCTTTATCCCCTTTAAGGAAATTAAGGTTATGCAAAGCGGAAACGGAAAAGGATTCATTGTGATTGCAGCGTTCGTGCTGTTGTTGATCTTCCTCTATGTGAAGAGCAACGAGGGTACGGAGGTGGGATCGTATGAGCCGCCCACGACATCGTGGATAGACAATCTGCTGGGCAACGACGACGACATGGAGTCTGTCGGCGGTGGCGGCGGAGAAGGTGGCGGTTTCTACTTGAGTTCGCTGTTCGCCGGCTTTGAGTTCCGCTTCAAGGTGAAGGACTATCGCGCGATGAGCGACGACGACCTCGGCGAAGCCGACGATGGTCTCTAGTAGAGAGTTCTCGAGAAACAAGCGGGAGCTAATTGGAATAAGAATCATGCATGAAGATTGTTCCAATTAGTTCCCGTTTTTCTGCAATATATTGAAGGTAAATGCGTTATATTACTGAAGAAATCCAATTAGTTTCAGTAACAACAAGACATGAAAATCTTTTGCATCGGAAAAAACTACGTACTCCATAACGAGGAGATGGATGGCCGCAAGTATAAAACTGCTGAGCCTGTAGTGTTTATGAAACCTGAGTCGGCTTTGCTGAAGAACGGCAAGCCATTCTTCCTGCCGGAGCATCTGGGGCGTGTGGATCATGAAGTGGAAGTGGTGGTGCGCATCTGCCGGCTTGGCAAAAACATCAGCGAGCGCTTTGCCCACCGCTACTACGACGCCGTGACCTTGGGCATTGACTTCACCGCCCGCGACCTGCAGCGTCGGCTGAAGGACAACGGTCACCCCTGGGAGATTGCCAAAGCCTTCGACGGCAGTGCCGCGATAGGGGAGTGGAAAGAAGGGGTAGAGGAAGTGCAGAATTTGCAGTTCCACCTCGACATCAATGGGAAGACGGTGCAGGCGGGGTGCACGAGCGACATGCTGTATAAGGTGGATGAACTCATCAGCTACATCAGCCGTTTCTTCACACTGAAGACGGGCGACATGCTCTTCACCGGCACTCCTGTCGGCGTAGGCCCCGTTCACGTGGACGACCATCTGGAGGGATACCTCGGCGACGAGAAGCTGCTGGACTTCTGGGTGAGATGACGTCCGCTTGCATGGGGATTACCCATGACATTGCTCACATGTTCCGCAGGTCCTACGGACACTGCGGCTACTGAGCGGTGACGCTTTCAGCGTCTTGTGTCATCTGCTGTTTATTGCCAAATAATTTTGGGTGGCAAATTGCAAATTGTTACCCTATTTTGTTTCCACTCAGCACAATATTTCACGGCGAATTACGTTTGTTTGATAGATGAAGAGACATAACACGTCATACGAAGTGATGGCGCGGTGGCAACGTTTGCTTGCTGCCGTGACTTGTTGTGTGCCTACGTCCATGCGTTTTGTGGCGGTTTCGTTGCTTTGTTTGTGTGCTACCGCGTCTTGGTCGCAGCGCTTCTTCAATCTGACTTATGACGATGTGAAGATAGACTCCGTGCTTCCACACTTCGGATACAGCGTGTCCCTTGGCGAGAACTATCAGGATTCCGTCTACGACGTGCAGATTCTCTATCCCGAATTCATTGATGCTACAACGATTGATGTGGTGAGATACAAGTCTTTGAGGAGTGAGGGAGCAGAGGAGTTGAGAGGTTTAGACGTGCTTTCCCCGCTACACCACGGAAGAACCCCTTCGGGTCGAGCTGGCGAGAGGCAAATTGGCGATCGTCGCTTGTCTGCTGACTTGCCTGAAATGCCCGTGATAGAGCAGACGGTGATGGCGAGTCGTGGAAAGGGATTCCTCAGCATCGGCTTCTGTCCGCTGGTTTATCGCGAAGGGCGCTATCAGTGGCTCGTGAGTTTCATGCTGAAGGTGACACCCACCCCCAACCCCTCGCGAGGGGAGGAGGGTGTGAATACCTTTACTGACGGCGGCTTTTCCTCAAAGGTTCATCGGGCTCCCGCCCTTGCGCAGAGTAGGGGAGGGGTTGCTTCTTCCGTCCTTGCTTCTGGCCGTTGGGCAAAGATTCGCGTGCCGGAGTCAGGCGTGTTTCAGATTACTGACGAACTTATTCGCAAGGCCGGCTTCTCCGATATTAATAAGGTGAAGGTGTATGGCTATGGCGGCAACCTGCAACCGGAGGTGCTCACGCAGGACTACTTGCAGCAGACCGACGACCTGCAGGAGGTGGCACAATGCATCTCGGGCGGCCGACGGCTGTTCTACGCAAAAGGACCTGTGAGCTGGGAGAACAACACCGCTACCAAGCGCACCCGCAATCCCTATAGCGACTACGGCTACTACTTCCTCACGCAGAGCGACGAAGAGCCCCTCACCGTCAGCGAATCCGATTTCCTTGCAGCCTGCTACCCGCTGCCCGCCGACTATCATGAACTCTATGAGAGCGACGGCTATGCGTGGTTCCAGGGCGGTCGGAACCTCTATGAATACACGCCCATCAATGCCGGCACGTCGAAGACCTATTCCCTGTCATCGGCTGTGACGGGCACTACTGCGAAACTTTCCGTGACCGTGTCGGCAGGTATCAACAGCGCTGTTAGTGTGAAGTGCAATGGGCAGGATCTCGGAACCATCTCCATCAACGTCTCGGAAACCTATTACGAAAAGGGCCACGCCACCAATCGCGTGTTCAACATCACCGACGTACAAGCCACGAATGATATCTCCATTGCCACCCTGTCTGGTGGTCCCGTGCGACTTGACTTCATTTCGCTGACGCTGCCCGAGCCTAAGCCGGCGCCTAACTTGAGCACCGACCAGTTTGCTGTGCCCGAGTACGTCTATAACATCACCAATCAAGACCTGCATGGCGACAGCGCCGTTGACATGGTCATCATCATTCCTGCCACGCAGACGCTGCGTTCGCAAGCCGAGCGGCTGGCCGAGTTCCACCGCACTCACGACGGTCTGCGCGTGCGCATCGTTCCTGCCGACGAGCTCTACAACGAGTTCTCCAGCGGAACCCCCGATGCCACCGCCTACAAGCGCTATCTGAAGATGCTCTACGACCGTGCCGAGACCGAGGCCGACAAGCCGCGCTTCCTGTTGCTCTTCGGCGACTGCGCGTGGGATAACCGCATGCTTACCAGCGACTGGCGGCAAGCCTTGCCCGACGACTACCTGCTTTGCTTCGAGAGCGACGACTCGTTCAGCGAGACATACTGTTACGTCAGCGATGAGTTCTTCTGCATGCTCGACGATGGCGAAGCCCTTACCACCGGCAGCTATCCCTATGAACGACCCGCCGGATTGGCCGATATGGCCGTGGGCCGCTTCCCCGTGACGACAGAGAGCGATGCAAAGGTGATGGTGGACAAGGTCATTAGCTATGCCGAAAACCAAAATGCCGGTGCTTGGCAGAACACCCTTGTGTTCATGGGCGATGACGGCAATGGCAATGCACATATGCGCGACATCAACGATGCTGCCATTGAGACCAACCAGCGCCACCCCGGCTATCTCATCAAGAAAGTGATGTGGGATGCCTACACGCGCGAGACGTCGTCGACGGGTAATAGCTATCCCGAGGTAACGAAGCTCGTGAAGCAATACCAGCAGCAGGGCGCACTCATCATGGACTATGCCGGCCACGGACGTGCCGACCAGGTGTCGCACGAGAATGTGCTGCGTCTGGCCGACTTCCAGCAGTTCTCGAACAAGAATCTGCCGTTGTGGATCACGGCTTCTTGCGATATTATGCCCTACGATGGCTCCACAGCTACCATCGGCGAAACAGCCGTTTTGAACAACAAAGGCGGTGCTATTGCCTTCTATGGCACGGCGCGCACGGTGTTTGTTACGCAGAACAAGGTGATGAATATGGCATTTATGCGGCATGTACTCACCGTCAATGCCGATGGCAAGCCCATTACCCTCGGCGAGGCACAGATGTTGGCTAAGAACGAGATGATCACGAAGCGTCTCGATACCAGCGTGAACATGCTGCAATATCAGTTGCTCGGCGACCCCGCCCTGTCGCTGAATATTCCGACAAGGACGATTGTTGTAGACTCCATCAACGGCATCGCGGCCAATGGCGATGGCGTGCAGATGGCTCAGCTGAAGGCCGGCAGCATTGCCCGCGTGGTGGGACATGTGGCCGATGCCAGCGACTTCAACGGCATTGTTGCTGCCACCGTTCGCGATTCCGAGGAGACAATCACTTGCAAACTGAATAATACAGAGAAAGACGGAGCGCAGACTGCTTTCACCTATCGTGATCGCACGAAGACGCTCTACAACGGAAACGACAGCGTGCGCAACGGCCGCTTCCAGTTGTCGTTTGCCGTTCCGATGGACATCAACTACAAAGATGCCGCCGGATTGATCAACCTGCATGCCGTTTCCAACGACCACCAGCAGCTCGCCCACGGTGCCAACGACCATTTCCTCGTGGGCGGAAGTGCTACGGCGGGCAACGATAGCATCGGTCCCAGCATCTATTGCTATCTGAACTCCCCGTCGTTCGTCAATGGTGGAAATGTGAACACGACGCCCTATTTCGTGGCACAGCTCACCGATCAGGATGGTATCAACACCACCGGCAACGGCGTCGGCCACGATTTGGAGCTCATCATCGATGGTGATATGTCGAAGACCTATGTGCTGAATGACAACTTCCAGTTCGACTTCGGTAGCTATACCACCGGTTCCACCTATTATAATATACCTGAGTTGGAGCCCGGCATGCACACATTGCTCTTCCGTGCGTGGGACGTGCTCAACAACTCGTCGACGGCCCAGTTGTCGTTCAACGTCGTGAAAGGACTGTCGCCGCAACTCTTCAGCGTGAGCTGTACGCAGAATCCTGCAAGGACTGGTACCACGTTCATCATCAGCCACGACCGTACGGGATGCACCGTTGATGTGGAACTCGACATCTTCGACACCAGTGGCCGGCAGTTGTGGCGTCACAACGAGAGCGGTGTTTCAACCAATGGTGCCTACACCCTGACATGGGACCTTACCGTCGATGGCGGTCAGCGACTGCAGACGAGTGTCTATCTCTATCGCGTCAGCATCTCGTCTGACGGCAGTAAGCAGGTGTCGAAGGCCAAGAAACTCGTTGTTATTGCTCCTTAAAAAATGTGGCGAAAACTTAGGCAGTAAAATAAAAGGCAGATTTCTGCGTTATCATATAGTATCAAAAAACAGAACAGAAGGAATATGACAGAAATACAGAATATCAGGAAAGTAGCGCTGTTGGCGTTGTTGCTGTGCTTCATGGCCGTCGTTGGCCGGGCGCAGGACAAGAAAGACATGTTCAACCCCGTCAATGCATCGGTGACTTCGCAGACCATTGCCCCCGATGCCCGTGCCGCCGGTATGGGTGATGTGGGTGCAGCCACCGAGGCCGACGTCAACTCGCAATACTGGAATCCAGCAAAGTATCCGTTTGCCATCTCGCGTGCCGGTGTGTCGCTGAACTACACACCGTGGCTGCGCGAACTCGTCAGCGACATGGATCTGGCTTATCTGGCTGGCTACTATCGCATCGGCGACTACTCGGCCATCTCAGGTTCGCTGCGCTACTTCTCACTGGGTGAAGTGTTTATGACCAGCGACATCTCTGCCACCGATAACGCCATGACCATCAATCCTTATGAGATGTCGGTCGACGTGGCTTATTCGATGATGCTCTCCGAGAAGTTCTCGTGGGCAGCTGCTCTGCGTTTCATCTATAGCGACCTCACCTACGACTACACAGACGACACCTCTCCCGGCTCGGCCTTTGCTGCCGATGTGGCCCTCTACTATCAGGACTACCTGAATCTGGGCGACCGTGAGTGCCAGGTGGGCTTGGGTATGAATGTGTCGAACATCGGTTCGAAGATCACCTTCGGCGGCGACGACAACTCCGAGTTCATTCCTACCAACCTGCGTCTGGGTGCTTCGCTGATGATTCCCATCGACGACTACAACCGCTTCACACTCGCAGCCGATGCCAATAAGTTGCTCGTTCCCACCTATCCGAAGCAGGAAGAAGGCGAGTCTACCGAGGCTTACCAGCAGCGTGTGCAGAAAGACTACTACGACATCTCGTCGATTAGTGGTATCGTGAAGAGCTTTGGCGATGCGCCGAACGGTTTCAAGGAAGAGCTGCAGGAGATTCAGTGGAGTGTGGGTGCCGAGTATTGGTACAACGATAAGTTCACCCTTCGTGCCGGCTATCATCACGAAGCCGAGAACAAGGGTAACCGTAAGTACTTCACGTTTGGTGCTGGTTTCAGGATGAGTGTGTTCTCACTCGATGCCGGTTACGTCATCGCGACTGCAAAGAGCAACCCCCTCGACCAGACGTTGCGTTTCACCCTGTCGTTCGACATGGATGGCATCAAGGATTTGTTTAGAAGATAATTAACCCACCCCCGCCCCTCCCGAGGGGAGGGGAGTTTAATATCCTTTCGTTATGATGAAGAATCATCCTTTCGGAATAAGAGTAGGCATGGGTTACGACGTACACCAATTGGTGGAAGGACGCGACCTTTGGTTGGGTGGCATCAAGATTGACCACTCGCTGGGGTTGCTGGGTCACAGCGATGCCGATGTGCTCATTCATGCCATTTGCGATGCATTGCTCGGTGCAGCTGGTCTGCGCGACATCGGTTTCCATTTCCCCGATACTTCGGAGGATACACTCGACATGGATAGCAAGATCATTTTAAGGAAGACCGTCGAATTGTTGCGTGAACAAGGTTATGAGGTTGGCAATGTGGATGCAACGGTGTGTGCAGAGCGTCCGAAGCTCAATCCGCACATTCCACAGATGCAACAGACCATGGCTCAGGTGATGGACGTTGACCCAGGTTCTGTTTCCATCAAGGCCACCACTACGGAGCGCCTGGGCTTCACCGGTCGCGAGGAAGGCATCTCTGCTTATGCCGTCGCCTTGATTTTTAAAGTCTGATTGCTGCGGACAGTTTCCTTACTCAGATAAAAAAGATACTCCCGCTTCTCATGGGCAATGTGCCAGAGGAGCGGGAGTATTGTTGTTTTGATGATGCTGTATGCTGGCAGAAGGTTCTTACATATATCCCAGCCAGCGCAGGATGTCGTTCAGGTTCGCCACCACCATCAGCAAGATAAGAATACCGAAGCCTACATACTCCGCCCGAATCATGAAATTCTCCGACGGCTTGCGGCCGGTAATCATCTCGTAGAAGAGGAACAGCACGTGTCCACCATCGAGGGCGGGGATGGGAAGGATGTTCATGAAGGCAAGGATGATGCTCAGGAAGGCCGTCATCAGCCAGAACATGTGCCAGTCCCAGACGGGTGGGAACAAGCTTCCGATGGCTCCGAAGCCGCCCAGCGACTTGGCACCGTCGGCGGAGAACAGATACTTCAGGTCGCCCACATAGCCACCCAGCACGTTCCATCCGTAGGTGATGCCAGCGGGGAAGCTCTCGAAGAACCCGTACTTAATCTTCGTCGGCTCGTAGTAGCTCAGAATACTCGTCATGCCTACGCCGAGTTGCAACTCAGGAGTGAGGACGACGGTGGCGGTGTCGGCAGCGATGGCTGCAGCGACACTATCGTTGCCGGCGGGCAGTGCCTCTTTGTGTGCAAACACTACCGTTGCCGTGCGCAGGCGCAGACTGTCGGCAGAGGTCTTTGCCTCCGTCATCTGGTCGGCCAGACGACCTGTCTGTTGTGTGAACTCGTTCCATGAGTCAACGGCGGTTCCGTTGATGGCGAGAATCTTGTCGCCCCTACGGATTCCAGCCTTCTGAGCTGGTGAGTCGGGCAAGACACTGTCAATCTCGGCAGGGATGAACGGGCGGCAGAAGTTGGGCGTTGCCTTTAGCATGCCCAGCAGGTTGATATCGCCTGGCAATGCAATCTTCATGGGCTTGCCATCACGGATGATGCGAACCTCATGAGCCACGCTGATGTCGCGGAAGAGGTCGGCCGAGAAATCCTTGAAGTCGCCTTCCTCTGTGCCGATTAGGATGTCACCGTCGCGGAATCCGTAGTTCTTTGCTTCCTGGTTGAACTTCATACCCATCTTCATATCCTTCGTGGCGATGTACTCGTCGCCCCAGGTGAAGAGCACCATAGAATAGATGAACAGCGCCAGCAGGAAGTTCACCAGCACACCACCGATCATGATGAGCAGTCGTTGCCATGCCGGCTTCGACCGGAACTCCCATGGTTGTTCGGGTTGTTTCATTTGTTCCGTGTCGAACGACTCGTCAATCATACCGGCAATCTTGCAATAGCCGCCCAGTGGCAGCCAGCCCATACCGTACTGCGTGTCGCTCTTCTTCGGTTTGAACTTGAAGAGGGAGCCGTCCCACTTGCCGATGCCGATGTCGAAGAACATGTAGAACTTCTCGACGCGCACGCCGAAGAGTTTCGAGAAAAAGAAGTGGCCACCCTCGTGCAGGAGCACAAGCAATGAGATGGCCAGCAGGAATTGCAGGAGTTTAATCAGAAATATTTCCATGTTGTAATTCTATAAGCAAATCATAAATAGTAAAAATGAGCCAACCACCAATGAAAACTTCAATCCCAGTGCATTGGAAATGAGCATGAATGTAGACAATTGCATATCGGTCTGCCCTTGTTCCAAGGCAGATATATATTCACGCTTCTTGCCGATTCGCTCACCCAATTCTTTCTGCGTGATTTTCTGGCGTTTGCGCTCTTCACGGAGAAGCTCTGCATAATACCATGCCTCGGCTTTCGCTTGAAACTCTTTGCGCGATGCAGACCCTACCGGTCCATATTTTTCCGACAGGTGGTCTTCAACCTTGGGCAACTTCTCCCATTTTTCTTCACTAATCTTTATCATAGGTTTTCCTCCCATTGTTTTAATAACCTTTGTGCCTTTTTAATCTCTGCCTGATATTGTTTTGAGCTTTTTTCAATAAAGGAATTCAGCATGACCATTCGCTTGCATTCCATGAAATTATCGGCATCAATGGCAAAGAGTACCGTTCGGTGTTGATTGTTACCCAAAGAAACACGCATCTCATAGAACTCCGTCTTTTCCAGACGTTTGACGAATTTTGTGCTAACTACATATTTTGTGAACATGATTTCGAATACATAGTCATACTTTTCCCTCACTTTTTCGGGCAAGTTCTGATAGTATTCTTCAAATTCTTTGGTATATGTAGCTTCTCTTATTCTATCTTTCACGTTGCAAAAGTAATGTATTTATTACGTATTTCCAAATATAAAGGAAGAAAAATCTTACATTTTATGTTTATTTTGCAATCAGCACCTACTGTAGCTCTTCGGTTTACAGTAATTCACTTGCGATGCGACGCGCCTCGGCATCGGTTTGCAGATAGGTGTCGAGGGTGGGGGTGGCACTGAAGGTGGCACGCTGCATGGTTTCGCCGATGATGTCGGCCATCTGCGGGAACGAGCAGCGGTCGTGGCGGAACGCCTCATTCACAATCTCGTTGGCGGCATTCACGATGCATGGCATGTTGCCACCGCGATGGATGGCGTCGAAGGCCAGCTGCAGACAGCGGAACTTCTCGACGTCGGGCTCCAGGAATTCCAGGTCGTGGCTCTTGAAGAGGTCGAGGCGCGGACCGTTCAGGTGCAGACGCTCGGGGAACGAGAAGGCATACTGGATGGGCAGTCGCATATCGGGCACACCGAGTTGCGCCTTCACGCTTCCATCGGCAAACTGTACGGCACTGTGCACAATCGATTGCGGATGGATGAGCACTTGTATGCGGTCAGCGGGAACGCCGAAGAGCCAGCGTGCCTCCATCACCTCGAAGCCTTTGTTCATGAGTGTTGCCGAGTCGATGGTAATCTTTGCGCCCATGTCCCATGTGGGATGCTTCAGGGCATCGGCAGCGGTGACCGTCTGCAACTGCTCTTGCGTGAACTTGCGGAAGGGTCCACCCGAGCAGGTGAGCAGGATTTTTTCTATTTCGTTGTCGCCTTCGCCTACCAAGCTCTGGAAGATGGCAGAGTGCTCGCTGTCGACGGGCAGGATGGGCACGTGGTACTCCTCAGCCAGCTGGCAGATGAGTTCGCCAGCCACGACGAGTGTCTCCTTGTTGGCCAGACATATCTTCTTCCGTGCACGGATGGCATGGATGGTTGGCTCAAGACCAGAAAAGCCCACCATGGCTGTGAGCACCATGTCGATGGGGCCGGCCTCCACGATGTCGCAGAGAGCCTGTGCTCCGGCATAAACTTTGATGTCGGGGCGGTCGCTGAGCAGCGCCTTCAGTTCGTCGTAGCGCTCCTCGTTGGCAATGACCACCGCGGCTGGGTTATACTGCAGAGCCTGCTTGGCCAGCAGTTCCACTTTGTTGTTTGCCGTGAGGGCATACACCTCGTAGCGGTCCTCATGCTGCGAGATGACGTCGAGTGCCTGGGTGCCGATAGAACCGGTAGAGCCAAGGATGCATATAGAGTGTTTCATATAAGTGTTCAATGCGCCTGCGGCGCGGTTCAAATGTCGCTGCGCGACGGTTCAAAGGCTGCTGCGCAGCGTTCAAGGTTCAATGCACCTGTCGGTGCGGTTCAAATGTCGCTGCGCGACGTTCAAAGTTCTAGGAGTCCCTCGGGGATGATCATTGTGATGGTGCGTGCCTCCGTGTCGACGTCTGTGATCAGGTCGTCGCTGGCAGGCACGAGCACATCGCGTCCGTCGGGAGTCTTAATATCAAATAAGGTGTTGATGGTGGTGTCGTCGACGGTGGTGATTGTGCCGACGGGGGCTGCATCTTCATCGGCTGCGTCGTTGAGTACGGTGAAACCAACGATTTGTGCCCACGAGAGTTCGCCATCGTCATCGGCTGGCACCTCACTGCGCAGGAAGTACACGTCGCAGCCTGTCAGTTGGCGAGCCTGCTCCTGTGTGTTGATGTCGCAGAATCGCACCAGCGCGGTTTCGTCGCTGCGGAAGCGATACTCTTCCATGAAGAACGGCACGAGGATACCGTCGACTTCCAAGATGAGGTATTCCGATTCAGCCCGATCGAAGACGTCGTCGCTGAAATGGAAGAGCACCTCACCTTTCACGCCATGCGGCTTGCCGATGCGTCCTATCTGGTAGACATCCTCTTTCTTAATCATTGACACGAGTGATTTTTGCACCGAGCTGGTTCAGTCGGTGTTCAATGTTTTCATAGCCGCGGTCTATCTGTGCGATGTTGGCAATGCGGCTGGTGCCATTGGCCGAAAGGGCAGCAATGAGCAGGGCGATACCCGCACGGATGTCGGGACTCGTCATACGTCCAGCACGCAGACGGATTTTCCGATCGTGGCCCACGACGACTGCTCGATGCGGGTCACAGAGAATGATCTGTGCACCCATGTCGATGAGTTTGTCGACGAAGAACAGTCGGCTCTCGAACATCTTCTGGTGGATGAGCACCGAGCCTCGTGCCTGCGTGGCTACAACGAGTAGCACACTCAGCAGGTCGGGCGTGAGTCCTGGCCACGGAGCATCGGCAAGCGTCATGATGGTTCCATCGATGAACGACTCCACGGCGTAGTGAGGTTGACGCGGAATGAACAGATCGTCGCCGTCTTCCTTGATCTTGATGCCCAGCCGGCGGAAGGCATCGGGGATAATGCCCAGGTTCTTCAGCGACACATTCTTGATCGTGATGCCATCGCCCACCATAGCAGCCATTCCAATGAACGAGCCCACCTCAATCATATCAGGCAGAATCGTGTGATGGGCACCGTGTAGCGACTTCACGCCGACGATGGTAAGCAGGTTTGAGGCAATGCCGCTGATCTGTGCACCCATGGCGTTCAGCAGGTGGCATAGCTGCTGCAGATAGGGTTCGCAGGCAGCATTGTAGATGGTGGTGGTGCCCTCGGCCATCACGGCAGCCATGACGACATTCGCTGTTCCCGTCACCGAAGCCTCGTCGAGCAGCATGTAGCAGCCCTTCAGACGTTTGGCCTCGATGTCGTAGACATTGCGTTCTTCTTCGTGCACGAACTTTGCACCCAACTTCTTGAATCCCAGGAAGTGGGTGTCTAGACGGCGGCGACCAATCTTGTCGCCACCCGGCTCGGCGATGACGGCCTTGCCGAAACGTCCGAGCAGCGGACCGATGAGCAACACCGAGCCGCGCAGCGAGGCACACTTGCGTACAAATGCGTCGCTCTGCAGATAGTCCAGGTTCAGGTTCTTGGCGCAGAACGTGTAGTCGTTGGGCGCATTCTTCTTCACGTCCACCCCCATGTCCTTCAGCAGGCGGATGAGGTTGTTCACGTCCAGAATGTCGGGCACGTTCTTGATATGTACCTCATCGTCGGTGAGCAGACAGGCACTAATCACCTGCAGGGCCTCGTTCTTGGCGCCCTGTGGTGTGATGGTTCCTTTGAGCAGTTGGCCTCCTTCTATGATGAATGATTCCATAAGCGTGTTTTTTGGTGTGTGTGAGTAGGGAGAAAGCAGAACGTGTGGGTTCAGCGTTTCTTCTTCTTGGTGCGCACTTCCATGTCTCTCATCGAGACCTTCTCGAACTTGAACGTGCTCAAGTCGAGCTGGATTTTTCCGTCGGTAAAACGAGCCAGGTCACTTGCCACCTTCTCATCGTCTGACGAGCCGTGGCTCCACAGCATCAGATTACGCTTCATCTGGTTGGCGGTGACGCGAGCCAGCTCGTCGCGCTCCTTGCCCGGAGGCATCTGCTTCAGCTTGTCGAACAGCTCGAACACCATGTAGCCATAGTGTCTCACAGCGATGTCCTTCATCGGGTAGGGCATCGGCTCGGGACGAGTGGTGATGTCGGCAGCCTGATGAATGTCGTACGGCCAGTCGATGTCGAGTTCGAAGTTGCTCATCAGCGCCAAATGGTCCCAGAGCTTGTGCTTGTAGTCGGCATTTTGTCGGTTCTGTGGGAACATGCGGTCCATGATGGCCACAATGGTTTGTGCGCAGCGCTGCCGTTCTTTCTTGTCGGGAAGAGTCTTGGCATGGTCCACCATGCGTTGAATCTCTCGACCATACTCTGGCAGAGCCAGCTTCTCACGTTGCGTGTTGTAGTCTAATCCTTCTATATTCATGAATCCTCCCCCGACCCCTCCTGTAGAGGGGAGTGCCTGCCGGTTTCAGGGGGATGTGCAGGCTTGCTATGTTCTTTTTTATTATAGTAGCTTTTTCGGTTGCTTGGCCACGAAGTCCTTCAAATAGAAAGGAACGAAGTAGGCCACGTCCTCGAACTTCTCTTGGAAGAAGCGGCGCTCGGCCAGGGGGAACATCCACCGTGCCAGCGGCACGATATTCTCAATGAGGTGTGCATTCGGGTGGTTGATGGCTTCCATGCACTTTGCGGCGCCGTTTCCAAAGAAGTATACGGGTCGCTCGTCGAGATACTCGCGGTAGGTGTCGGCATCTACGATGTCGGCCTGTATGCCCCTTACCTCATGCAGCGCACGGTCGAAGAGCTGCGCATACACCTCCATGCGACGTGCGTCGATCATCGGGCAGAGCAGGGCATTCTCTTCCTTCACTTTCTCGGCAAGCAGCACGGGCACGCACAGCAGTTCCAATGTCGGAACGCTGATGAGTTTCAGGTTCTGTCCGTAGCAGATGCCCTTCGCCACCGATGTGCCCACGCGCAAGCCTGTGTAGCTGCCGGGACCGCTGCTCACAGCCACGGCGTCGAGGTCGATGAGTTGGGAGTCGGTGAACGACAATGCTTCGTCGATGAAGACGCCTGCCATCACCGCACTGCCTCGCCGCTGAGCACCCTTTCCGTCCTTGTTGTCCTTGTCGTCGAGCTCCGGTCGGTCTTCGCGTTCGAAGATGCATTTTCCGTCCTGGCTAACGGCCACGGAACACACGTCGGTGCTTGTTTCTATATGCAATATTGTCGACATAATTGCTTTTTCTTCATAAATAAAGTGCAAATTTACTGATTTTTCGTCGGAATTTCGTACTTTTGCAGAAATTTAACGCATAAAAACCATTATGATACTATCAATGACGGGTTACGGCAAGGCTGTCGTGGCCTATAAAGACAAAAAAATCAACGTCGAAGTGAAGTCGCTCAACTCCAAGCAACTCGACCTTTCGACACGCATCGCACCCCTCTATCGTGAGAAGGAAATGGAGATTCGCCAGATGGTGGCGAAGAGTGTGGAACGAGGGAAAGTGGACTTCTCCATCTGGGTGGAGAAGGATGCTGGTTCGGATGCCACACCCATCAACGGAGCCATCGTCGAGAACTACTACCAGCAGCTGCGGCGCATCGTCGACCAGGTGGGAATCCCCGAGCCGCAGGACTGGCTGCAGACGCTCATGCGACTGCCCGATGTCACCACGCGCACCGAGATGGAAGAGCTCGATGAAGAGGAGTGGAAGGCTGCCCGTCGGGCCATCGAAGAGTCCTTGGCACAGCTCGAGGCGTTCCGTCGTCAAGAGGGTGCCGCCCTGCAGCGTAAGTTCACGGAGAAGATTGATAATATCGCCTCGCTGCTCGCACAGATAGAACCCTACGAGAAGTCGCGCGTGGAGAAGATCCGCCAGCGCATCGTCGATGGTCTGAAGGAGATTCCCGAGGTTGACTACGACAAGAACCGCCTCGAGCAGGAGCTCATCTACTACATCGAGAAGCTCGACATCAGCGAGGAGAAGCAGCGTCTGGCCAACCATCTGAAGTACTTCCGCGAGACCATGCAGGAAGAAGGTCGCGGCATCGGCAAGAAGCTCGGCTTCATCGCGCAGGAGATGGGTCGCGAGATCAACACCACCGGCTCTAAATCGAATCAAGCCGAGATGCAAAACCTCGTCGTCATGATGAAGGACGAGCTCGAGCAGATCAAGGAGCAAGTGCTGAACGCACTGTAAGACCTCCCCCGACCCCTCCGAAGGAGGGGAGGGCCTCGCGGGTTGAGTTTCGTAGTGATTAACATTAGTTTTAGATGGATATGCAAAGTGATGGAGAGTGGCGGCGTCCAAGGTATGAAACTACAGATGCTTCTACTTACGAGTTGCTGAAGAAAAATGCAAAAAGCAATCGCCGTTATTCTACTGATGCTGAGGCGATTCTGTGGCAATATTTGCGAGGAAGGCAACTGGGAGAACGTTTCCGGAGGCAACATCCAGTAGCAGGCTATATTCCCGACTTCGTATGTCTCAGTAAAAAACTCGTCGTAGAGGTTGATGGGGGCTATCATTTTTTTGAGGATCAGCTTCTGAGCGATGAGGAAAGAACACGCTATCTCGAAGCACAAGGTTTTAGGGTTGTTCGCTTCACCAATGAAGAAGTGATAGGAAATACTGAAGAAGTTATCAATGAAATAATATCAGCACTGAATATGGAAGATATTAATAACAACAATGAAAATGTCCTGCAAGAGCAGAGTGTAGAACCCCTTCGCAGTCCGGCAGGCACTCCCCTCCTTTGGAGGGGCCGGGGGAGGTTGATTATTGTTAGTGCACCTTCGGGCAGTGGCAAGTCGACCATTGCGAACTGGCTGATGCAGGAGCATCCGGAGTTGAATTTGTATTTCTCCATCTCGTGTACCAGCCGTGCGCCACGTGGCACCGAGCAGGATGGCGTGGAGTATTTCTTCCTTACTCCTGAGGAGTTCCGCGCAAAGATTGAGAACGACGAGTTCCTGGAGTATGAGGAGGTGTATGAAGACCGCTTCTATGGCACGCTGAAGAAACAGGTGGAGCGACAGCGCCGCGCAGGCCAGAACGTCGTCTTCGACGTCGACGTGAAAGGTGGCGTTAACATCAAGCGCCACTATGGCGATGAGGCCCTGAGCATCTTCATCCAGCCACCATCCATCGATGAGCTGCGTCGCCGTCTCGTCAGTCGTGCTACTGACACACCTGAGGCTATTGAGGAGCGATTGGCCAAGGCCGCCTACGAGATGACGTTCGCTCCGCAGTTCGACTGCATCCTTGTCAACGACGACCTCGAGGTCGCCAAGGCTGAGGCGCTAAAGCTCGTTGGCGAGTTCTTAACCCAGCCCCTCCCGAAGGAATTGGAGTCTGAATAGTATTGGACATGGAAGAGGACGTTCTTCAACGTGACAAAAGTCACGGAACGAAGTCACATAACGCTCAACTATGAAGATAGGCATCTACGGAGGGTCGTTCAACCCTATTCATCGCGGACACGTCGCCCTGGCACGGCAGATACTCCGCAAGGCTCGGCTCGACGAGGTGTGGTTCCTCGTGTCGCCGCTGAACCCGTTCAAGCAGGCCGATACCGACCTGCTTGACGATGACTGTCGGCTGGCGTTCGTCCGTCAGGCACTTGCTGCAGAGCCACGTCTCATCGCCAGCGACTACGAGTTTCATTTGCCACGTCCTTCCTACACGTGGGACACCCTGCAGGCACTCTCGCGAGACTATCCCGAGCATGAGTTCTTTCTTGTCATCGGAGCCGACAACTGGCTGGCTTTCGATCGCTGGTATCATTCGCAAGACATCCTCGACCATTACCATATTATTATTTATCCGCGCGAGGGGTCGCCTATCGACATCGCCACCTTACCCGCGAATGTCACCCTTGTGCAGACACGCCTCTACAACATCAGTAGTACCGACATCCGCCAGCGCATTCGCGAGGGCCGCCCTGTGCGACGCCTGTTGCCCACGAACATCTACGACGACGTCGTCAAAGCCTATCAGACTACTTAAGCATCCCGTCATAAAAAACATGCAATCCCAACTCTTCCACTTGAGGAGTTGGGATTTTCTTTTTCAATGGTTAATTACTAATAATGCTGTCTGAATTACTAAGAATGAAAGTTAAAAATTCGGGCTTTTGGAAAGAATTCGTATTACTAAGTTTTTAGAATTCTAATGTTTTAGTAGTTTTGCAAGCGAAAACAAAACTGAAACGTTATGAAACAACAGACTCTAACCAAAGGCGAGATGCAGGTGATGAACATCCTGTGGAGTATGGGGAAAGGTGCTTGTGTCAACGACATCTTATCGCAATACCCTGAACCGAAACCAGCTTATACCACCATTGCCACGTTCCTGAAAATTCTGGAGCAGAAAGGTTTTGTAGAGAGGCGTAAAGGCAATGCGGGAAAACAGTTGGTTTATACACCTCTGATGACGAAGGAGCGCTATTGCAGACAGGTGATGGATGATGTGAAGCAAACGTTCTTCGACGGATCGGTAGCCTCACTCGTCTCTTTCTTTGCGGAAGAAGACGATCTGTCGCAAGAGGACATCAATGAGATTTTAGCTATACTGAAGAGTAGAAATCCAGAACAATAAAAAAAACAACGAATAGACTCACCATGATGATAATAGACTTGATTACCTATGACCTGAAAGTGGCAGTCCTGATAGCTGTCTTCTATCTGTTCTACCAACTGCTGCTGGCCCGCGAAACCACGCATACCCTGAATCGTGTGATTTTGCTGGCGGCCATTGCCCTTTCGTTCGTGCTGCCACTGTGTGTGGTGACCATTCATGTTGCTGCACCTCTGGTTCCTCGTGGCGATGGTGGAGAACTCCTGTTACCAACGGCACTGGCTCCCCAGACGTTCGACACACCAGAACCCACGACGACCTTCCTTATGAGGGAAGAACAGTGGTGGCAACTCCTTGGAATACTACTTGCAGCAGGAATCTTGACGCGACTGTTCATCGTCGGTCGTGATTGCTGGAGGTTGCATCGTCTTATTGCTAATGGTGAGCAGCACGTATTGTCCTCCGGGACGAAGGTTTGCGTGGTTGATGCACCCGTGTCTCCATTCTCTTGGATGCATACGGTGGTCTTACCGCGTGCCGAATGGCTGTCGCAATCGGCATCTGTACTCGCCCACGAAGAGGCGCATGTGCGTCATCGTCATAGCTACGACATATTGTTCGTAGAAGTGCTCACGGCTCTGCAATGGTTCAATCCCGTGGTGTGGTTCTTGCGTCAGGAATTGCGCACACTTCACGAGTATGAGGCCGATGCATCCGTCCTCTCACGCGGCTTCAATGAAAGCCAGTACATTCATCTACTGATGCAGAAAGCGACCGGTATTCAGGCCTGTGCCCTCGTTAACGGCATCAACACCCACAGAACGAAAAAAAGAATCTTTATGATGTTCAAACCAAAAACTAAAAACTATGCATGGCTCAAGGCTTTGTATATCGTTCCTGTCGTGCTCACCTCGTTAGCTATGACTGCCAAAACGGTCGTGGACTATCACTCCACCGAAGGCAACGACCCTGCTATACGTGTATTTCATGAGAAAACCAATGGCAGAGGCGATAGTTACCAAATTCGCCATCAGCCTGGCGTTAAGTTCTTTCGTAATGGAAAGGAAGAACAAATTCCTGAAGGTCGCAGTATTGCACTCGAGGTGTCGAAGACCACTATGTTGGTGAATGGAAAACCCATGGAACGGCTCAACTTACTTGACCTTCCTGCGGGTTCACTCAAGGAGATTCATCTCACAGAGACCGCCCCTGGTCAGTATGTCTGCAACCTGATGACGGCAAAGACCATGAAATACAGCTCAAAAATGAGCGATACGGAGTTTGTTATTTACGCGAAGAAGCAAAAGGCAGCAGGATTGGAACAAAGTGCAGTTACTCAAGCCATGTTGAATGAGGCAGGAAGTATCAGCCGTGCTCATATTCTCCATCTTAATGGTGTGTATGGCAGCCAGAAAGGCAACTTGTTTATCGTTGATGGAAAAGAGGTCTCACGCGAGGAGTTCAACCAGATAAAGCCTGAATCCATTGCCTCGGTAACGGTGATGGACGTTGGCCCAGCAAAGAAAGTCTATGGAGAAAAAGGCAGGTATGGTGCTACGATTGTTAAGACGAAAGGAAAAACCGTATATGTGGTTGATGGAGAGCTTGCTTCGGAAGATGAGGTCAGTAAGATAAACACGGAAGACATTACTTCTGTGGACGTGATTGGCACAGCCGAAAACATCAAGAATGCCTACAACGTCGATGCAGATGAAGCCGTAGTCGTGCAAACCAAGAAACAAGGTGACGATCCGATATTTGATTTAGTAGAGGAGATGCCTCAGTTTCCCGGAGGCGGTGTGAAGCTGATGGAATTCATTTCGCGGAACATCAAATACCCTAAAATTGCAACGGAAAATGGTGTGCAAGGTCGTGTAATTGTGAGGTTCATCGTAGAAAAGGATGGCAGCCTAACAAATCCGGAAGTCTTGGCAACATCGCCTGGTATTGGTGAAGCCATTCCAATAGAGGTAACAAGTTACAAGACTGAGAAGGAACGCCAAGACGCAGAGGATCACAATGCTGGCGTACAAGCTCTGCGTGAGGAAGCTATCCGCGTAGTTAAGGCCATGCCTAAATGGACACCCGGCAAACAAAACGGCGAGGCTGTGCGTTGCAGGTATAGTCTCCCCGTGATCTACAGACTTAACTAGCCCTCCTCCAATCACTAATAAGTCTGGAACAATGGTTGAAAAGAATCAAGAACACTTATATTTGTTAGGCAATAGAAAGCGTAATTCATTAGTTGAATTATTTTGATTAGTTTGCACCCGGGTCGTTCTGGAGGCAGCAGTGATGCTCCCTCCAGAATTCCCACATCATACTCGTCATGTGATAGTATTGTCGTTGGCATGTCTTCCTCGGAGGGCATGCCAACAAGTGTTTCTGTGGCGATGTGTGTTCCACTGCCTCCCCCTTTGTGCCCTCCAATCGTTGAAAAACACCGGCATTTCTTGTCAGTTTGGAAAAATGTTTGTATCTTTGCGTGGAAATCTATTATTTTAAAGCTGAGAATCATGAAAAGAACCCTTTTTCAAACCCTGTGGCTGGCCCTGCTGTTGCTGGTTCCGATGACGGCGCTGGCAGCGAAGAAGAAGCCGCAGAAGGTGATGACAGATCGCGAGTATTGGTGTTCGCAGGCTTACAAGATGGCGCAGCCGGTTCTGGAGAACATGGCGAAAGGCGAGCTACAGAAAAACATGCAGACGGAGTTTTCACCGTCGTTCGACAACCGAAACCGGAAGGTGGTCTACATGGAGACGTTCGGTAGGCTGATGGCTGGTCTGGCGCCCTGGCTCTCGTTGCCCGACGATGAGACCGCCGAGGGCAAGCAGCGTCGCCAGCTACGCGAGTGGGCACTGGCCTCGTTCAAGAACTCCGTAGACCCCGCCTCGCCCGACTACCTCTGCTGGGGCGTGAGCGGACAAAACCTCGTGGATGCCGCCTACATCGCTGAGGCGTTCATCCGTGCCTACGACGCCCTTTGGGTGCCACTCGACGAGGTGACGAAGGAGCGTTACATCAAGGAGTTTAAGATGTTGCGCAAGATTGAGCCGCCCTACACCAACTGGTTCCTCTTCTCGAGTACCATCGAGAGCTTCATCGCGAAGGCTGCAGGATTGAAGGAATACGACGATTATCGCGTGATGACTACCATTCGCAAGGTGGAAGAATGGTATGTGGGCGACGGCTGGTATGCCGACGGCCCTGTGTTCGCCTTCGACTACTACTCGTCGTATGTGTTCCATGCCATGTATCTGGAGACGCTGCAGAACATGATTGATGCGAAGGCAAACACGCGACTCGACTATCAGAAGTACTACGACCGTGCGTTGAAGCGTGCGCAGAAGCATGCCATCATCCTCGAGCGCTTCATCTCGCCCGAAGGCACGTTCCCGGTTATCGGACGCTCCACGCCTTATCGTATGGCAGCCATGCAGCCGCTGGCCCTGATGGCGTGGTATCAGAAGTTGCCGAAGGACCTCTCGAATGGACAGGTGCGCGCTGCGCTGACGCAGGTGATGCACCGCATGTATGACTACCAGCAGAACTACAACGAGGGCGGCTACCTCACCATTGGCTTCTGCGGTTCGCAGCCCGAGACGGCTGACTGGTATACGAACAACGGCTCGCTCTATATGACGAGTCTGTCGCTCATGCCGCTGGGTTTGCCTGCCGACCATGACTTCTGGACCTGCCCCGCTGAGGAGTGGACGCAGGTGAAGGCGTGGAACGGCAAGCCCTTCCCGAAGGACCACCGCTGGGGCGACGATATACAGACGAGGGATAAGTGGTAACCTCCCCCGACCCCTCCGAAGGAGGGGAGGGCCTGGCGGGCAGGGAAATTTTTTCCCAAGAGATAATCAATAATTAAGAAACCTGAAAAATGAAAAACGATATGATGAAAAAGGTAAAAGTAGTATTGGCGATAGTTTTGTCGGCAGCTGTTCTCCCCTCCTTCGGAGGGGTCGGGGGAGGTTCGTGGACTCCGTCCCAAGTGCGCGACATTGTCTACAAAGTGAATAACACGTGGCAGATGTGGCACGATCAGGAACGGTCGTTCTGGGACCCGGCAGTCTATCACACGGGAAACATGGAGGCGTTCTTCACCTTCGGCAACCTGGCGTGGTATCAGTATTCGAAGGAATGGGCCGATCAGAACCTCTGGCAGGGTGCTCGCGAGGCCGACTCGTCGAAGTGGAAGTATAAGCAGTATGGCGAGTCGATGCAGCATGTGCTGTTTGGCGACTGGCAGATCTGCTTCCAGACCTATCTGGACTTGAACACCGTCTTCCCTGCTGAATACAAGGTGGCACGCGCCAAGGAGGTGATGGGCTTCGAGTGCGCCTCCGAGGCCAACGACTATTGGTGGTGGGCCGATGCGTTATATATGGTCATGCCTGTGATGACGAAGCTGTATAAGCTCACCGGCGATGTGAAGTACCTCGACAAGATGTACGAGAACTGGGAGTATGCCAACTCCATCATGTATGATGAGGAGACGGGCCTCTACTTCCGCGACGGCAAGTACGTCTACCCGAAGCACAAGACCGCTGCCGGCAAGAAAGACTTCTGGGCTCGCGGCGATGGCTGGGTGCTGGCAGCGTTTGCAAAGGTGCTGAAGGACATGCCGAAGAACTACAAGCATCGTAAGACCCTCGTTGCCTACTATCAGAAGCAGGCAGCAGCCGTGGCGGCTTGTCAGCAGGAGGAGGGCTACTGGACACGCTCGATGCTCGACCCCGAGCAGGCTCCCGGTCGTGAGACAAGTGGCACCGCCCTGTTCTGCTATGGTCTGCAGTGGGGCATCAACAACGGTGTGCTCGATGCGAAGAAGTATCAGCCCGTTGCCGACAAGGCGTGGGAATACCTCGCCACCATCGCCCTGCAGCCCGATGGCACCGTTGGCTATGTGCAGCCCATTGGTGAGAAGGCCATCCCCGGTCAGGTGGTCAACCAGAAGTCGGTGACCAATTTCGGCACCGGTGCCTTCCTGCTTGCTGCCTGCGAGTACTACAGGCATGTGAAGAAGTAAAAACCTCCCCCGGCTCCTCCGTCGCGAATGGGGATTCGCTCCCCTTTGTGGGGACGCAGCCACATTGGTGGCTGCTCTAAAGACCCCAGTCGCCTCCGAAGGAGGGGAGGGCCTGCCGGGTAGAGAGGCATTTATATAGTTCTATCGGAAAGAAATTATCAGGAATTACCAGAAATTTCGTTCAGAAATAAGATATATTTAATTAGAGCGAATTAGAAATAATAATATTTCTGATATAAATTTCTGGCAATTTCTAGTAATTTCTTTCCGATAAAATAATAATTGGACTGGGCAATTAAAATATTTAACCATGCGGATACTGATTGTCAATACGAGTGAGATGACGGGAGGGGCGGCACTGGCTGCCAACCGGTTGAAGGACGCGCTGAACAACAACGGCGAGAAGGCCAAGATGCTGGTGCGCGACAAGCAGAGCGATGACATCACAGTGGTAGGACTGCCGCAGTCGTTGCGGAAGCAATGGAACTTCCTCTGGGAGCGCTGGACGGTGTTCTGGCGCCTGCACTTCCTGCGGAAGAACCTCTTCCAGATTGACATTGCCAACATCGGCACCGATATCACCCGTCTGCCGGAGTTCAAGGAAGCCGATATCATCCACCTGCACTGGGTGAACCAAGGCATGCTCTCGCTGAGCAACATCCGCAAGATTCTCGACTCCGGCAAGCCAGTGGTGTGGACGATGCACGACCTATGGCCCGCCAGCTCCATCTGCCATGTGTCGCTGGGCTGCCAGAGCTACAAGACACAGTGCCGCCGTTGCAAATACCTGCCCGGTCATGGCTCCGACAACGACCTCTCCGCGCGAGTGTGGCAGCGCAAGAAAGCCATGCTGAAAGGGCGCCACGTGTGGTTTGTGGCGTGCAGTAAGTGGCTGGCAGGCGAGGCGAAGCAGAGTGCACTCTTGAAGGGACAGAGCATCACCCACATCCCCAACACCCTCGACACCCGCGTGTTCTGCAAGAAGGACAAGGGCGAGGCCCGTCAGCGCCTCGGTCTGCCTGCCGAGGGCCGTCTGTTGCTGTTCGTCTCGCAGCGGGTGGACAACGAAAACAAAGGCATGTCGTATCTCATCGAGGCATGCCAGAAACTCCATGCCCAATACCCCGACATGGCTCACGACACAGGGCTCGTCGTGCTGGGCGGCCATGCCGAGGACTTGGAAGAACAGTTGCCGTGGCCCGTCTATGCGCTGGGCTATGTGTCTGACGAGCACCAAATCGTTGATGCCTACAACGCCTCCGATGTGTTTGTGCTGCCGTCGCTCTCGGAGAACCTGCCAAATACCATCATGGAGGCGATGGCTTGTGGCGTGCCCAGCATCGGCTTCAACGTGGGTGGCATTCCCGAGGAGATAGACCATCGGCAGAACGGCTATGTGGCGAAATACCGCGATGCCGACGACCTTGCTGCCGGCATCCGCTGGGTGCTCGACGAAGCTGACCACGATGCGCTCTCGCGACAGGCAGTGCGTAAGGTGCTGACCAACTATTCGCAACAGAGCGTGGCATTGCGTTACACGGAAGTCTATTATGAGGCGATGGCCTCGAAGCAATTTAAATTATGATACGGTTTACCATCATCACTTGCACGTATAATGCTGCAACGGTGGTAGGGCGCACACTCGATAGCGTGTTGTCGCAGACCTATCACCATGTGGAGCATCTGGTCATCGACGGAGCATCGCGCGATGCCACGATGCAGCTTGTGCGTGCCTACGAGAAAGAGTCGGAGGAAGCAGAGACAGATCACGAACTGGTCATCGTCTCGGAACCCGATAGCGGCCTCTATGATGCCATGAACAAAGGCATCGGCATGGCTAAGGGCGACTACATCGTGTTTCTGAATGCCGGCGACGTGTTCCCCTCGCCCGACACGCTGGAACTCATTGCCGGTTCGGTGGGCGACGGCGAGGCCTTGCCCGGTGTGCTCTATGGCGACACCGACATCGTCGATCATTCAGGCCGATTCCTGCGCCATCGCCGTCTGCAGCCCCCTCGCGAGGGACTGTCGTGGCGGTCGTTCCGACATGGCATGTTGGTCTGCCATCAGGCCTTCTATGCCCGTGCCGACTTGGCCAAGCGCAACCTCTACGACCTCAGCTATCGCTATAGTGCCGACGTAGACTGGTGCATCCGCGTGATGAAGGATGCCGGCGAGAGCATCAAGTATGTCGGCATGGTTGTCGTGAACTACCTCGAAGGCGGGCTCACCACGAAGAACCACCGTCGTTCGCTCGTTGAGCGTTTCCAGGTGATGCGCCACCACTATGGCCTGCCCGTGACGCTGTGGATGCATTTCACATTCGTCTTCCGGGCCATTTTCAAAAAATAATACCCACCCCAACCCCACCTGAGATGATGATACGCTTCGCGTCTTTTAGAAAACAAAAGAAAACATTGAAAACAGACAAAACATTGAGATAATATATAATTGTTTTCTTATGTTGTTTTATGTTTTGTTTTGTATTTTAAAGCCCGCGTAGCGGATTAATCATAAGCAGGGTCAGAGAGTATATGATTACCTAAGAGAAAGGAAGAGAAGCCTATGCGCCGACTGTTACTTTGGGCGATGTTGCTGGTCGCCGTGAGCATTTCTGCCAAATCGTTTGGCAAGCAGCAAGTTGAAGTGTTGAACCTGCGGGTGGAGAACCTCTGCAATCCACAGGGCATCGACACCGCCGCGCCACGCTTCTCGTGGCAGCTGCAGTCGGACGAAAAGGGCGTCCTTCAGCAGTCGTATCGCATTCTGGTGGCATCGTCTGAGGAGTTGCTGGCACGTGGCGAAGGCGACCTCTGGGACTCCGGCGACGTGAAGTCGCGGCAGCAGCTATGGGTGCCCTATGGCGGACAGCGGCTCAGAAGCGGACAGCACGTCTGCTGGAAGCTGCAGGTCACGACCAACAAAGGTCGCAGCGCGTGGAGCGAGCCGCAGACGTTTGGTATCGCCCTGCTCAACGAGAGCGACTGGCAAGGGCGCTGGATAGGTCTTGAACGCTTCATGGACGGCGAGCAAACGGGCAATCACTCGCGCATGGCCGCCCGCTATCTGCGCAAGGAGTTCTCGCTGAAGGACGGCAGTAGCGTGGTGCGTGCCACGGCCTATGTGGTCGGCCTCGGCCTCTATCAGTTCTATGTGAACGGGCAGCAGCTAGCACCTTTTGGCATGATGCCCGTCCCCACCGACTATCGCCAGACCATCTACTACAACACCTTCGACGTCACGTCGTTGCTCGCCAGCCGGAATGCCTTCGGACTGGTGCTGGGCAACGGCTACTACTTTGCTATTCGTCAGGACAAACCCTATAAGAACACCCACTTCGGATTTCCCAAGTGCCGCATGAATGTCGTGGTGGAATATGCCGACGGAACACGCGAGGTGTGGAAGACCGATGAGACGTGGCGCGTCACCGCCGAGGGGCCCATCCGTGCTAATAACCTCTACGACGGCGAGGAATATGATGCCCGCCGCGAGCTGACGGGTTGGAACCGCGTGGGCTTCGACGACTCGCAGTGGCTGCAGGCCGAGCGCACGGCTCTTCCCATGGGAACGCTCTGCGCTCAGATGATGGAAAGCCCTCGGCAGCGGTTCGCCACGGAGGGCGATGGCTTCGTAGCGCCCCTGCCTGCGGATGGGCAGTCTGATGGTTCGCTGCGCTTCGACATGGGTGAGAACATGACGGGCTATCTTGCCTTCCGTCCTGCCGGCGAGAAGGGCGACACCATTCGCCTCCGCTATGCCGAGCGACTCAACGCCGATGGCTCGCTCTACACTGAAAACCTACGGTCGGCCCGCTGCGAGGATGTGTACGTCTGTCGCGGCGATGAGCAAGACTGGTGGCAGCCCGCCTTCGTCTATCACGGCTTCCGCTATGTGGAGGTGGTGGGCGTGAGGAATCGTCAGGCGTGGCAGTTCAGAAAAGTGTACGTCGACAATATGCAACCCGACTATCGTTTCGTGACATCCGACAGCACGCTGAATCGTATCGTTCGCAATGCTGCCAACGGCATTCGCTGCAACTATCAAGGCATGCCACTCGACTGTCCGCAGCGCGACGAACGCATGCCGTGGCTCGGCGATAGGACCATGGGTTCGCTGGGCGAGAGCTATCTGTTTCCCAACGAGCGACTCTATGCAAAGTGGATGCGCGACATCTGCGAGGCTCAGCGCGCCGATGGCTGTCTGCCTGATGTGGCTCCGCTGTTTTGGAACTACTTCAGCGATAACGTCACATGGCCCGCCGCCCTGCCTTTCACCTGCGATATGCTTTGGCGGCAATACGGCAATGCAAAGCCGTTCGCCGATAGCTATCCGCACATCAAGAAATGGATTCGACATCTGGTGGAGGCCTTTGGCGATGCCGATGGCATCATCACGAAGGACACCTACGGCGACTGGTGTGTGCCGCCCGAGCGGCTCGAGCTCATCCATAGCGAAGATCCGGCACGCAAGACCGATGGCGCGCTGCTCTCCACGGCCTATGTCATTCGTGTCCTGCATCTGCTGCGCGACTTCGCCAGCGTACAGGGACTCGCCGCTGAGGCTGACGAGTTCCTGCAGCAGGCACAGGCGATGGCCGCGGCATTTAATAATAGGTTCCTCACGCGCGAGGGGGCAGAGGGGCAGGGTGCCTTCTATGGCAACAATACGGCGACAGCCAACCTGCTGCCGCTGGCATTCGGCCTCGTGCCCGACGACTGTCGCGCAGGCGTAGTCGGCAACCTCGTGAAGAACATCGTGGAGAAAAACCAATGCCATGTGTCGTGTGGCGTGATTGGCATCTCGTGGCTTCTGCGTGTGCTCAGCGACAACGGCCGAGCCGATGTGGCCTGGCGCCTCGCCACCACGAAGACCTATCCCTCGTGGGGCTATATGGCAGAGCATGGTGCCACGACTATTTGGGAACTCTGGAATGGCGACACCGCCAATCCTGCTATGAACAGCGGAAATCACGTGATGCTCCTTGGCGATTTGCTGACGTGGTGCTATCAGTATTTGGCAGGTGTAAAGCCCAAGCGACCCACCCCCCAGCCCCTCCCTGTCAGTGAGGGGAGTGAATTTCACCTCGCTCCTGACTTCTCCATCCCCGACTGCTTCTCGGTGGATGCCCGCTATGAGTCGCCCTACGGACCCGTGGTCAGCCAGTGGCAGAAGGACGGCAGCGGACACGTCTCGTGGCAGGTGGCGATACCCGCCAACACCACAGCGACCCTGCGACTCGCCGATGGCACGGAACAGCACATCGGGTCGGGGGCTTATGTCTTCGAGTCGTCATTGCCCGCCATCACCACGCCCGAAGGCATCACGGCGAAGAAGGAGTTCATAGACCCGCAGCCAGCCGAGCCCTCCTGCCATGCTTCCACCATTGTGGAACTGCAGAACGGCGACTTGCTCGCAGCGTGGTTTGCTGGAAAATACGAAGGACATCCCGATGTGAAGATTTGGACCTCGCGCCGCCCCAAGGGTTCGCAGGAGTGGACCAAGCCTGTTATTGCCGCGACGGGAACCTTCGAGGTGGAACCGGGGAAGCTGATTACCGATAACGAACAGGCTCGCATCGCCGGACTCGACAGCACCGATCACGGTCGCAAGGCATGCTACAATCCCGTGCTCTGCCAGATGCCGGATGGCGAGGTGTTGCTATTTTATAAGATAGGTCGCTTCGTGCAGGACTGGACCGGCTGGCTGGTGCGCTCGCGCGACAATGGCCAAACGTGGAGCCAACACGAACCACTCCCCGCCGGCTTCCTCGGACCCGTGAAGAACAAGCCGGAGCTGTTCTCAACATCTCATCTTCTCTGTCCTTCCAGTACGGAGAAAGGCGGTTGGAAGATTCATTTTGAGCGCTACGACCTCATCGGTGGCCGACATTTCCCCACACAGGAAGCATTGGCGGCTCATGCGTCGATGATTGGTCCCATCGAAGCCGAGCAGGCAGAGAAGACTTTTGAGCAGGGCAAGTTGTCGCCTGTAGGTTGTATCCAGCCGAGCATTCTCCGTTTGGCTGATGGCCGATTGAAAGTGCTCTGTCGGTCGCAACACGGCAGACTGGCAACGAGCGAAAGCAGCGACGGAGGCGAAACGTGGTCGAAGGTGACGCTCACCGACCTGCCCAACAACAATTCCGGCACCGATGCCGTGACGGTCTCCCTGCCAGGCAAGAAGGGTAGGGTGGCTCACCTGCTCGTATACAACCCCACGGCTACGCCGCTTGGCGAGCATCGGGCACCGCGCACGCCGCTTTGCGTAGCCATCAGCGACGACGGTGAGCATTGGCGCCACCTGCTCACACTCGAGGATGGTCCCATCAGCGAATATTCCTATCCCGCCATTATTCAAGGTCGTGATGGCACCGTACACCTTATTTATACATGGCGCCGCGAGCGCATCTGCCACGCCGAGTTTCAGTTGCCGTAGTCCCTACATTTCCAAAAGCAATGCTTTGGAGCCACATTGTCATATTTTTCCCCCTAATTTTTTGGAAAACAGTTATTTTTTTGGATTTTAAGTTGCAACCTACGATAATTATATATAACTTTGCAACTGCAAACGAGGGCAACGGCGAAGGTAAATCTGCGCGTCAGAAAGACCGGTCCAGATGCAGCAGTTCAGCCTGAAACCTTGCACGAAATTGCCGGGCAACGCCAGAGGAGCAGGCTTGTCTCGAACCAGAAACGACCACTGCAGGATAGCGACTCCGTGAGGAAATCATGAAAAGCAAATTTCAGAATGTTGTGGAACATAGCTCTTGAAAGTGCAGAGCATAGCTCTTGACAGTCCAAAGCATAGCTCTTGAAGGCCGTGAGCATAGCTTTTAGTGTCCGAAAGCATAGCTTTTGAAAGCGGAAAGCATAGCTTTTAGTGTCCGAAAGCATAGCTTTTGGCGTGGGGGAGTATAGCTCTAGACATCGGGGAGTATAGCTGTTCAAAGTGGAAGACATGCTTCTAAAAAAGGTGAGGCAATAAGCGCCAACAATTAAAAATTATGAAGAAAGAAACAGATAGTAAAAACAAAATCCAGCGTGGGGGAGAACTCAGTTCTGGCCCCGCCAAGCGAGAGTCATTTGTAGTGTATACCTCGCTTAAGGGGAACATTCGCTTCTTCTCTTACGAAGAGATAGGAAAGTTGTTCTGCGGCATGCTCGACTACGCGGATGGCGATGAAAAGGATGCTGTTCTGGAAGCTCTTCCTGACAACGTGAAGGTTGCCTTCAGTTTCGTCTCAAACCAGATGGACGTCAACTTCGAGAAGTATGATCAGATTTGCGAGAAAAAACGCAAGGCTGCCAACAAGCGTTGGGGAAAGTCGGAGGGTGATGCACGTGCATCTTCTGCATTGCATAATGATAATGATACTGAGAATGAGAATGAAAATGAGAATGAGAATGAGAATGAAAATGAGAATGATAATGAGAAGAAAGAAGAAATAAATTCTTCTTCCTCTTCTTCTAATAATGATAGCGACGGCGTCGCTGAGGAGGATGAGGATGAGGAGGAGAAAATTTTAAAGTTTTCTAAGAAAGGAGCATTAGGTTGGATGTCTTTGTTCAAGGAATTGGTGGAAACGAATGAAAGCCGCATTTCTCCTCCCAAGATCATGACACTTGAGCGAGCGAGAGGCCTCTATCAGTTGATCAAGAAGTTTGGTCGAGATACCGTGGCTGCTGTTTTCCGAAAAGCGGCGCAAACCGATTTCCTCAACGGCAAGGGGAAAAACAAGTTCGTTGCATCCTTCGACTGGCTGCTTAAGGAGAATAACTTTGTGAATGTGTATGAAGGCAAGTTCTTTTGCTGACCCACCCCGTGGGGTGGGGAGTTGAGAAGGGTTTAGAAGAGTTCAGAAAGGTTAAGAAAGGTTTAGAAGAGTTCTTTCTCCGCTGCGCTACGAAAGCGCCGCTTCGCGTCGAGCGGAGAAGGGTTCAGAAAGCTGGCGCCACATGTAGGGGCAGACCCCCGTGTCTGCCCGCATAAAAAAGGTACACGCCTGCAAGGCTGAAGAACCCAAGCGATCTTTGACTTATTGATATAAAAAATAAGGAGAGCACGGGCAGACACGGGAGTCTGCCCCTACCCTCCACAAAAGCGTTTCGCTTGATGTTATTGCACATCGATGATGGCCACCCAGCCACCGTTTGGTGCGAGATGGATGGGGAGCGAGGCAGCCTGCGGGTTGTCGGGCACGGTGATGGAGAACTGCTGACGGTTGTAGTGCATGGCTTGATAGTCGGCATTCTTTCCATCGCGGAAGGCGCTGAGCTGATAGGTGCCGGGCATGAGGAAGCTGAGCGGCAGCTGCAGGTCGCGCTCCTTGTCGTTGGTGATGGCACCGATGTACCACTTCAGGTCTTTACGCTTAGCCACCACCACGTATTCGCCGGCTTCGCCAACCAGGCAGCGCGTCTCGTCCCAGGTGGTGGGCACCGATGCGATGAAGCGGGTGCATTCGTCGTTCTGGTAGTAGCGAGTGGGGTTGTCGGCAAGCATCTGCAAACCACTCTCCAGCACGATGTAGAGTGCCATTTGGAAGGTGCGTGTGCCCATGGCTCCACTGTTCGGACGTCCGGCGCGATACTGCTTGGGTTGCATGTTGTTCATGCCGCCGGGAGTGAAGTCGGCAGCACCCACCGCATTGCGGATGAAGGGGATGAAAACGGTGTTGTTGGGGTCGCAACCGCCCATCTGCTCCAGTCCGAGCACACCTTCATAGCTGATGAGGTTGGGGTATTCGTATTCCAGTCCGGCAGGCGTGAACGCCCCATGGAAGTCGACGATGATGTGATGTTTGGCAGCCTCTTGGACGACGCGCTTGTAGAAGTTGGTCATCCACTGGTCGGCATGGTCCATGAAGTCGATTTTCACGGCCGTGATTCCCCACTGCTCATAAACGCCGAAGATGGTGTCGATGTTCTGCCAGACGGCGAGCCAAGGCAGCCACAGAATGACTTTCACACCTTTGGAGTCGCAATACTTAATAAGGTCGGGCAGGCGCAAGTCGTCGTTGCCGACAAATGGGTCGCGGGTAGACTTTGCCCAGCCCTCGTCGAGCAAGATGTAGCGCAGACCATACTTCGCAGCAAAATCGGTGAAGTAGCAGTAGGTTTCGTAGTTGCAGCCGTAGCGGAAGTCAACGTCCGGTCCGTAGGGCGCTGCACCATTCCACCACTCCCACGACACCTGTCCCGGATGAATCCAGCTGGTGTCCTTCAGCGTGTTGCGGCGGGCGAGCTGCACGGGGATAGTCTGCTCAACGATGCCACGACTATTGGTCACGGCCACCCAGCGCCAAGGCAGTGAGCGACGGCCACTGGTGCGAGCAATGTAAGGTGCCTCCTCGACGATTCGCTCCGAGCGGTCGCCGTTGGGCTCCCACTTCAAGGGTGCCTTCGGATAGATGGGAGAGATGCCGTCGCCCGTTGCGAGCGGAGCGAGGAACTGATGCGGATAGTCGTCGACATCGCTCTCGCCGATGAGCAGCTGCGTGTCGTTCTTGCCCGAGAGCAGGAAGGGAACCGTGGCCTGGCGACGATCGCTGGCAGCCCATTCGGCGATGGTGCTGGTGCGATAGCGCTCCTCGTAGCTGGTGTTGAAGTTCGCGGGTGCCGTCTGATAGTGAGCGGTGAAGCCACTGGCAGGCGTGAAGCGGAAGTGGTCGTCGTAGACGTCGACTGTGCCCTTGCGGCTAAGCACGAAGCGATAGGCCACGCAGTTGTTCATCACGCGCACCTGCATCTGGCAGTTGGAACCCAGTGAGACGCTGACTTCGTTGTAGTTCTCGTAGATGGTGGAGAACTTCAGTGGCACTACGGGCAGGAAGCTATTCTTCACACGGCGTGGCTTGCCCACCGACACATTGCCCTTGGGAAGCGTCTCTTTACCGAGGTTCAGGGAGATGTCGCTGAGTGTGTAGACAACCTGTCCGTTCTTCGACACGGTGTAGCCCAGCTGTCCCTTCGAGTTGTTAAACTGCACGCGGATGGTTCCATCGGGCGAAGTGATGACTTCTCCTGCAAACAGCTGCAGGGAGGAAACGAGGCAGACAAACAGTACTGCTAGTTTTTGCTTGGTGGTGTTCATAATAAAAAGGTATTTATTAATTCTTATAGACATTTACGATAGAGTCGGCCACCTGCTCCATCGACCAGTGGAACGTGCGTTCGGCACGGTCGGCACCTTCGATGATGCCCATCCAGTAGAAGCAGGCAGCACCGTATTGGCGGCAGAGGCGACTCATGTCGGCAGCCTGTCGGCCGGCTTCGGCCTTCTGAGCTGCTGTCGACGAGGCATTGATGGTTTTCTCACCGTCGCCGTTCGAACCGTATTCACCGACGATGACCGGCCATCCCTTCGAGATGATGTAGTTCTGCAGACGTCCGAACATGTCGACCAATGCCTGGTGGCACTCTTTCGTCCACGTCATGTTATAGGTGTTCACCCAGTTCCAGGGGTCGTAGCTGTGCACCTCCACGATGAGATGGTTTTGGCTTGCGTCGGTCGGCATCTTGAAATTCTTCAGCGTCTGCTCGTTGGTGGAAGCGCTATAGGTACTGATGACGAGGTTGCGATACTGGTTGTTGCCGCCCGTGGCACGCACCGCCTTTACGAAGCTCTCGCCCCAGTTCGCCAATGCGCCATAGCTGCTGGTGCTCTTGGGCTGGTTCCATGAGTACGACTTGTCGAGCATCTCGTTATAAGCCTCGAAGACCAGCTTGTCGCCGTAGTTGGCAAAGCGCGTGGCAATCTCCGTCCAGAGCTTCTCATAGCGTGCCTTGCCGGCATCGTAAGCTGAGGCATCGGCCACCACCCACGCTACGTCGTGAGCACCCGTGTCGTGATGCACGTTCAGAATGCAGTACATGCCGGCGTTGATGACGTAGTCGACCACCTCTTGCACGCGGTCCATCCAGTCCTTGTCGACCGTTCCGTCGGCCTGCATGTGCTGATACCAGGTGACCGGCACGCGAATGGCACCGAACCCTTTCTCCTTCAGCTTGCGCATGAGGTTGGCATCGGCCTGCGGCTGGCCCCACATGGTTTCATACTTGTCGGGCGACAGGTGGTCGCCAATCCATGAGCCGTGGCTGTCGAGGGTGTTGCCGAGGTTCCAGCCAGGTCCCATGTTGAGCACCGCCTGTGTGGCACTCTCGTGTCCGTCCTCGGTCTGTGGGGCGGCCTTCGTGGTGTAGCTCACTTTCACCTCGGGGGCTGGCATGTTCTTGGTGTTCTTCACGATTCCTGATGGAATCGTCACAGTGGTGCTGACGCCGGGGTTGCAGACGAGGTTGATGTTGAGCTGCTTGCCTATGGCCTTCGCACTGCTGACGGTGCCGGAGGTGGCTTGAATCTTCGTGTAGTCGGACTCCACGAAGATGATGTTCTGGTCGTAGGTGACGGTGATGGCGATGGTCGGGTCGAGGTCTTTCGAGCCGTCGGCAGGGAAGACGCTCTCCACCTTCGGTGCTTCTACGGTGGGTTCGGGGGTGATGTCGCCGTTGTCGTCGCTACCACCGCAGGCAGTGAGTGTAGTTAGAGCCAGGAATAGAGTGGCAATAGTTAGAAATGGTTTCATAATGTTGTTTCTTTTTGATGTCACGATGGAAATGAATTATTTGTCGGTGCGGAACGGAACGGCGGGCAAACCTCGATGGTTCTTCAGATTACCAATCTGGAAAGCCTTGAAGCAGTAGTGCACGTTCTTGGGTTGCGGCACGTCGGGCGAGCTCAAGACGATGCTCTTGTTGCTCTCGTTCAGACGACCTGTGGCGGGTTTGTAGACGCCGTCGTCGCCGGCAATCTCGAAGCCCTCGATGTCCTGCCAGGGCGACAAGCCGTCGTCGGCATGGCGGAAGAACACCTCTATTTCGTTGCCGTTTACTTGCATGTGGTCGTATTCCGGCGAGTCGCAGGCAATGCTCTTGAAGCCATACGTGCGGTTCAGCGCCATATAGGCCAGGCGGTTGCCCACCTCACGCTTTTGGGCAGGATGAATCTGACCGCGCTCATACGGATAGACCAGGTCGTTGGTGCTCACGCAGCCGGCATTCTCGATGATGCGAGCGGCCTCGTGCTGGCACTCGCGGAAGCGCGGACCGCTCCAGTCGTCGTTGCCACCCCAAGGAGCAATCTCCACAAGGTAGAACGGCAGTTCGCTGGCAGTGCCGCCAAACTCCGTTCGCCAGAGGTCGACCATCGTCTTCAGTCGCTGCGGGTAGGTGTCGTGCTTGCCCACATTCGACTCGCCCTGATACCAGAGGAAGCCGCGAACGGTGTAGTGGCGCAGGGGGTGGAGCATGCCGTTATACATGATGCAGGGCGTGTAGTATTGCCACCACTCACCATTCCAGCCCTCGCGCTGTTCCTTGGCGATGTCCACATCGGGGTATTTTGAGACGATGCTCTCGGGCAGCCAGCCTTCCACCCTTGAGCCTCCCCAGGCACAGGCAATGATGCCTATGGGCACGTCGAGCACGCGCTGCAACATCGTAGCGAAGAAGTAGCCCGTGGCACTCATCCAAGGAGCCGTGGCGGGTGAGGGCACCTGCCACTTGCCTTCCACCGATTCCACGGGTTTCGTCTGGCCGTTCTTCTGAATGGTCGCCATGCGCACGAAGCGATTCTCCGAAGCGGTGGCGATGACCTCGTTGTTGCCTTCCACGGGGCAGTTCCAGAAGCCGTTGAGCGGCATCTCCATGTTCGACTGTCCCGAGGCAAACCACACCTCGCCAATGAGCACGCGGCTGAGAACGACCTTCTCGCCCCCTTGCTCCTCGATGACGATGGTGTGTTCGTCCTTCGAGGCAGCAGGCGTGGCGATGCTCAGCAGCCACTGGCCGTCTTTGTCGGCACGCGTCGTGAACTTATCGCCCGTCCAGTCGACGGTTATGGTGATGTCGCATTTAGGAGCAGCCTGCCCCCAGAGGCGCGCTTGCGTCTTCTGTTGCAGAACCATGTCGTCGCCAATGATGTCGGGCAGCACAATCTTTGCTTGCACAGGGCTGAGGCTCATGGCAAGAAGTGCACAAACGGCACCGATGAATTTCGTGATTGTTTTCATTTTTTATTCTTAATTTCCCTAATATCCCTAATTACCCTAATCACCCTAATTTCCCTAAAAACCCTTCCTCACGCTTTATCTTCTACACAATCACCTTCGTCTTCCGATACTTCTCGCGGAAAGCCGTGGGATTGCAGCCCTTCCGCTTCTTGAACAGGCGGTTGAAGTTGCTCAGCGTGTTGAACCCGCAGGTGTAGCACACCTCGGCAACCGAATCGGTGGTGTCGATGAGCCGACGGGCAGCATGGCCCAACCGCACGTCGACGATGTATTCGTTGAGGCTCTTTCCCGTGCGCAGCTTGAAGAAACGGCTGAACGCCGAGGGAGTCATATTGACGAGGTCGGCAATCTGCTGCAGGCGCAACTCGTCGCTGTAGTGGCTTTCGATGAACGTCTTCACCTTCAGCACCCGACGGCTGTCGCTCTCCACGCTGACCTTTGCGAAGGCACTCGATGCCAGCTCGTAGGCGCCATCGCTCTTCGAGAGTTCATAGAGGATGGTGAGTAGTTCGCGCGAAGCATAGAAGGCGTCGCTGATGGTCGACAGGCGCTCAATCCTCGGATAGATGTTCATGATTGCCTTCAGCGGGAACGCCACCCCACGTTGCGCCCGTTGACAGAGCTTGCGAATGGAAGCCATCGGATTGGTGCCGAAAGGTCCGGATTCGTTGTTGAAGTCGAGATTGAACTGAACGGTGATTTCATGAATGTCGTCGGAGTGGCATTCGTGTTGCTCCCAGACGTGTTCGAGCTCAGGACCAGTGATGAGCACGAGGTCGTAGTCGCCGATGACTTCGCTGGAGTCGCCAACCACTCTGCGGCAGCCGGCAGCGTTTTCCACGAAATTGAGTTCGCACACGTCATGATTGTGGATGGGGTAGTTGAATTCCGTCTTATGACGGTCGGCCACATACATGAAGTCGCTTTCAGCCAATGGGGTTATTTCGTGCAAGACTCTCGTTTCCATGAAGGCAGGTTTTCGTTATTTATTTCTGCAAAGGTAATAAAAAATGATGTATTGCAAAAAAAATGCACGAGAAATGTGGCGCTTTCTGCTATTATATCGAAAAAAATGGCTACCTTTGCAAGCAAATTTAAAACATAACACTATTCATAGGAACGAGTATGATACTTTTTTTCCAAACTCCCCAAAAGTCCGTGATTGCCACGGCAATTAATCACACCCCCAGTCAGGAAGAAACCAGTGCTCTTTGTTGGCTTTATGGCGAAGCCTCGCTGCTCGATGCAAAGCAGCTGGAAGGATTCTTTGTGGGCCCACGTCGGGAAATGATTACGCCGTGGAGCACGAATGCCGTTGAGATTACACAGAACATGAGCCTCAGCGGCATTTCGCGTATTGAAGAGTTCTTCCCCGTGGCATCGGCCGATGCCGACCACGACCCGATGCTGCAGCGCATGTACGACGGGCTCAACCAGGATGTGTTCACGGTCGACATACAACCCGAACCCATCCGCTACATCGACGACCTGGAAGCTTACAACGAGCAGGAAGGACTGGCGCTGTCGGCCGAGGAAATCAGCTATCTGCACGACATTGAGAAGCAGAACGGGCGCCCGCTCACCGACTCTGAGATTTTCGGCTTTGCCCAGATTAACTCCGAGCACTGCCGCCATAAGATTTTCGGTGGCACCTTCATCATCGATGGTGAGGAAAAGGAGTCGTCGCTCTTCCAGATGATTAAGAAGACCACGAAGGAGAACCCCAATAAGATTCTCTCGGCATACAAAGACAACGTGGCGTTTGCCCAGGGACCGATGGTGGAGCAGTTTGCACCGTCTGACCAATCAACAGCCGACTGGTTCCAGGTGAAGGAGATTGAAAGTGTCATCTCGCTGAAGGCAGAGACGCACAACTTCCCGACGACGGTGGAACCGTTCAACGGTGCCGCTACGGGCACGGGTGGTGAGATTCGCGACCGCATGGGCGGCGGTACGGGCTCGTGGCCCATCGCCGGCACGGCAGTCTATATGACGAGCTATCCGCGCCTCGATACCGAAGACGGTGAGCTGCGCGACTGGGAAGACCTGCTGCCCGTTCGTCAGTGGCTCTATCAGACGCCCGAGCAGATTCTCATCAAGGCCTCGAATGGTGCCAGTGACTTCGGTAATAAGTTCGGTCAGCCGCTCATCACGGGCTCCGTGCTCACCTTCGAACATCAGGAGGGAGAGGAGAAGTACGCTTATGACAAGGTGATTATGCTGGCAGGCGGCGTGGGCTATGGCAAAAAGCGCGACTGCCTGAAGAAGGAACCGCAGAAAGGAAATAAGGTGGTGGTTGTCGGTGGCGACAACTATCGCATCGGACTCGGTGGCGGATCGGTATCGTCGGTCGACACGGGTCGCTATAGCAATGGCATCGAGCTGAATGCTGTGCAGCGTGCCAATCCTGAAATGCAGAAGCGCGCCTACAACCTCGTGCGTGCACTGGTTGAAGAAGACCAGAATCCCGTTGTCTCCATTCACGACCATGGCTCGGCAGGCCATCTGAACTGCCTCTCGGAGCTGGTCGAGGAGTGCGGTGGTGAGATTGATATGGCAAAGCTGCCCATCGGCGACCAGACGCTTTCGGCCAAGGAAATCATTGCCAACGAGAGTCAGGAACGCATGGGCCTGCTCATCGACGAACAGCACATCGACCACGTGCGGCAGATTGCCGAGCGCGAGCGTGCTCCGCTTTATGTAGTCGGTGAGACCACGGGCGATGCTCACTTCTCGTTCCGTCAGGCCGATGGCGTGAAGCCCTTCGACCTCGATGTAGCACAGATGTTCGGCCACTCGCCGAAGACCATCATGCGCGACACTACCGTGGAGCGACTCTACGAGCCCGTGGCTTACGATGCCGCGCGGTTCAATGAATATCTGGAGCGCGTGCTGCAGCTGGAGGCCGTGGCTTGTAAGGACTGGCTCACGAACAAGGTAGACCGTTCGGTGACAGGTAAGATTGCACGCCAGCAGTGCCAGGGTGAGATTCAGCTGCCGCTCTCCGACTGTGGCGTGGTAGCCCTCGACTATCGTGGCCGCAAGGGTATTGCAACGGCACTGGGACACGCCCCGCAGGCTGGACTGGCTTCGCCCGAGGCCGGCAGTGTGCTCTCAGTCGCTGAGTCGCTCACGAATATCGTTTGGGCCCCGCTCGCAGAAGGCTTGGAGAGCGTATCGCTCTCAGCCAACTGGATGTGGCCTTGCCGTTCGCAGGAAGGCGAGGATGCCCGCTTGTACAGTGCTGTGGAAGCCCTGAGCGACTTCTGCTGTGCACTCGGCGTGAATGTTCCTACGGGTAAGGACTCGCTGTCGATGTCGCAACAGTATCCGAACGGTGAGAAGATCATCGCTCCCGGAACGGTGATCGTGAGCAGTGGCGGCGAGGTCGACGACGTGCGCAAGGTGGTCAGCCCCGTGCTGGTGAACGACAAGCGCTCGAGCCTCTACCACATCGACTTCTCGTTCTGCGAGCAGCGCCTCGGCGGTTCTGCCTTTGCTCAGAGCCTGGGCAAGGTGGGAAGCGATGTGCCAACAGTGACCAATCCTGAATATTTCGTCGACTGCTTCAACGCTGTGCAGGAGCTCATCCGTCGTGGATGGGTGATGGCAGGCCACGACATCTCGGCTGGTGGTTTGATTACCACACTCCTTGAGATGGCATTTGCCAACAAGCAGGGCGGCATACACGTTAATCTGCACGACATCTGTGCCGATGGCGACATTGTCAAAACACTCTTCGCTGAGAATCCCGGTGTGGTTATCCAGGTGAGCGACGAACATAAGTTCGACCTCCGCGACTATCTGGAGGATGTGGGTGTAGGCTTCGCAAAGATTGGCTATCCCATTGAGACAGGTCGTGAGCTGATCATCAAGAATAACGATGACGAGATGACACTCGACATCGACCATCTGCGCGATGTGTGGTATCAGACCAGCTATCTGCTCGATCGTCGTCAGAGTCGCAATGGCATGGCTCGCGAACGCTTCGAGAACTACAAGCAGCAGCCGCTGGAGATGAAATTCCCGCGTGGCTTCACGGGCAGTCTGCGCCAGTATGGCCTGAGCTTCGACCGCAGCTGCAACGTCGCTGCCGACAATCGTCCGAAGGCTGCCATCATCCGTGAGAAGGGCACCAATGGCGAACGTGAAATGGCTTACTGCCTCTACTTGGCTGGCTTCGATGTGAAGGATGTCATGATGACCGATCTCATCACGGGTCGCGAGACACTCGACGAAGTCAACATGATTGTGTTCTGTGGCGGATTCTCGAATAGCGACGTGCTCGGCTCGGCAAAGGGTTGGGCTGGCGCCTTCCTTTACAACCCCAAGGCAAAAGAGGCCCTCGACCGTTTCTATGCCCGCGAGGACACGCTGTCGCTCGGCATCTGCAATGGTTGCCAGCTGATGGTGGAACTGGGACTGATCGACAAGTCGGCTCAGGCAAAGATGCTCCACAACGTGTCGCACAAGTTCGAGAGTGGCTTCCTCACACTTGCTATTCCTGAGAACGAGAGTGTGATGTTCCGCACGCTCGGTGGAACGAAGCTGGGCATCTGGGTGGCTCACGGCGAAGGTCGTTTCTCGTTGCCCGAGGGCGAGCAGAAATATCATGTTATCGCGAAATACAACCACCATGGCTATCCCGCCAACCCCAATGGCTCCGACTTCGATGTTGCCGGCATCTGTTCTGCCGACGGCCGCCATTTGGCCATGATGCCGCACTTGGAGCGTGCCCTCTTCCCCTGGCAGAATGCATGGTATCCCATCAGCCGCCGCATGGATGAGGTGAGCCCGTGGATTGAGGCCTTCGTCAATGCCCGCCGCTGGGTGGAAGAGAAGGTTGCAAAGTGACAAGGTGACAAAGAAACAAGGTAACAAAGTACCAAGGTGACAAGATAAGGTGACGAATATGCTGTTGCAATTGTTTAAGACTTTTGGCAAGATTGGGGCTTTCACACTGGGTGGAGGCTATGCGATGATTCCAATCATTGAAGACGAGGTGGTCGACAAGCACCACTGGATCTCACGCGAGGAGTTCATCGACCTCATTGCTGTGGCTCAGAGCTGTCCCGGCGTGTTTGCCATCAACATCTCGACATTCATCGGCTATAAGCTACGAAAGGAGAGCGGTGCCATCGTCTCGGCGTTGGGCGCCGCCCTGCCTTCGTTCATCATCATCTTGCTCATCGCCATGTTCTTCCATCGCTTTATGGATGTTCCTTGGGTGGCAGCGATGTTCAGAGGCATCCGTCCGGCAGTGGTTGCTCTCATCGCAGTGCCGACGTTCAACCTGGCAAAGAGTGCGAATATCACCCTTTCAACCTGTTGGATTCCCATCGTCACGGCCTTGCTCATCTGGCTGCTGGGTGTCAACCCGGTGATCATCATCATCGCAGCTGCCATCATCGGCTACCTCTACGGGCAGTTCATTACTCCTACGGAGTAGTCTTTAAAGTTGAGAGTTTAGAGTTTAGAGTTTAGAGTGCTTTCTCCGCTTCGCTTCGAAAGTTTCTCTTTGCACTCGCTGCTCCAAAAGTTGTACAATCGTAAATAAAGATGATATATCTCTATCTGTTCATCACATTTTTCGAAATCGGGCTCTTCGGGTTCGGTGGTGGTTATGGCATGCTCTCGCTCATACAGACAGAGACCGTCGTGCATCACCACTGGCTGACAACGGCGGAGTTTACGAACATCGTGGCTATTTCGCAGATGACGCCCGGTCCCATTGGCATCAACTCGGCAACCTATTGCGGCTATGCAGCAGTACACAATGCAGGCTTCAACGGGGCAATGGCGGTGTTGGGCTCGTTCACGGCGACGTTTGCACTGGTTCTGCCCTCGCTCATCTTGATGATTCTCATCAGTAAGTTGTTCATGAAATACATGGACACGCCAGTTGTGCAGAACATCTTCACGGCCTTGCGACCCGTGGTGGTGGGCCTGCTGGCGGCGGCAACGCTCTTGCTGATGAACGACGAGAACTTCTCTACACCAAAGGTGAATCCGTGGCAGTTCTGGATCAGCGTCGGCTTGTTCGTAGCCACATTCGTCGGAACGAAGTGGGTGAAAATAAACCCCATCAAGATGATTTGCTTCGCTGCCTTCGCAGGACTCATCCTGCTCTACTGACAAGAAATCGACTTATTGTATCACTACTATTTTCCTAACCAAAATGAAAACTACTAGACAACTCCTCTCATTTCTCTTGTGCACATTGGTGCTGAGTGCAATCTCGCAGAAGGCCGACGCGCAGCAGCGTAGGCGAATGATGCGTTCGTTCAAGACCGATACCGCGATGGTTCACGATCCGGTGATGGCCTATGAAAACGGTACTTATTATCTCTTTAGCACAGGCCGCAAGTTGCAGCTCATGACATCGGAAGATAGGAAGACGTGGCGCTTCTTTCCAGATGGTGTGATGCCAGAGGTTCCCGAGTGGGCACATAAGGCCGTACCGGGATTCCAAGACCATGTGTGGGCTCCCGACATCATTCGCTGGCATGGCCGCTGGTGGCTGTCGTACAGCTGCTCTACCTTCGGCAAGAACACGTCGGCAATAGGCCTGATGAGTACGCCGACGCTGGCACGCCCCGAATGGAAGGACCTTGGTTGTATCATCGCCAGCAACTCTCCTGAGCCTAATGCCGATAAGAGCCTGCGCGACGACTGGAATGCCATTGATCCCTGCTTTGTCATCGACGATAACGACAATCCGTGGCTGGTATATGGTTCATTCTGGGATGGCATACAACTGGTCCGCCTAGATAGCACGATGCATGTGGCTGCAGGCGAGAAGCCGCAGACTATTGCCCGTCGCTACAAGACCGCACCTCCGGGACTGGAGAATCCCACGTCGAAGTGGGCGGGTGTGAACGCCATTGAGGCTCCGTTCATCTACAAGCGCAACGGCTGGTATTATTTGTTTGCCAGCTGGGATTACTGTTGCCGCGGTGAAAAGAGCAGTTATAATGTGGTGGTGGGACGCAGTCGCAAGGTCGATGGACCCTACTGCGACCGCAACGGAAAGAAGATGACCGAGGGTGGTGGTACACTCGTCATCGAGGGTGATAAAAAAGAATTTGAGGCTGCTGGCCATTGCGCCGTTTATGATTTGCCGACGACGCTCCTCGACATGCGTCCTCGCACGCTCTTCATCTGTCACGGCTACTACCTGCCGATGCACGGCCAATCCATCCTCGTGCAACGTGAGATTGAATGGACCAAGGATGGTTGGCCCGTGTTGAAATAACACCTAAAGGCAACAAAATAGCACCTAACGTATAAACGGCCTGAAGGGCCAACAGCCACCAGCCCAGGGCAGCGCCCTGGGAATTGAGGGTTTTCGCATGGTTTTTCGCGCTGTAAGTGCAAAAGCTTTTGCCCTTTCAGGGCGAGGTTTATCTTGCACCATACCACCCAGGGCGTTGCCCTGGGCTGGTGGCTGTTGGCCCTTCAGGCCGTCCCTTTCTACGCTCGAGCTTACCCGCTTTCGTAGCACAGCGGAGAAAGAACCATTCATAACCTTTCTCAACCATTCTCAACCCTTCTCAACTTTTCTCAGCGAGCTGAGAAAGAACTCTCAACTAAACTTTACTCTTCCGACTCTTCAGTCGCAATAATCTTGGGACCTCTGATGAGGTCCTTTTTTGTGATGCCACTGAGGATCTCGATGCGAATGCCATCGCTCAAGCCCGTCTTCACGCTGCGACGTTCGTACTCCTTCTTATCGCCTTCGCCCTTGATGACATAGACGAAAGTATTGCCGTCGCTGAATTCAATAGCACTCTCAGGAATGGTGAGGGCCTGCTTCACCTCAGCCAGTACGATGTTTGCATTGGCAGAATAGCCACTGCGAATCTGAGCTGCGCTGATGCCTTTCTCGCCAACACGCTGCGGAGCCTTCGCCTGTTTGTTGATCTGTCGCTGCAGCACAGCCGCCTTCAGCTCGAACTGGTTGGCGCCGTTGCTTTCGACTGCCTTCGGGGAGATGTATTCCAGTGTAGCATCGAACGTCAGGTCCTGCATGGCACCGATGGTGATCTGCATGGGCATGCCGGCTACGAGGCTTCCCACCTCCGTCTCATCGATGTTTCCACGGAAGATAAGGTCGCCCATATTGGCAACGGTGGCAATCGTCGTACCATCGTTGAAGGTGTTGCTGAGAATCACCGAATTACCTACTTTCACGGGGATGTCGAGGATAAGACCCGTGATGGTAGAGCGGATGAGGGTCGACGATGCCGAAGCATTGCTCTTGGAGACACCGTCGCGCACCACTTGCAACTGGTCGGTGGCGGCTGTCACCTCCTCGCGAGCCTGGCGGTAGGCCTGTCGTATCTTGTCGTATTCGTCGGCCGACACCAGTCCTTTGTCGAAGAGCACCTGCTCGCGGTCGAGGTCGGTCTTTGCCTGTTGGGCGTTCACCGTCGCCAGTCGCACACGTGCTTGTGCCGACGAGAGCTGCTGCATGTCGGGGATGACTTTTACGCGGGCGATGACTTCGCCAGCCTGCACATGGTCGCCGGCCTCCTTCATGATTTCGGCAATGATTCCACTGATCTGCGGTTTCACGTTCACCTCGTTGCGAGGCTCAATCTTTCCCGTCACGACGGTGGTCTTCTTCAGATCCATCACCTCGGGTGTGAACTCTTCGTAGACGTCGGGTTTCGGCTGCGACTTCATCCACAGGAACACAAACATGCCGATGAAGACCAGTGCCACCAGCAGTGCAATCACGATTTTGAAATACTTCTTCATAATGTGCTATTTTTTCTTTTCTTTTATTGTCATAATTTATTCGTCGCGCATGGCATCGACGGGCTTGATGCTCATGGCACGGGCGGCGGGGGCAAGGCCGGCCAGCACACCGAGCACGCTCAGCAGGACGGCGGCTCCAACGGCAGTCCAGAATCCCACCTGATAGTGGGCGTTGACGATGCCATCGGTGGTGTCTCCCATTTCCACCATTTGTAGGATGATGACTGCAAACAGAATGCCGCTCATGCCAGCTACGGCGGTAAGCAGAATGCTCTCGCTGATGATCTGACTCAGGATGTCGCGGGGCGTCGCTCCGATGGCACGACGAATGCCAATCTCGGTGGTTCGCTCGCGCACGGTCACCATCATGATGTTCGACACGCCGATAGCACCGGCCAACAGCGTGCCGATGCCCACGAGCCAGATGAGGAAGTTCACGCCATTGAACAGGTTGTCCATCATGCCGAACAGCACTTCCGTGTTGAACACCGTGACGGCCTTCTCGTCGGTCGGGTCTATATGGTGGGCGCGTGCCACCACCTCACGAATGTGTTGTGAGATGTTGCTCATCGTCACGCCAGGCTTGGCTGTCAGACAAATCAAGTCTACATTGTCGCCCAAGTTGTAAGCCTGCTGCATGAGCGACATCGGTATCGACACACTCTCCTCGGCCGAACCATTGATGTTTACATTGCCGGCGCTGTAGTCGACACCCACCACTTGATAATAGGTGGAGTCGATGCGCACCATCTCGCCACATGGGTCGCCGCCTTTGGGAAAGAGCGTCTTGTAGACTTTCTTGCCGAGCACACACACCTTGCGTCCTTGTGCGATGTCCATATCGTTCAGGAAGCGGCCGTAGCGCATCTGCGGTTCTTCCACCCGTGCATAGTCGGCGAGGAGTCCTTTCACGTTGCTGCTATAGCGCTTGTCGCCAGCCACCACCGTGCGACCCCATCTCGTTAGGGCAGGGGAGACAATGTCCAGCTCCGGCACCTGCTCCTTCAGTCGCTCCACATCCTTCATATCGGCACTCCACTGCCGTCCCTTGCGGAAGCCGTGGTAGGGCTTTGTGGTGTTCTGTGCAAAGACGAAGGCCGAGTTGGTGGCGAATCCCTCGAACTGTCGTTCCAACTTCTCCTTCAGCCCGTCGCCGCCTCCGATAAGGCCCACGAGCATGAACACACCCCAGAACACGCCGAAACCTGTGAGCAGCGAGCGGCTCTTGTTGCGTGTCAGCGTGTCGATGATTTCGCGATATGTATCGAGGTCTATTTTCAATGCTTTTTGTTTTTTACTCCTTAATAATATAATGGGATGTGGGTTGAAATGTTATTCTGCTCGAAGTGCTTCGATGGGACGTATGTGGGCAGCCTTGCGGGCGGGCACCAGTCCTGCCAGCGTGCCGGCAATGATCATAACGAGTGTGGCTTCGATGCAGACGTCGAATCCCACGGTGGGGTCTACGAACATCGTTGCCTCAAAAAGTCCCGTGCTCACCTTCTCATGACCGATGGTCGCATCCATATAGAGGTTCGCGCCGATGCCCAGAAGCATACCGATATAACCAAAGAAGGTTGTGATGAGCACACTCTCGATGATGATCAGGCGCAGGATGGCATTGGGTGTGGCACCGATGGCTTTGCGGATGCCAAACTCGCGGGTGCGTTCCTTCACGGTGATGAGCATGATGTTCGACACACCCACGATGCCTGAGAGCAATGTGAAGATGCCGATGATCCATAGTGCCGTACGGATGATGCCCATGCCGGTATTCATCTGCAGGTTTTGTGTAAAACGGTTCCATATCCACACCGACTCCTCGTCGTCGGGAGCAGCACGGTGGTTTTTGTTCAGGCGAGCACGATATTGTGCTTCGAAGTCCTCGTTCTGCTTCATGGAGTTCAGTCCGTGGAACGAGAATTGCAACGTTCCCACGCGGTCACCACGGTTATACATTGAACGCAGGGTGGTGAAAGCCGTGAACACCTCCGAGCTCATCCGGCTCTGGTCGGCCTTCAGGATGCCCACCACGTTGAAGGCGATGCCGCTGACGTTCACATGTTGCCCGATGAGATTCTTGGGCTGGTGCGGCAGCAGTTCCTTCGCCTGGTCTTCGCTGACCACCAGCACCTTTCGCATCTCTCGCATGTCGATGTCGTTGATGAAGCGTCCGTAGCGCATCTCTCGCTTGCTGATGGCAGCATCGTTTGGATACACACCCGATAGCTGTGCACTGATGTAGTTCTCGCCAAGGCTGATGGTGATTCCGCCCTGCGACAACTGGGCGCCTACTTCGTCGATATGGCTGGTGAACTCACGGCCGGTAGCGTCGAGGTCGGCCTGTCGGAGTTCGATGGAACGACCTTCCTTCAGTCCATCGTAGGCCTTCGAGGTCTGACCGCCGAAAATCTTCATGGAGTTGGAGAGGAAGCGTCCCGAGTTCTGTGTCAAGGCATTGATGAGTCCGTTGCCGGCGCCGAGCAAGAAGATGAGCATGAAGATTCCCCACGCCACAGCAAATCCTGTTAGCGTGGTGCGCAGCTTATTACGCTTCGCCGTCGACCATATTTCAGCTAGAATGTCATGCATAATTATTTACAACCTTTTTATTTGATCGGTCAGACACAGGGGTCTGCCCCTACAACTAAACGTCTCAACTTTTGGAGCAGCGAGAGCAGAGTGATGCTTGCATCAACTCTGCCGAGTCGTGACAAAAGTCATGGAACGAAGTTACATAACCTCTCAACCTCATTTCATCACTCCTCCTGTTCCGAAGGGGCTGGCGTTGTGGTCGAGGTTCTCCTCGATGTTTCCGATATTACCGTCTTTGATATGTATGATTTTATTTGTTTCGTTTGCCACACCGCTCTCGTGGGTCACCACGACGATGGTCTTGCGCTCCTCAATGTTGAGTTGCTTCAGCAGTTGCATCACTTCCACCGATGTGTGTGAGTCGAGAGCACCTGTGGGCTCGTCGGCCAGAATGATTTTCGGCTGAGTGATGAGTGCACGAGCAATGGCCACACGCTGCTTCTGTCCACCGGAGAGCTCGTTGGGGTAGTGTTCTGCCCAGTCCAGCAGTCCCAGCCGATCCAGATAGTCGAGTGCCATCTGGTGACGTTTGCGTCGCGACACACCCTGATAGAACAACGGCAACTCCACGTTCTCCACCGCCGTCTTAAAGCCGATGAGGTTGAACGACTGGAAGATGAAGCCGATCATGCGATTGCGATATTCGGCGGCTCGCTTCTCCGATAGGTCTTTGATGAGCGTGCCTGCCAAGTGGTATTCCCCCTCGTCGTAGTTGTCGAGGATGCCCAGAATATTCAACAAGGTGGATTTTCCGGAGCCCGATGCACCCATGATGCTGACGAACTCGCCTTCACCAATGTGCAAGTCGATGCCCTTCAGCACGTGGAGGGGCTGAGCACCGAAGTAAGTCTTATGTATGTTTTTGAGTTGTATCACCTTTTTACTTTAAACCTTTTACTCGCGCCGCAGGCGCCTTACCCGTCGCGTAGCGACTTTACACTTTAAACGCCCGAAGGGCTTTGCACCGCGCGCGCAGCGCGCTTACCCTGCCACGTTTCCGTGATAGTCGATCTTGAAGTTGATGGGCAGCTCGTATTCCACCTTCATTGGTATGCCATTGCGCACACCCGGCTTCCATTTCGGCATGCCCGACACCACGCGGATGGCCTCCTCGGCAAACAGCTCGAGCACCTTCTCGCGGGTGCGGCGCTTCTCATCGCCTGCCAGTCGCTGGAACGGCTTGCGGTCTTCTACCGTGATGCGGTTCTCCGTCACGCGCACATCGCTGATCGTCCCGTCTGTGTTCACCACGAACTTCACAATGGTCTGTCCTTCCAGTCCGTAGTTGCTAGCTGTGCGTGGATAGTTGATGTGGCGGCCCAGATACACCATCATCGCATTGTCGCCGCCGGGGAACGTCGGCTCACAGGCACGACGCGAACGTGGAATCTTCACTCGCGAGTAGTCGAGGTGTTTCAACCGTTCGGCCAGCTTTTCTATCTGCACGGTGGCGAGCAAGACCTTTCCTTCGGTGTTCAGCACATACATCGATGGTATCCACTTGATGCCGAAGGCCTGAGCCGTCAGCGACTCCTTCATCTTCTTCATCTCGCAGAACTGCAGACCCTGCATGCCACTCTCGGTGACGTAGTTCCACCACTTCTCACGATCGGTGTCGTAGGAGATGTGGATGAATACCAGGCTGTCGTTAGCATTCTCTTCCTCCAGCTTCACCATCTCGGGCATATCCTTTCGGCAGTCGGGACACCACGAAGCCCAGAAGTGCAGTACGACATATCGGCCGCGCAGGTCGTTCAGGCGGGTGTTCGAGGTGCTGTCGACCATGAAGTCGGGAGCCTCCATGCCACCTTTCAACATCTCCTGCGCATAGAGCGAGTCGAGGTCCTGTGCCATTGTCGGCATCGCAGCCCAGCAACCCAGCAGGATGCCAACCATCTTAAGAATCGTAAGTCTTTTCATATCTTATCTTATTTCTCTACTATTATTATTTATGACCCTCTCATGTAGGGACGCGGCGTCCCTACATTTCCAAGGGCAAATGTCCCCTTATGCCCTATCACTCCCCTTTTTATCCTTTTATACCCTTTCTTTCCCTACCTCCAACACTTGGTCGCAATAGTCTACGACGGCGGGGCGGTGGGTGATGAAGATCACCGTCTTGTCCTTCCGGCCGAGTACGTTCTGCAGCAGTTGCCGTTCGGTTTCGGGGTCGAGGGCGCTGGTGGCCTCGTCGAAGAGCATCACCGGACGGTTTCGAAGCAAGGCACGGGCGATGGCGATGCGTTGTGCCTGCCCCTCGCTGAGTCCACCGCCTTTCTCCGAGCACGCTGTGTCGAGCCCCTTCGACAACTCGTCAACGAAGTCGGCGCAGGCGTCGTGCAGGGCTTCCATCATTTCTTCATCGGTGGCATCGAGACGTCCCAGTCGCAGGTTGTCGCGAATGGTGCCGCTGAGCAGCGTGTTGCCTTGTGGCACATACACCAGGTTGCAACGCAGCAGGGGCGACACGGGCCGTGCATGGCGCTCATCATAGATTTCGATGCTTCCCTCTTGTGCATGCAGCAATGCCAGGATGAGTCGCACCAGCGTGGTCTTGCCAGCGCCGGTCTCGCCCAATACAGCCGTACAGCTACCCGGACGGAAGTCGAACGACAGGTGGTTGATAACAGGAACGATGCCTGCCCGACGTGCCGATGGGTGTTGCTCCTTGTCGTTTGAGGGCGCGCCTTCCGTTTCGTTGACGGTATGACTCTCCTCGTAGGTGAAGCTGACGTCGCTCAGGCGGATGCCGCATGGCGACTTCATATAGATGGGGTCGCCCTGTTCTTCCAGCGGGTTCTCCTCGAGTTCCATCAGTCGCTCGGCAGCGGTGAACACCGAGACGAACTGCGGCACGAGCTTCGTCAGCGAGCGTGCCGGACTTTGTATCTTGTTCACCAGTTGCAGGAAGGCCGTCATGCCACCAAACGACAGCGTGCCACCTGACATGCGGAGGGCTGCCCAGAGGAAGGCAACGAGATAGCCCAAGGCGAAGCCGAAGTTCACGATGAGGTTCGACACCACGCTGAATGCCGTGCGCTTCACCACATTGTGGCGCAGCTCGCTCTGCGTAGCCTCCAGCCGGTCTACCATGTGGTCGTCGCTCTCCAGTGTCTTGATGAGCATGCGGTTCTGGATGGTTTCCTGCAACACGCTCTGCACCTTTGAGTCGCTCGTTCGAACCTCACGGGTGAGCTTCCGCATGCGTCCCACATAGATTTTGCTCAGGCCGATGAACACAGGGATGATGGCCACGGTGATGAGTGCCAGCATGCGGTCCATCGTAAAGAGATAGCAGAAGGCACCAATGAACAGCGCAGCTACGGAGAGCGTGCTTGGAATCACCTCGGTGAGGAAGTTTACGACGTTTGTCACGTCGAACTCCAAGCGGTTCAGCACATCGCCCGAGTGGCGGCTCTCCTTGCCCTGCCATTGTGATCGCAAGATGCGGTCGAGCATGTGCTGCTGCATGCGGTTCTGCGCCCTAATGCCCAGAATGTTCTTAATCCAGATGCTCGAGATGTGCAAGGCAAAGTCGGCTAGGATGAGTGCTGCCATGATGCCCACGGCAACATAGAGCGACCCTTCATCCACGCCCTCAGCAACCTCGATGGCATGTTGCACCGCCCACACCTGAGCGAGCGACACCCCCACCGACAACAGGCCGATGCTGGCGTTCAGTCCGGCTTGCAGGCGGTTGCCCCTCCACGCGCGCCACAGCCACTTCAGGATGTTGCGCACCGAGTATTTGTTTTGCCCCCTAAGATAGGGGGTTGGGGGTCTGGTCATAT
>JAEEGI010000952.1_pt1 | contig 75534 bp, 59 predicted proteins | sample 8958751 | NCBI WGS metagenome assembly JAEEGI01 (sample SAMN16246545, study PRJNA631951) | gut metagenome | biome: gut microbiome; feature: rumen; material: KS-attached | host: Bos | place: Iran: Karaj | collected 2018-10
AGGACTGGCAGTACTGGAAAGACGACCAGTGGGGCTCCCACGACTTCGACGAAACCCGCTATCCCGATCCGGAAAAGATGTTGAACGACGTGCACGCCCTCCACGGCCGTTTCATGATCAGCGTCTGGCCCAAGTTCTACACGAACACCGACAACTACAAAGCCCTGCGCGATGCCGGCTATACCTACGAGAACGCCGTACGCGACTCCGTGCAGGACTGGCTGGGGTATCGCCAGACCTTCTACGATGCCTATGCCGAGGGCGGCCGCAAGTTGTTCTGGGAGCAGATGGACTCTCATCTCTACAGCAAGTACGGCCGAAAGATAGATGCATGGTGGATGGACGCGAGCGAGCCCAACCTCCGGGACTGCCTGCCCAAGGAATACATGCAGTGGCTGCTTACCCCCACGGCCCTGGGTCCTGCCACTGAATATTACAACGCATACGCACTGGTGAATGCGCAGGCCATCTATGAGGGCCAGCGCGGGGTGGATCCCGACAAGCGGGTGTTCCTCCTCACGCGCAACGGATTCGCCGGCCTGCAGCGCTACTCCACCGCCACCTGGAGCGGGGACATAGGCACGTCCTGGACGGACATGCAGATGCAGATTACCGCGGGCCTGGGCTATTCCATGGCCGGCCTTCCTTTCTGGGGGATGGACATAGGAGGATTCAGCGTGATGGGCAAGTTCCAGGATGTCGCCAACCGTGCCGAGTGGCAGGAACTCCAGACGCGCTGGCATCAGTTCGGCACCTTCGTTCCCCTCTTCCGTACCCATGGCCAGTGGCCCCGCCGCGAGCTCTGGAACATCGCCGAGCCTGGCACTCCCGCCTACGAGAGCATCCTCTGGTACATGAAACTCCGCTATCGGCTGATGCCCTATCTGTATTCCCTGGCGGGGATGGTGCACTTCGAGGATTATACCATGATGCGCGGCCTGCCGATGGACTTCCCGGATGATCCCACCGCGCGGCTGGTGGCCGACCAGTGGATGTTCGGCCCGGCCCTGATGCCCTGCCCCGTGTGCGAATACAAGGCCCGAAGCCGCGATGTCTATCTGCCTGCAGGCACTTGGTATGATTTCTACACCGAGAAGGCTCTGGAAGGGGATCAGCCCATAGAGGCCGCTGCCCCTTATGAGAGGATCCCGCTGTTCGTGAAGGGCGGTTCCATAATACCTATGGGGCCCGACATGCAGTGGTGTGATGAAAAGCCTGCCGACCCGCTGGAAATCGTGGTTTATCCCGGAGCGGATGCCGTGTTTACCCTATATGAAGACGACGGTCTGACCTATGCCTACGAGAAAGGGGCATATTCAATGATTCCTCTGTTGTGGGATGATGCCGCCGGCGTGCTGACCATAGGCGAACGCAGCGGTTTCTACCCCGGAATGCTTTCCGAGCGCAGATTCCTTATTCGCCTTGCGAGATCAGCCGAAACAAAGGAGGCGTGTTATACTGGTAGAGGAATGACTATAGCTCTGCGTTGACGGTCTTCAACACCGCTGCACCAGACATGTCCTGCGGATTGGTCCCAGGGATGTCCTGAGGGATTTCCTGGCCGATAAGGGCGAAGAGCTGCTGCCAGTAGAGGGGGAATTCTCCCTCCGAATTCTTGAAATTCATCGGCTTCTCGTCGAAAATGAAAGCGCCGTTCTCCGTGCGGTAGCTTTCGCGTACCAGTTCGCTGCAATAGAGCGCGCCGTTGTTCGGCAGGAATGCAACGTCGTAGGGGAGTCCCAGGAACTGCTTGGCGTTCTCCACGTACTGAGCAGCTTTCCGGCTGTCTTTCAGGCGTTTGACTATGTATGTGGGCTGGGAACCGTCTTTCAGCGTAAAGTCTTTTAACATGGTGTCCAGCGGGTGGCGGTCCACTCCGTGCTTGATGGTGGCGTCGATTATCCAGGTGGTGTCTTTGCCTACTTCCAGTATTGCCACGTGAATCAGGTTGAGGGCGTCTTTGCTTCCCGTGGCGGCGCTGATCGCCCCGTCCATCTCGGACTCATCCAGACTGTAATCCCCGGGTATTCCAACGAAAAGCAGGTCTCCGGTCTTGATGCCGCTCTGGCAACTTGCCAATAAAATGGCTGTTACGATAAATAATACTCTTTTCATACCGCAAATATAGCAAATCCCCCATGACCTTCCTTGAAAAGCCCTGGAAATAAGGAAGGTCCCATTGAAAAACCACCGACCTTCCTTGAAAAGCCCTGGAAATAAGGAAGGTCCCCTTTGAAACCCCCTGACCTTCCTTGAAAACCCCGGAAAACAAGGAAGGTCCCCATCGTTCCGAAATACAGTAGTTTGTTCCGAATAACCCTCTAAAACGGGAACAAACCGCCGAAATCTGAAGCTTTGTTCCGGAAAATGGCGGAAAACGGGAACGGGGTGAAAAAAAATCCGTAAATTTACCGGATTCTATGAGCAAAGGTGAGTTCATAAAGATTCGCGGTGCCAAGGCCCACAACCTGAAGAACGTCGACGTGGATATCCCGCGCGGCACTTTCACGGTAATAACGGGCATCAGCGGCAGCGGAAAAAGTTCCCTCGCCTTCGACACAATCTACGCCGAAGGCCAGCGCCGCTACCTGAACACGCTCTCTCCCTACGCCAAGCACTTCATGGGCATTCTCGATAAGCCCGAGGTGGAAAGCATCGAGGGCCTCAGCCCCATAATCGCCATAGAGCAGAAGACCACCGGCAACAACCCCAGGTCCACCGTAGGAACCATCACGGAAATCTCCGACTTCCTGCGTCTTCTCTATGCCAGGGCATCAACCGCGTATTCGCCCGTGACCGGCGCGGAGATGGTGCGCTACACCGACGAGCAGATAGTGGACCTCATCATGAAGAACTACGCCGGCCGCAAGTGCCTGCTGCTCGCTCCATTGGTTCGTGGCCGCAAGGGCCATTACCGCGAACTCTTCGACTCCCTGCGCAAGAAGGGATACACCCAGGTCCGTATCGACGGTGAAATTGAATACCTGAACGACGTGGAGGCCCTGGACCGCTACAAGGGGCATTTCATCGAGCTGGTCATCGACAAGCTTAAGCCCGGCGAGGGCGACGAAAAGCGCATCCGCGCATCGGTTATGACAGCCCTCGGGATGGGCAAGGGTTCGCTTGCCATACTCGACCATGAGACCGGCGAACTCCATCATTACTCCAAGCATCTGGTGGATCCCCAGACCGGACTCTCCCTTCAGGAACCCGCCCCTCACACCTTCTCGTTCAACTCTCCCGAAGGCTACTGCCCCCATTGCAAGGGCCTGGGTACGGTGGTTGATGTGAACATGGATACCATAGTTCCGAATCCCGAACTCAGCATCGCCGACGGAGGCATCGTGCCCCTTGGGAAGGTGCGGGAGAACAAGAAATTCGAGGTCATCCGCTCCATCGCCCGCAAGTACAACTTCTCCCTCCACGATCCCATCGCGGCCCTACCGGACGAGGTCGTGAGCCTGCTGATCTACGGTTCCGACGAGTTTTTCCGCATCGGCGACGGGATGAACTCCCAGATGGTGAACTGGCCGGGCATCGTGGACAATATCGAAGACAAGATAGTCTGCCCGGTCTGCCACGGTACGCGCCTAAAGGAAGAGACCAACTGTTTCAAGATCGACGGCAAAACTATCGCGGAGGTTTCCGCCATGGAAATCAGCGACCTGCACGAGTGGCTGGGGACCCTTCCCGGCAAGCTTTCGCATCGCGCCGGCACGATAGCAAGGGATATACTGAAAGAACTCCGGGACCGCGTTTCATTCCTGATGGACGTGGGGCTGGAGTACCTGTCTCTGGACCGTGCCACCGGTTCGCTGTCCGGCGGAGAAGGCCAGCGCATCCGTCTCGCCACGCAGATAGGCTCGCGACTGGTTAACGTGATCTACATCCTCGATGAGCCCTCCATCGGGCTGCACCAGAGGGATAATTATAAGTTGATAAACTCCCTGAAGGAACTGCGCGATGAGGGGAATACGGTGATCGTCGTAGAGCATGACGAGGCGACGATGCGTGCTGCCGACTGGCTGGTGGACGTAGGTCCCGGTGCGGGTGACGACGGGGGAAAGGTTATCTTCAGCGGCCCGGCGGCAGCCATTGAAAACGGAGAAACTGAAACACTGCGATATCTTCGTCAGGAAGAGAGAATCGAAGTGCCGAAGAAGAGGCGGAGGGGGAACGGTAAGGTGCTGGAGCTGAGGGGTGCGAGCGGGAATAACCTGAAGGACCTGACCGTGGAATTTCCGCTGGGATGCATCATCGGCGTAGCCGGAGTGAGCGGCAGCGGCAAGAGCAGTCTCATTAACGAAACACTGGTGCCGATACTGAAGAAACAGTTCTACCGCTCCACCGACAAACCTCTGCCATACCGTGACCTCGTCGGCTACCGCTTCATCGACAAGGTGATAGAAGTTGACCAGAGTCCCATCGGGCGCACGCCCCGAAGCAACCCCGCCACCTTCACCGGAGTCTTCGACGACATCCGCGCCCTCTTCGAGGATACCCCCGATGCCAAGGTCCGCGGTTTCAAGGCAGGCCGATTCTCGTTCAATGTGCCGGGAGGCCGCTGCGAGGAATGCAAGGGCGCGGGCATCAAGCAGATAGAGATGAACTTCCTTCCGAGCGTGAACGTGCCCTGCGAAGTCTGCGGCGGCAAGCGTTACAAGGAAGACACCCTCGCGGTACATTACAAGGGCAAGAATATCAACGACGTGCTGGAGATGAGCATCAGCGAGGCGTACGAATTCTTCGGCAAGAACTCACGCATTGCGCCTAAGCTGAAGGCTCTGGAGGATGTGGGTCTGGGATACGTCCGCCTGGGGCAGAGCTCGGTAACGCTGTCGGGTGGTGAGAGCCAGCGAATGAAGCTGGCGGCGGAGTTGTTCCGCAAGAGTACGGGCAACACCCTGTATATACTCGACGAGCCCACCACGGGCCTCCATTTCGCAGACATAAAAACCCTTTTGGGTGTGCTGCAACAGCTTGCAGACCAGGGGAATACGATAATAATAATAGAACACAACCTCGACGTGCTGAAGAGTGTGGACTACCTCATCGACATGGGCCCGGAAGGCGGACGCAAGGGCGGCCGCATAGTGGCCGCGGGCACGCCGGAGGAGGTTGCAAAAGACAAGAATTCGGTCACCGGACCGTATCTGAAGCAAATATTGAAAAAGTAAACATATGAGCGAAGAGATTACCAAGATCGAAGCGGCCCGCCGCGAGTATGCCGACTGGTGTTCGGCAGTGGGTATCGACACCATCGAGAAGCTGAACAGCGTGCTTGCAGACGGGCAGGCCATACGCCTCATCAACCTCTGCGAGGCGCGGCAGGAGCGCAAGTATGCCGAGATCGCCAACCAGATTTTCTGGCACAAGAAGAAGACCAAGATAGTGATGATGTCCGGGCCGTCCTCCAGCGGAAAGACCAGCAGCTCGCTGCGAATCGCACAGCAGTGCCAGGTGCTGGGCCTGAACCCCAAGGTGATAGAGCTGGACAATTATTTCGTGGACCGCGAGCACACCCCCAAAGACGAAAATGGGGAATATGACTTCGAGAGTCTTGGAGCCATGAACGTGGAGCTCCTGAACGAGAACCTGAACGACCTGCTCGCCGGGAAGGAAGTGGTCATCCCCAAGTTCGACTTCAAGGAAGGCAGGACCATCTTCGACGAATCCCGCCGCATGACGCTGGAAGAGAACGATATGCTCTTCATGGAAGGCATCCATGCACTGAACCCGGCACTCACGCCCGACGTGGACCGCAACCGCATCTACAACGTGTACATCTCCGCTCTGACCGCCCTGCCCGGAGGCCATAAGGAGCACGGTTCCACCACCGACAAGAGGCTGCTCCGCCGCATCGTGCGCGACAACCGCGTCCGCGGCATCAGCCCCGAGGAGAACATCCTCCGCTGGCCCAGCGTCCGCAGGGGAGAGACCCGCAACATCTTCCCCTTCGAAGAGAACGCCCGCGTGGTGTTCAATTCCTCCACCCTCTACGACCTTCCTCTGCTGAAATACTATGCAGAACCCCTCCTGTACGGGGTTACGGAGGCATCTCCCGCCTACCAGAAGGCGCAGGACCTGCTCAAGTTCATCGAACCCGTCATCGCCCTCAAGCCCATGGAAATCGCCGCCATCCCCCCGACATCCATCATGCGGGAGTTCATCGGCGGGCAGACGCTATAGCCTAGAAGGTGTTACGGCGGATGAGGGAGCAGGGACAGTGGACTTTGGAAAGGTGACCGCGCAGAACCATATCAGCGGCGACACGCCCCATTTGGGTAAAATCTGTGGAAAGGGTGGTAAGCCCTCCCATTATGAACTCGTTCAAGGGAAAATCATTGTAACAGATCAGTCCTGTTTCCTCTCCTATCTTCAACCCCGAAGTGGACATCAAATGGAGCAACTTGGACAATTTGCGGTCGAGCCTGCTGCCTGAAACATAAAACAGGTCCCCTTTTTCTACCGACGTGGGTACATCTGGAAGGATCTCGTATGGAATACCATTCTCCTTGCAGAATTCCTGCAGAACTTTTGCGACAATGTTGCCATAGAGGCTGATAGAGAGAGATATATAACGTATCCTGCCAAATTTCCTGATATCTCCCACGGCCTGGCCCAGCATTGAAGGGATATCTTCCTCTATTGACTGGTAAGACGCTCCGGATTCTGTCGGAATTCCTTTTACCAGACGGTCGAGTATAATCAATTTGTGGGATGGTATCTTTTTTATAAGTTTCAGTATCTTCTCGGGGGTGGTGCCGCTGATATCGAAATGGGGAAATACGAGATACCAGTCATACCTGTCCAGCACTTCATTGAGTTCGGATGCAAACCAATCAGGATTCTGATAATGCATACGAACGGTAATATCGGCTTGTCCGTAAACCGCTTCCGTAAACCCGTCCAATATGCACTGTTGGTGCTGACTGGGCTTGTCCATTAGCACCAGTATGGAGGGCCTTCCGGAAAGAAAACTTTCTTTTATGAAATAGCCCTTTCCTCTTATTGAGTTTATTGTCCCGTTTTTGAGAAGAAGGGTATATGCTTTGACAACGGTTTCTTTGCTTAAGCCTGTCCTCAACGACATTGCATTCAAGGATGGGAGGGGGCTGCCAAGGGGATACTCGCCGCTACGGATTTTAGCGGTGATCTGTTCCATGAGTTGTCGATATAGCGTCATTACTATGGCAAATATAGGTGAATTCAATTTAGAAGTGCAACACACTTCAAAAGTCAAAATTAAATAATTGTTTATAATATTCCAACGGTGTCCTGTAACCCAGTGACTTACGGGGCCTGTGGTTAAGTTTCCATTCGATCTCGGCAAGCATCTCATCTGTCAGCTCGCTGAAGTCCGTTCCTTTCGGAATGTACTGGCGTATCAGCCCGTTCGTGTTTTCGTTTGCACCCCGATCCCAAGAGTGGTATGGGCGTGCGAAATAGAACTCGGCATCGAGCCCCTTCGCAATCTCCTTATGGCGGGCGAATTCCTTTCCGTTGTCAGCCGTTATCGACTTCAAAGTAGAATCCGGTTCCCTGTGATAAAAAGTACAGTGAAAAACTGTTGTGTTCACAATTAGAATGGAATAAAAAAAAATATATATTTACAAAAAAACTGAAAATGAATATGTCCGTCAATACTACTAAACCGTTCTATAAATGGGAAGTGGTCCTGCTGCTCTGGGTGGCCTTCTTCCTGAACCAGGCGGACAGGCAGGCGTTCAATATAGTACTACCGCAGATACAGTTGCATCTTGGTGCATCGGACAGCACGATGGGGCTGATTTCTACGCTTTTCAATGTGTTCTATGCGATAACGGTGCCTTTCGCCGGGTATTATGCCGACAGGCTGAGCCGTAGCCGCCAGATATGGATAAGCGTGCTGATATTCAGCACTGCAACCTTCTTTACAGGCCTGTCCGGCGGCATATTCGCTTTCATCCTTTTCCGCTGCTTCGGAATGGGTGTAGGTCAGGGGATGTTTGGCCCCACGTACACGGGAATCATCGCAAGTTATCATGACGGCCGCACCCGGGCGAGGGCTATGTCCATCCATCAGACTTCCTACTATCTCGGAGTTATCACATGCGGATTCCTGGCCGGATGGCTGGCCGAGAAGTTCGGATGGCAGCATGCGTTCTTCGTTTTCGGCGGTCTTGGAATCGTGTTTACGGCCATCATCGCCTGGCGTCTCAAAGACAGGCCCTCCGACAGCCATTCCGAACCTGCTCAGCAGGTGAAGAAATCCTCTTCCGCCCCCTCGCTGCCGGCTGCCATCGCGGCTATTTTCAAAGTGCCTACCGCGGTCTGCATGGTGATTGCGTACTGTGGGCTGATCTTCGGCCTGAACGGTTATCTCACCTGGATGCCCAAGTATATGAAGGAGACTTTCGACCTGAGCCTATCTTCCGCCGGCTTCCATTCGATGTTCTGGACCCATGCCGCCGCGTTCTTCGGCGTTCTTGCCGCCGGAGCCCTTTCCGACAGGATGGCCGCCGTGAAGGGCGGGGGAAAGAACCGCCTTCTGCTTCAGGCGGCGGGTCTTCTGCTGGCATCTCCATGCATCGTTCTGATGGGGATGTCCGGCACTTTCGGAGTGGTATGCGCCGCACTGGCCGGGTTCGGTTTCTTCCGTGCATTCTTTGATGCGGGCACATATGCGGTGCTTTATGATGTTATCGAGCCGAAGTACTATTCCCTTTCATCCGCAATACTTATTCTTTTTGGATTCGGGATAGGCTCTCTCGCCCCTTGGATACTGGGCATGATCAGTGATGGTTTCGGACTTTCCGGAGGCATCGCCTCCCTCGCGGTGGTATGGGTGATCGCCAGCATTGCCCTGATTGTGGCCAGAACGGCCTTTTTTGACAAAGATGCAGCCAAGATAAATAAATGAAAATGAGACAAACAGAACAGAACTCGCTGTATTCCAACCTGGAGTCTATGTCCACGACGGATCTTTTGAAAGGTATTAATACCGAAGACCGTAAGGTTCCCGAAGCTGTAGCCGGCTGCATCCCGCAGATTGCCGGATTCGTGGACGGCGTGGTTGAACGCATGAAGCGCGGTGGACGCGTGTTCTACATTGGTGCTGGCACAAGCGGCCGTCTGGGCATTACCGATGCGTCCGAGATCCTGCCCACATACGGCCTGGACGGCGCCTTCATCGGCATAATCGCTGGGGGAGACGGGGCCATCCGCAGGGCTGTGGAAGGTGCGGAGGATGATCCTGATCAGGGGTGGAAGGACATTCTTTCATTTGACCCGAGTCCGGAAGACAGCCTGGTGGGTATTTCCGCTTCCGGAGGAGCCCCTTATGTCGTCGGTGCGCTCCGGCATGCAAGGGAAATAGGCATGCTTACATCGTGCATTTCCTGCAACGACTTGTCTCCCGCGGCCGAAGTGGCGGATTTCCCGCTAATTGCCGTCGTCGGCCCTGAATTCGTCACCGGCAGCACGCGCATGAAGGCGGGTACGGCTACCAAGTTGATACTCAATATGATATCCACTTCAGTGATGATACGTCTTGGTCATGTGAAAGGAAACCACATGGTGGATATGCAGCTGACCAACAAGAAACTTGTGGACCGTGGCACGCGGATGATCATGGAAGAAGCCGGAATCGACTCCTATGACGAAGCCCGGGCCCTCCTTCTTGAATACGGCAGCGTCCGTGCCGCCGTAGCGGAATATGATAAAACCAGGAAGCGATGAGCAGATCATTACCGGTGTTCCTTGCCATATTCTTGTCCGTCGGGGCCTGCCTGGCCCAGAATTCCGTGGATGCCGGCCTGTATTATGTTTATGACTACAAGTTGGAGCCGGCGATGACCCCGGCCCCCAAAGGATATAAACCTTTCTATATAAGCCATTATGGCCGTCATGGCGCAAGATATTGCGAAAGGGAGTTCGACTCTCTGGCGGTATGGCTGGAAAAAGCTGCTACAGCAGGTGTTCTCACCGAAAAAGGCATTCATTTCCATACGCTTTATAAACCTTTCTACGAAAAAGCAAGATATTGCAAAGGTGCTCTCACGGAGTTGGGAAAGGATCAGCACCGGACGATCGCCGGACATATGTTCAATCGTTTTCCCGAAGTATTTGAAGGACAGACAAAGGTCAGAGCTTTCTCGACCGAGGTTCCGAGGGTGGTGGCCAGCATGAACGAATTCCTGTCTGCTCTGCGGGAAGCGGATTCCTCCATGGAGACGGAAGCGGGTTCTTCGACGGAATACTGCCCTTGGCTGAATCCCATCGACCCGTCCAATCCTTACCTGATAAAAGGCCGTCGGGAATTCAGTGAGGAGTCTGGAAGGAAGTATGATGCTTTCTTTGAAAAAACCGTTCCATGGAAAAAGATCGCCTCGGAACTGTTCGAGGGAGAGGATGTGCTGGTCGAAGTCATCCATGCAAACCCGGAGTATTTCGTAAAGGCCTTGCATGCCGTTATCTGCGATACTTACTGTCTCGATGAAGACAGGGGACTTTTCGACGGGATTCTTACCGAGGAAGAACTGCATGCAATTTGGAAATCCCTTTCTGCCAGAAATTTCCAGCGGTTCTCCGAATTCACCGGTTCAGAATGCCTGAACAAGGATTATTCGGCTTACATGCTGGAGAATATCATCGAAAGTGCACGGTCCGACATGGCCTCCGGGGACGTGCAGCTGCGCCTTCGTTTTTCCCATGATGCCGGATTGCTCATGCTGCTTCCTCTAATGGACCTGAACGGTTTTGGGCGTGGTTGCTCGGATTTCGAAGATGCGGTTAGGGTATTCCCCAATTACAATATCCCGATGGGCAGTTCCCTTCAGTTTATCTTTTTCCGTAACCCCAGGGGGAAGATTTTCGTAAAGGTCCTCCTTAATGAGAAGGAGGCTAGCCTGCCTCTTCGCGGGAAAGGTCCCTACTATAAATGGAAGCGCTTTGTAAGGCATTACCGGCCAATAATTTCAGCATCGAAAAAGAAAATAGAAAAAGAACGTGGTATTACAGAGCTATGGCAAAGACAGACATCATAATCCTTGTTGAAAGTGGCGCTACCAAGAGCGACTGGCGCCTTGTCGATTGCAATGGGACGACCTTAAGACAGTTCCTGCGGCCGGGAATGAACGTGTCCACCATGAAAATGGATGACATCCGTTCGATCATTGCCGAGGCGTTCGAAAGCGAAGGGCTCGGCAGCGCCGGAGCCCGCGGCTTCTTCCTTTATGCGGCCGGGGTGGTGACGCCTTCCATCCGAGAGGAGATAGTCGCCCATGTAAAAACCGTTTCAGGGATAACTGAAGCCGATGTACAGGACGACCTGATGGGAGCGGCACGTGCCGTATGCGGCCATGCTCCCGGTATCGCCGCCATCCTTGGCACAGGCTCCAACGCCTGCTTCTATGATGGGGTGGGCATCCATCGCAATGTTTACTCGGGTGGGTTCATCCTTGGAGACGAAGGCAGTGCCGCCACCCTCGGGAAGCTGTTTCTCGCAGATTATCTCAAAGAACTCGTACCTGCACAGGTAGCATCGGATTTTGAAAAAGAATTCGATGCATCTTATGCTTCGATAGTTCAGAACGTTTATCGTTCGGTATCTCCTTCCGGATACCTCGGAAGTCTGGCCCCATTCATTGTAAGTCATGCCGGGGATCCATATGTAAAAAAACTTGTAGAGGGCAACTTCCGCGCTTTCATCAAGCGGGTATTAAGTCATTACGACACCGTGACCTACCCCGTTGGGATAGTAGGCGGGTTCGGCTGGGCCTGCAGGGATATGCTTGAGCCTTTGCTGGAGGAGAACGGTATCCGCGTGGCCGGTTTTGTCAATGCTCCAATCGAGGGGCTTTGCAAATATCACGCTATCCCTCGGTAAATAATTCTTCCCGTTCATTGAATGGCTCCAGGAAGGGATTTTCCGTGCGCTCGCGGGCGATGGTGCTGGCAGGCCCGTGGCCGGGGTAGATGTCGGTTTCGCCGGGGAGGAAGATGAGTTTTTCCATTATCGAACGGATTTCGGAGTCATAGTCGCCCCCCGGCAGGTCGGTGCGGCCTATGCTGCCGGCGAACAGCGTGTCGCCGGTGAACAGTACGTGTTCGGTATCGTTATAGTAGCAGACGCTGTCGGGAGTATGGCCCGGGGTGGGGATAACCTTGAAGCCGTATAGGGCTGCGCCGGCGTCGTTCCCGTCTTCGCCGAAAAAAGGCTCAGCCGGAAACGCGCCGGTCTCCGCCTGTGCTGATTTTACGGGTATTCCGAAGCGTTCAACCAGGGCTGCCACCCCCAGCGTGTGATCCCAATGGCTGTGGGTCAGGAGGATGGCCTCCGGCCGGAGCCTTTCGGCCTCCAGATAGCTGTACAGCCCGTCCTGTTCCCCGCCGGCGAAGCCCGGATCTATGATTACGCAGCGGCCCCCGTCGGAAACCACATAGCAGTTCTCCTGGAAGGCATTGCAGACAAATCTCTTGATCTTCATGACCCCAAATATACGAATAAACCTGCTATCGCACTCCAGCGCTTCCAAAAAAGCGAACGAAAGGCAGAATTATTATATAATTCAGAATAAAATGTTAAATTTGTAGGTTAAGACCAAAATGTGTACTAATGCATATAGGCGTAGCAGGTAATATCGGTAGCGGCAAGACCACCCTCACGAGGATGCTGGCGGAGCATTACGGCTGGAAACCCCAGTTCGAATCCGTCACGTACAATCCTTACCTCGAGGACTACTATAAGGATATTCCCCGCTGGTCCTACAATCTGGAAACATACTTCCTCGCCCAGCGTTTCCGCGACGTGCTGGAAATCGCCAAATCCAAAGAAACCATCATTCAGGACCGCACGATTTCCGAAGGCGTCTACATCTTCGTGGCCAACAACTACGAGATGGGCAACCTCTCCGACCGGGACTACCAGACCTACATGCAACTGTTCGAACTGATGATGAGCACGGTGAAGCAGCCGGACCTCCTCATCTACCTAAAATCCGGCATCGAGCATCTGGTGGCAAACATCCAGAAGCGCGGGCGGGAATATGAGCAGAGCATCAGCATCGAGTATCTGGACGGTCTCAACCGCCACTACGAGGAGTGGATTTCCAAATACACGGGTCCGCTGCTCATCGTGGAGACAGACAACCTGGATTTCAAGAATAACCCCGAAGACTTCGCGGCGATCACCGACCGCATCGACGCCCAGCTCTTCGGCCTGTTTTGATAATTAAAACTTTAAGAGTCATGCATATAGCTATCGCAGGTAATATCGGAAGCGGCAAGACCACTCTCACAAAGATGCTGGCCGCCCACTACGGATGGATTCCCAAGTTCGAGTCTGTAGATTTCAACCCTTATCTCTCCGACTTCTACGAGGATATGGCGCGCTGGTCGTTCAACCTCCAGATCTACTTCCTGAACAAGCGTTTCAAGGACGTGGTGGACATCTCCAAGACCGACGACATCATCATCCAGGACCGCACCATCTACGAGGATGCCCGCATCTTCGCCCCGAACCTGCACGACATGGGCCTCATGAGCTCCCGGGACTTCGAGAACTACTCGGACCTCTTCGACCTCATGATGAGCCTGGTGGGCTATCCGGACCTGCTCATCTACCTCAAGAGCAGCATCCCGAACCTCATAGCCCAGATCCAGAAGCGCGGCCGCGAATACGAGCGCAGCATACGCATAGACTACCTTACCGGCCTGAACGAAAAGTATGAAAACTGGATTGCCGACTACAAGGGCAACCTTCTGGTGATAGATGCCGACAACATCAAGTTCGGCAACAAGCCGGAGGATTTCGAGAAGGTGACCGACATGATCGACGCGCAGATGTTCGGACTCTTCTCCGCTCCCAAACCGAAAACCACAGATTTCTAATACTATGGCAGAAAAGACCAGACCTACCATCATCGACTTCGTAGAGAAGTACACCCATCAATATCCCGACCATGTCTACCTCCGCGAGAAGGTGGACGGAGTGTGGAAGGAGATAACCCAGGAGCAAACCCGCGAGACGGCCTACCGTATCGGAGCCGGCCTCATGGCCCTTGGCATGGAGAAAGGCGACAAGATCGCCCTCCTCTCCGAAAGCCGCTCCATGTGGATTCTTTCCGAGCTCGGCGCGATGTATGCCGGTGCCACCGACGTGCCCCTTTCCGTCAACCTGGGCAGTGCGGCGGACCTCATCTTCCGCATCCACCACTCGGACAGCAAATGGATACTCGTATCCGCCAATCATCTCCCCAGGATACGCGAGATCATGCCGGAATGCCCGGACGTGAAGAAAGTCATAGTCTTCGACGATACCGCCTTCTTCGTGGACAGCCTGCAGGAGGGCGAGATCCGCATCTCCGAGGTGATGAAGATGGGCGATGAATTCCTCGCCAAGGACCGCCAGGCCTTCGTGGACCGCTTCAACTCCATCGGCCCGGACGACTACGCCAACATCAGCTACACCTCCGGCACCACCGCCGACCCGAAGGGCATCCTGCTCACCCACCGCAACTACACCGCGAACGTGGCACAGGGCTCCTCCGTCATCTCCGTTGAGGAGAACAGCGTGATGCTGATAATCCTGCCTCTGGACCACTGCTTCGCGCATGTGGCCGGCATGTACACGATGATGAGCTACGGCGGAAGCATAGCCTTCGTGCCCATCGGCAAGAACGCCATGGCGACGCTGAAGAACATCCCCACGGCCATCAAGGAAACCAGGCCGCACGTGATGCTGTCGGTGCCGGCCCTGGCCCGCAACTTCAAGAAGAACATCGAGTCCGGCATCAAGGCCAAAGGCCCCACCGTCGAGAAGCTCTTCAACTTTGCGGTGAAGAACGCAATCACCTACAATAAAGAATATTACAACCGCGGCGGATTCCTCTACTGGTGGCGCAAGCCCCTCATGTGGATATTCGACAAGCTCATCTTCAAGGCAGTTCGCGAAAGCTTTGGCGGACGCATGAAGTTCTTCGTCGGAGGCGGCGCCCTGCTCGACATCGAGCTCCAGCGCTTCTTCTGCGCGGTAGGAATGCCCATGTTCCAGGGCTATGGCCTCACCGAGGCTACGCCTATCATCTGCGCGAACTCCTCCGGCCACGCCATCTTCGGCAGCTCCGGCCGCATCGTGCGTCCGATGGACTGCAAGATCTGCGACGACCAGGGCAACGAGGTTCCTCACGGCACCAAGGGCGAGATCGTCATCCGCGGAGAGAACGTCATGGCAGGATACTGGAAGAATCCTACCGCCACCGCCGACACCATCATCGACGGCTGGCTGCACACCGGCGACATGGGCTACATCTGCCCCTGGGATCCCGAATTCCTCTATGTCGTGGGCCGTTTCAAGAGCCTGCTGATCTCCGCCGACGGCGAGAAGTATTCACCGGAAGGATTCGAAGACAGCCTGCCGGAAGTCTCCAAGTATGTGGAAGCGGCAGTGCTGCACAATAACCAGAGTCCTTACACTATCGCCCTCATCGTGCCCGCAAAGGACGCCCTGGCCGAATATGCAAAGCAGCAGGGCCTGGACCCTGCCTCGCGTGAAGGCAAGGAAGCGATGCTCCTGAAGATACAGTCCGAGATAGACAGCTACAAGACCGGAGGCCCTCACGCCGCCCTCTATCCAGACCGCTGGCTCCCTACCGCCGTAGTTATCTGCGACGAGGGCTTCACCATTGCCAACGGCATGCTCAACTCCACCATGAAGATGGTGCGCCGCAAGGTCGAGGAGCACTATGCAGACCGCATGGCTTATGCCTACACCGCCGAGGGCAAGAACCTCCTGAACGAGAAGAATATCGAATCAATTTAATCTAGTTATATTATGGCAACCGAAAAGAAACAGAACTACACCCCGGCCATCGTGGTGATGTTCGCACTCTTCTTCATGATCGCGTTCGTCACGAACCTTGCTGGTTCCATGGGCGTGATCGTCACCAACCAGTTCGGCGCTTCCAAGGCTCTCTCGCAGCTCGGAACTCTCGCCAACTTCATCGCTTATGCCTGCATGGGCATCCCTGCCGGTATCATCCTCAAGCGCAAGGGCTATAAGTTCACCGCCCTGGCGGCCGTCACCGTCGGCCTTGTCGGCGTGGCCATCCAGTTCCTCTCCGGATATGTGGAGAGCTTCGGCGTGTACGTGCTCGGCGCTTTCGTGGCCGGCTTCTCGATGTGCATGCTCAACATCGTCGTGAACCCCATGCTCAACACCCTGGGCGGCGGCGGCAACAAGGGTAACCAGCTGATCCAGTGGGGCGGCACCTGCAACTCCACCGGCGGCACCCTGGCACCTATCTTCGTCGGTTGGCTCGTCGGCGGCAGCATCGCGGATGCAACCGTTTCCAAGGCAGCTCCCGTGATGATCATCGCCATGGCCATCTTCGCTATCGCATTCGTCATCATCTGGTTCACCCAGATTCCCGAGCCTCACATGGAGACTCCCGAAGAGAAGGCGGCCCGCCTTGCCGGCAACGTGAAGAAGGATCCCCACAGCGCGCTCAGCTTCCGTCACTTCGTGCTCGGAGCCATCGCAATCTTCTTCTATGTGGGTATCGAGGTGGGTATTCCGAATACCGCCAACGTGCACTTCAGCAGCATTCCCAACGTGGGTCCCGCCCTTGCAGGAACCATGATCGGATTCTACTGGTTCAGCATGCTGATCGGCCGTCTGGTGGGTGCTTCCGCCGGATCGAAGGTCAGCAGCAAGATGATGCTCGGCGTAATGTCCTCCGTGGCCATCGCCCTGCTTCTCTGCGCCATCTTCGTGCCTGAGACCATCGAGATCAAGGTCGGTGCGAACGTGATTCCACTTTCGCTCGGATTCCTCGTGCTCTGTGGCCTCTGCACCTCCATCATGTGGGGCGCAATCTTCAACCTTGCGGTAGAAGGCCTCGGCAAGTACACCGCAGCAGCTTCCGGCATCTTCATGACTCTGGTCTGCGGCGGCGGCATCATCCCGTTCTTCCAGAACCTCCTTGCCGACCACGTGGGCTCCATGCAGAGCTACTGGCTCATCATCGCCTGCCTCGGTTTCCTCGTATACTATGCATTCCTCGGTTCGAAGAATGTCAACAAAGATATTCCGGTAGAATAATATGGAAAAAGATTTCGTAGTAGGTATAGACATCGGCGGCCAGAGCAGTAAGCTCGGCGTGGTCGATGCACGCGGCGAGGTTCTCGCCCAGAGCGTGGTCATGGCCAATCCCAGCGCGGATGCCAACGTGATTATCAAGGAACTTGCCGATGCTGTCATCAAGCTGGTGGCCCAGTCCGGCAAGCACGGCCAGATCCGCGGCATAGGCGTGGGCGCCCCCAACGGCAACTATTACACCGGAAGCATAGCCTTCGCCCCCAATCTTCCCTGGGCCGCACACGGCGAGGTGAAGTTCGCGGAAAAGCTCTCCGAAGCATGCGGAGGCATACCCGTATCCCTTACCAACGATGCCAATGCGGCAGCCGTGGGTGAGATGACATACGGTGTCGCCAAGGGCATGAAGCACTTCATAATGATCACCCTCGGCACCGGCGTGGGTTCCGGTATCGTGATCGACGGCAAGGTGGTCTACGGAGCCGACGGTTTCGCAGGCGAGCTCGGCCACACCATCGCGGTGCGTCACAACGGACGCCTCTGCGGATGCGGCCGCACAGGCTGCCTGGAGGCCTACTGCTCCGCCATCGGAGTGGCCCGCACGGCACGCGAGTGGCTGGACCTCAGCGATGAGCCTTCACTCCTCCGCGAGTGCCAGAACATCACTTCCAAGGACGTCTACGATGCGGCCAAGGAAGGCGATGCCGTGGCTCTGCGCGTTTTCAACTTCACCGGACGCATTCTTGGCGAGAAACTTGCAGACTTCATCCAGTTCTCCGCCCCCGAGGCCATCGTGCTTTTCGGCGGACTGGCCCGCGCCAAGGAGTTCATTTACGAGCCCACCCTCAAGGCGATGAACGACAACGTGCTGCCTTTGTGGAAGGGAAAGGTGAAATTGCTGTTCTCCCAGCTGAAGGAAAGCGATGCCGCCATACTCGGCGCATCGGCTCTCGCCTGGGAACTTTAGAAACAACTTTAAACATTTATAAAACAATGAGAAAGCATTTTTTGTTCGCAGTCCTCGCAGCAGGACTTGCTGTAGTCGCCTGCTCACCCAAGGCTGAGAAGGCGGCAGACGTGGAAGATGGCGAAGAAGCCGTCGAGACCGTAAAAGAGGTCGTGAAGACCGCTAAGGATTACAAGCCCTCCAAGGCACAGCTCGATTCCGTTTCATACCTCGTGGGTATCAACTTCGGTTCCTTCATCAAAGGATATGACTTCGGTGATCTCAACTACCGTCAGATCAAGAAGGGTATGAAGGATTTCATCAAGGCCAAGGGCAACATGCGCGATCCCGAATTCGGCGAGCAGTTCAAGATCAACCCCGAGGAGATGAACCGTCTCTTCGGCGAGTTCCTCGAGAACAGGCGTTCCCTCAAGCTCCTCACCAACAAGGAAGCTGAAGAGAAGTTCCTTGCCAAGAACAAGACCAAGGAAGGTGTCGTGGAGCTCGAGAGCGGCCTCCAGTACAAGATCATCAAGGAAGGCGGCGTAAAGCCTACCAGCGACAAGGATACAGTCTGGGTACGCTATCAGGGAAAGACCCTCGACGGCAACGTATTCGACGAGGTAACTCCTGACCGCGACTCCGTGCGCTTCACCCTCAACCGCGTGGTCAAGGGTTGGACCGAAGGCATCCAGCAGGTCGGCGAAGGCGGAACCATCGAACTCTATGTTCCCGCCAAGCTCGGATACGGTGAGCGCGGCAATCAGGGCATCGAGCCCAACGCCACCCTCATCTTCACCGTGGACCTCTGCAAGGTCGCACCTTTCGTGGAGAAGGAAGCCGAGTAAAGATTAATTACTCGTTTTCGTCATAGATGACGTCCTCTTCTTCGAGGGCGTCATCTTCGTTTTCGTCGTCCTCGTCGTCTTCGTTATCGAGGTCTTCATCGTCGTCAAGACCGAGCATGCCGAGGATTCCGGAGGGCTTTTCGCCGGGGAGGCGGCGACGGTTGTCGGGAAGGTCTTCGAAGGCAACATAACCGTGCTCGAACTCGATGGGGAGGGGCCCCTTTGTGTCGACGATCTCGGGAAGGTTGACTTCCTTTTCGGGCTCTATGCCTTCGAAGGTGATGATGACATATTTTTTTGAGCTGACGTCGTAGAAGTACTGGTAGCGCACGATGCCCGCTTTGACAGTTTCCGCTATCGAAACTTCATCCACCGCCTTGTTGCCGGGAAGGGGCATGAGGGCGAAACGCCCCGCAACGTTGCCGGCTTCGTCGAATGCCTTGAAAAGGATCTGCTGGTCCTGAGGGAACTCGAGATCGGCGCGGAGCTGCTTGTGAAGAGTGTACAGACTGTTCGTGGCATTTACCAGATAAACCCTGTAAAAGCCCTTGATTCCTTCCAACGTGACACGGTAACGGTAAGTCATCTTCCAACCAAATTTCGTTTTACATTGCGAATATACAAGATTTTTGCTAATTTTGGTTATGCTTTCGCCCGATAAATATCTGACCATCGCCGCGCCGTCCGAAGGGCTCTTCAAGGACAGCGGCAGCCGCTTTATCGCCTACGCGTTCCCGGTTAGCGCTGAATCGGAGGTGAAAGCCATAGTCGACAGGCTTCGGGCGGAGCATCATGGAGCGAGGCATCACTGCTTCTCCTACCGCATCGCGAAGGTCGAGGATACGCTAGAAGGCCCTGCCCTCACCAAGGAGGGCATCTGGCGCGCCAACGACGACGGCGAGCCCTCCGGAACGGCCGGAAGGCCCATCCTCGGGCAGATAGATTCGAAGGGGCTGCAGAACGTGCTGGTGGTGGTAGTGCGCTACTTCGGTGGCATCCTGCTCGGCGTGCCCGGCCTCATCAGGGCCTACAAGTCCGCCACGGCCGATGCCCTCGATAAGGCGCAGATCGTGGAGAAAACCGCCACCCGACGCTGGCAGATTGGCTTCGGATACGACCTTATGCCCGCCGTGATGGGCGAAATCAAGGCCCTCGGCCTGGAAACCACTGCCCGGGACTTCGCGGAGGAATGCAGCCTCACCGTAGACGTGCCTCTTTCGAAAGAACAAACATTTTTGGAACATACGGAAAAAATAGGTATCTTTAAAGATAAAATCATTTTAACGCTATGAGCAAAATCCACGTATTTAATGCAGGCCCCTGCCTTCTGCCGCAGGTTGCCATCGAACACGCACGCGAGGCCCTTCTTGACTTCAAGGGCACGGGTGTATCACTGATATCCATTTCGCACAGGACAAAAGAATGGGAGGAGACTATGAACGAGACCCGCGCGCTCTGGCGCGAGATCCTGAACATCCCCGATGACTACGAGACCGTCTTCCTCGGCGGCGGCGCAAGCCTGCAGTTCCTCTATGTGGCCATGAACTACCTCGAGAAGAAGGCCGCATATCTGGACACTGGCGTGTGGGCGCACAAGGCCCTCAAGGAGGCCCAGGGCATCGGCGAAGCCTACGCCATCGCCTGCTCCAAGGACAAGAACTACACCTACATCCCCAAGGGATTCGAGATCCCTACCGATCTGGACTATCTCCACATCACCACAAACAATACCATTTACGGCACCGAGATCAAGTACGACATGGACTGCCCCGTTCCCCTCATCGCGGACATGTCCTCCGACATCCTCTCCCGCAAGGTGGATGTGAGCAAATATGAGATGATCTATGGCGGCGCGCAGAAGAATGCGGGCCCTGCCGGCGTGGCATTCGCCATCATCCGCAAGGACAGCCTCGGCAAGGTCAGCCGCTACATCCCCACCATGCTGGACTACCGCGTGCATCTCGACAAGGAATCCATGTTCAACACCCCTCCCGTGTTCTCCATCTTCGTGATGAACGAGACGCTGAAGTGGCTCAAGAGCATCGGCGGCATCGACGCCATCCATGCAATCGACGAGAAGAAGGCCGCGACCCTCTATGCCGAGATCGACCGTAACCCGCTCTTCGTGGGCACCGCAGAGAAGGAAGACCGTTCCATCATGAACGTCTGCTTCGTGATGGCTCCCGGCTACGAAGACCTGCAGGACGAGTTCTTCGCATTCGCAAAGAGCAAGGGCATGGTCGGCATCAAGGGCCACCGTTCAGTGGGCGGCTTCCGCGCATCCCTCTACAACGCCTGCACCCAGGAGGATGTCGAGGCGCTGGTTGCCACGATGAAAGAATTTGAAGCACTCAAGAAATGAAAGTCCTTATAGCAACCCAGAAACCCTTTGCCGCCGCAGCGGTGGCAGGGATCAAAGATATCCTCGTGAAGGGCGGACATGAAGTCGCCCTCCTCGAAAAGTATCCCGAACAGGCCGACCTGGTGAAGGCCGTGGCAGATGTGAACGCACTCATCATCCGTTCCGATAAGGTTACCGCCGAGGTGCTGGATGCAGCTCCTCAGCTGAAGATAGTCGTGCGCGCCGGCGCAGGATTCGACAACGTGGACCTCGAAGCCGCCACCGCCCATGGCGTGGTGGTGATGAACACCCCCGGCCAGAATTCCAACGCAGTGGCTGAGCTTGCCATCGCAATGATGATTTTCATGGCCCGCACTCAGTTCACTCCCGCAACCGGCTCCGAAGTTCAGGGCAAGACCCTCGGCATCCAGGCATTCGGCAATGTGGGCCGTCTGGTGGGTGCCAAGGCCAAGGCCCTCGGCATGAAGGTCAAGGCCCTCGATCCCTTCCTCACCGACGAGCAGATCACATCCGGCGGAGCCGAGCCCGTTCACACCCTGGATGAGCTCTACACCGGCAGCGACTACCTTTCCCTCCACATCCCGGCCCTGCCCACCACCATCGGCAGCATCAACTACGAGCTCATCACCAAGATGCCCAAGGGTGCAACGCTGGTGAACACCGCCCGCAAGGAGGTCATCGACGAAGCTGGGCTGGAGAAAGCCCTCGAAGACCGCCCGGACCTCAAGTATGTGACGGACGTTATGCCGGACAACTATGCGGCCCTGCAGGAGAAGTTCGGCCTGCGCGTGTTCGCTACCCCCAAGAAGATGGGTGCGCAGACCGCAGAAGCCAACGTGAACGCCGGCCTCGCCGCCGCAAGGCAGATAGTGGATTATTTTGCAACGGGCAACACCCGCTTCCAGGTAAACAAGTAGAATATGGTACGAGTAAAACCCTTTGCGGCGATCAGGCCGCCCAAGAACCTCGTCACCGAGGTGGCAGCACCCCCGTACGACGTGCTGAACTCCCAGGAAGCTAAGGCGATGGCAGGGGAGAAGAGCCTCCTGCACATAACCAAGCCCGAAATCGACTTCGATCCCATCGCAGGCGAGCACGAGCAGCGCACCTACGACAAGGCGGTCGCCAACTTCAAGCTCTGGAAAGAGCGTGGCTGGCTGGTGCGCGAAGACAGGGAGAAATACTATGTCTATGCCCAGACCATGGGCAAACGCACCCAGTACGGCCTAGTGCTCTGCGCCCACACCGACGACTATGCCAACGGCATAATCAAGAAGCACGAGCTCACCCGCAAGGACAAGGAGGATGACCGCATGATCCACGTCCGCATCCAGAACGCCAACATCGAGCCCGTCTTCTTCGCCTTCAAGGATAATAAGGAGCTTGGAGAGATCATAGCCAAGACCGCGGCCGGAGAGCCGGAATACAAGTTCGTGGACGAAAATGCTTTCACGCACACCTTCTGGGTGATAAACGATGACGCGGTCAACGCCCGCATCACGAAGATTTTCGAAACGGAAGTCGACGCCTTCTATGTTGCCGACGGGCATCACCGCACGGCGGCTGCCGCCCGCGTGGGCGCCGAGAAGAAGGCCCAGAACCCCAACCACACCGGCAACGAGGAATATAACTTCTTCATGGCCGTGTGCTTCCCCCAGAGTCAGCTCGCCATCATCGACTACAACCGCGTGGTCAAGGACCTGAATGGCCTCAGCCCCAAGGATTTCTTCAAAGCCCTGGAGGAGGATTTCATTGTGGAATGCAAGTGCGACTGCACGAAGGACGGAGGCGAATGCAAGTGCGAGTATCCTTGCCACTGCAGCTGTTCCGAGATATACCATCCATCAGGCCTTCACAACTTCTCGATGTATTTTGAAGGTGTGTGGTACAGCCTCACCGCCAAGCCCGGCCGTTATGACGATAACGACCCCATCGGCGTGCTGGACGTGACCATCCTCTCCAACCTCGTGCTGGACAAGATCCTGGGCATAAAGGACCTCCGCACCGACAAGCGCATCGACTTCGTCGGCGGAATCCGCGGCCTCGGGGAACTCAGCCGCCGCGTGGACAGCGGCGAGATGAAGGTTGCCTTTGCGCTGTATCCCGTCTCGATGGACCAGCTTATCCGCATCGCGGACACCGGCAACATCATGCCGCCCAAGACCACCTGGTTCGAGCCGAAGCTTCGCTCCGGCCTCGCAATTCATTCGCTGGATTAAATAATATATATGAAGGACTACTCTGCCGAAATACACAGCACTCTGAAGGAATTCTTCGGGTACGATAACTTCAAGGGAGACCAGGAGCGGGTGATAAACCACCTTCTCAACGGCGGCGATGCCTTTGTGCTCATGCCGACGGGGGGAGGGAAGAGCCTCTGCTATCAGCTGCCCGCCCTTGTGGCGGACGGCACGGCCATCGTGATCTCCCCGCTCATCGCACTCATGAAGAACCAGGTGGACGTGCTGCGAGGATTCGTCAGCAGCAACGAGAGCATAGCCCACTTCCTGAATTCCTCGCTCTCGAGGCAGGAGATCGACGACGTGAAGGCAGATCTCGTCGCCGGGCGCACCAAGATACTCTACGTCGCTCCCGAATCCCTCACCAAGGACGAGAACATAGCCCTTCTGAAAGAAATCCACATATCCTTCTACGCGGTGGACGAAGCGCACTGCATCTCCGAATGGGGCCACGATTTCCGCCCGGAATACCGGCGTATACGCAGCCTCGTGAACGAGATAGGCCGTGCGCCCATCATCGCCCTTACCGCAACCGCCACGCCTAAGGTTCAGAGCGACATCCTCAAGAACCTCGGCATCCACGATGCGGTGATCTTCAAATCTTCGTTCAACCGCCCGAATCTCTATTACGAGATCCGCAACAAGGTTGAACCGGAGAAGGATATCGTGCGTTTCATCCGCCAGAATCCCGGCAAATCGGGTATCATCTACTGCCTGAGCCGCAAGAAGGTGGAAGAAATGGCGGCCTTCCTCAGCATCAACGGCATCCGGGCCCTGCCCTATCACGCAGGGCTCGATGCCCGGGTGCGGGCCGAGAATCAGGACAAGTTCCTGATGGAGGAGATAGACGTCATCGTGGCCACGATCGCCTTTGGCATGGGAATCGACAAGCCGGACGTGCGCTTCGTGATTCACTACGACATCCCCAAGAGCATAGAAAGTTACTATCAGGAGACCGGCCGTGCCGGCCGCGACGGCGAGGAAGGCCTCTGCATCACCTACTACTCCTACAAGGACATACGAAAGCTGGAGAAGTTCATGCAGGGCAAGCCGGTGGCGGAACAGGAAATCAGCCGCCAGCTCCTGAACGAGGTGGTGGCATACGCCGAATCCGGCCAGTGCCGCCGCAAGCTCCTGCTGAACTATTTCGGCGAGGAGTACGACCAGGAGAACTGCGGCTGCTGCGACAACTGCCTGCATCCGAAGCCCGTGTTCGACGGGCGCAAGGACATGCAGCTGGTCATCGACCTCATCACCAGCCTGCCCGAGCACTTCAAAGTGGAGCATCTCGCATGCATCCTCGCCGGCAAGGAGAACGCCCTCATAAAGAGCTACCGCCACGACGAACTGGAATTCTTTGGCAAGGGCAGCGCCCACGACGAGCGCTACTGGATCACTGTCATCCACCAGGGCGTGGTGCACCATCTGCTTGAAAAAGAGATAGATACGTACGGACTGATTTCCGTGACCGACGCCGGACTCGGGTTCCTCGTAAATCCCTGGAAGCTGGAACTCGTGCAGGACGGAGTCTTCTCCGACGACGGCACCGACGACTTCGACGATGACGAAACCCTCGCTGCTGCCAATGCGGTCCGCGGAGGCGGAGGGTGCGACGAGAACCTCCTCAAGATGTTGAAGGATCTCCGGAAGGATGTCGCACGCCGCCTGCATCTCCAGCCATGGATCATCTTCGGCGACCCGGCCCTGCAGGACATGGCCATACTCTATCCCATCACCCTCGACGAACTCAAGAACTGCCAGGGCGTGGGCGAGGGCAAGGCCCGCAAGTTCGGCGGAGAGTTCGTGAAGATGATTGCGCAGTACGTTGAGGAGAACGACATCACCCGTCCGGACGACTTCGTGGTGAAATCGGCCCCGAACCGCAGCGCCAACAAGATTTTCATAATCCAGAGCATAGACCGCCGCATGGACCTCGAGGACATCGCCTCCGCCAAGGGCATGGACATCGATGAACTCGTGTCTGAGATCGAGGGCATTGTGGCCACCGGCACCAAGCTGAACCTGGATTACTACATAGAAGAAAACTACGACGAAGAGGACGTGGAGGACATCTACGACTACTTCCGGGACGAGGCCGAATCCGGCTCCGCCGAAGAAGCCATCGCTGCCCTCGGCGGCGACTTCGAAGAACTCGAGATCCGTCTCATCCGCATCAAGTTCCTGTGTGACATTGCATCATAGAAAGCAATGATACCAAAAGATACGGTCGACCTCATCCTGAATACCGTACGGATAGAGGACATAGTGGGAGACTTCGTGACGCTGAAGCGCCGCGGGGCCAACTATGTGGCCTGCTGTCCGTTCCACCAGGAGAAGACCCCGTCGTTCTACGTATCTCCTTCAAAGGGTATCTACAAGTGCTTCGGATGCGGAAAGTCCGGCTCGGCCGTGGGCTTCCTGATGGAGCACGAGCACAGTTCGTACGTGGAGGCGCTTCGTTACATCGCGAAGCGCTATAATATAGAGGTGGTGGAGGAGGAAGAATCCCCCGAGGTGCTGGCCAGCCGCCAGCGGAGCGAAAGCCTGCTGGTTGTGAGCGAGTTCGCCCAGAAGTTCTTCGCGGAACAGCTGAAGTCGGGCGAGGGGAAGGACGTCGGCCTGGCCTACTACCATTCCCGCCATCTCGAAGACGAGACCATCGCCCGTTTCGGGCTCGGATGGGCTCCTTCGGGGAAGGATGACCTGCTGCAGGCCGCCCGCAAGGCTGGATACAAGGATGAATACATGCTGGATGCCGGTCTGGCGGTTAAGCGCGAAGACGGCACCCTGGCCGACAAGTTCCGCGAGCGGGTGATGTTCCCCATCCAGTCCGTGAGCGGGCGCACCATCGCGTTCAGCGGCCGCACCCTCAAGGCGGACAACCCCGCCAAGTACGTGAATTCCCCCGACACGGAGATTTACCGCAAGAGCAACATCCTCTTCGGTATCTACTATGCCAAGAACGAGATATCCCGGCAGAACGAGTGCATAATCGTGGAGGGGAACATAGACTACGTGATGCTGCAGCAGCTGGGAATCCACAACGTGGTGGCCCCCTGCGGCACCGCCCTCACCGTGCAGCAGGTGCGCCTCATCCGCAAGTTCACCGACAACATCCTGCTGATGAACGATGGCGACAGCGCGGGCATACATGCTTCGCTGAAGGATATAGACCTGATACTGTACGAGGGCCTGAACGTGCGCGTGGTGCTGCTTCCGGAAGGGGAGGATCCGGATTCCTTCAGCCGCGGCAAGTCGCTGGAGGAGGTGCAGAAATACATCGCCGACAATGCCAAGGATTTTCTGGATTTCAAGACGGACATCCTGCTCGGCGAAGCTGCGGGCAATCCGCTGAAGAAAGCGAACTTCGTAAACGACATCGCGGATACGATCGCGCGCATCCCGGACGCCGTGAAGCGTTCGGTGTACGTGAATGCGGCCGCAGAGAAGTTCGACGTGGCGGCGGATATAATTTTCCGTCGCGTGAAAGTTACCCGGGACAAACTACTGGAAGACGAGCGCCGCGAGCGTGAACGCGAGGCCAGACTCGCCGAGGCCGGAATGGCCCCCTCTTCCGCGTCGCCAAGCGACCCGTTCCGGGAAAATGCTTCAGAGGGGGCATCCGGCCCGGCTGACCTTCCGGCCCCGCTCCCGGAAAAATACTACCCGGAAAACAAAATCCTGGCGGCGGTCGAAGAAGACATCCTCACGTTCCTGCTGCAGTTTGGCAGCGAGGAACTCCACTTCGAAACGGACTCCCCGTACTACGATCCCGAGACGACCGACACCGTCGCCGACTTCATCTCGGCAACCATAGAATCCACCGGCCAGCCCCTGGCGAATGCCGGATACAGGCGCGTCTACGACGCTTATCTCGACCTTTACTACGAAGGCCATCCGCAGGACGAGATAATCCGCACCCTGCTAGATTCTCCCGACCGCACCCTCGCGGAGATAGCCGGGGAATACTCCACGCGGCGTTATCAGCTAAGCGTGAAGCGCTTGGAGAGCTCGATGACCTCAGAGCAGTCCTGGCTGGTGAGTTATGTGCCGCGTGCGATGCTCACCCTCGTGGAAAGGCGCGCCGCCTCCCGCCTGGAGGAAATCCGCCGTGCCCTTAGGGACGCCCCGGAAGAAGAACAACTGGCGCTCATGAAAGAAATGACCACTCTTCAGCGCCGCCAGAAAAAACTGAAAGAAACCCTGAAAAAGGAAGATTAGAAGATATGGAAAAGAAATTCAAGAGAACCCTAGTGACCTGTGCGTTGCCATACGCCAACGGTCCCGTGCATATTGGACACCTTGCAGGAGTGTATGTGCCTGCGGATATTTATGTAAGGTATCTGCGAATGCGCGGCGAGGACGTGCTGTATGTGTGCGGAAGCGATGAGCACGGAGTGCCCATCACCATCAAGGCTCGCCAGCAGGGATGCAGCCCGCAGGACATAGTGGACAAATACCATAAGATAATAGGTGACAGCTTCAAGGCGCTGGGAATCAACTTCGACGTCTACGGACGCACCTCATCGGCCGTCCATGCGAAGAACGCATCGCAGTTCTTCCGCAAGCTCTACGACGAAGGCAAGTTCGTCACTCAGGAGAGCGAGCAATATTACGATCCCGAGGCGAAGACCTTCCTCGCGGACCGCTACATCGTGGGCACCTGCCCCAAGTGCGGCAACGAGAACGCATACGGCGACCAATGTGAGAAGTGCGGCTCCACCCTCAGCCCCGAGGAACTTATCAATCCCCACTCCAAGCTGAGCGGCGCGGCCCCCATCAAGAAGAAGACCACCCACTGGTATCTGCCCCTGCAGGATTATGAACCCTGGCTCCGCGAGTGGATACTCGAGGGCCACAAGGAGTGGCGTTCCAACGTCTACGGCCAGGTGAAGAGCTGGCTGGACGGAGGCCTGCAGCCTCGTGCTGTTACGCGCGACCTGGATTGGGGCGTGCCGGTTCCCGTGGAGGGTGCCGAGGGCAAGGTGCTCTACGTCTGGTTCGACGCCCCCATTGGCTACATCTCCAACACCATGGAACTCCTCCCGAACGACTGGGAGAAGTGGTGGAAGAGCCCAGACACCAAGCTGGTGCACTTCATAGGCAAGGACAACATCGTGTTCCACTGCATAGTGTTCCCTGCGATGCTGAAGGCTTACGGCGACGGCTACATCCTCCCGGAGAACGTGCCCGCCAATGAGTTCTTGAACCTGGAGGGCGACAAGATATCCACTTCCCGCGGCTGGGCCGTGTGGGCGCACGAATACGTGCAGGATTTCCCCGGCAAGGAGGATGTGCTGCGCTACGTGCTGACCGCGAACGCCCCGGAAACCAAGGATAACGATTTCAGCTGGAAGGAGTTCCAGACGCGCAACAATTCCGAGCTGGTGGCCATCTTCGGCAACTTCGTGAACCGTGCCGTGGTGCTCACTCACAAGTATTTCGAGGGCCGCGTGCCTGCCGCCGGCGAGCTGACGGACGTGGACCGCGAGACGTTGGCAGAGATTCCCGCTCTTCGCGAGAGCCTGGAGAAGAACATAGAGAATTACCGTTTCCGCGAGGCCCTGAAGGATGCGATGCAGATTGCGCGCATCGGCAACAAGTACATTTCGGACAGCGAGCCGTGGAAGTTGGCTAAGACCGATCTTGTACGCACCGGCACCATACTGAACGTGTGCCTGCAGCTTTGCGCCGACCTTGCCATCGCTTTTGAGCCGTTCACGCCCTTCGCCTGCGAACGCCTCCGGAAGATGCTCAAGACTCCTGACTTGAAATGGGAAGATCTCGGCTCGACCGGGATTATCCCCGCAGGGCACGAACTGGGCGAGGCGGAGCTGTTGTTCGCAAAGATAGAGGACGACGTGATCCAGAAGCAGCTAGACCGCCTGGCTGCCATCAAGGCAGAGATCGAGGCGCGTGCGAAGGCCGAACTTGCCAAGCAGGTGACTCCCCAGAAGGAAGAATGCACCTTCGACGACTTCGAAAAGATGGACATCCGCACCGCCACCGTGCTGGAGGCCGAGCGCGTGCCCAAGACCGACAAGCTTCTCAAACTCACCATCGACACCGGCATCGACCGCCGCGTGATCGTATCCGGCATCGCCGAGTATTACAGCCCCGAGGCCATGATAGGCAAGCAGATATGCATCCTGGCCAACCTCCAGCCCCGCGTAATCCGTGGCATCGAGAGCAAGGGCATGATACTCATGGCCAAGCAGAACGACGGCACCATGCGCTTCATTACTCCCCAGGAAGTGGTCTGCAACGGTGCCCAGATTGGGTAAAAATGCAATCGTATGAGTAGGAAACTGACATTACTGGCCCTGGCTCCCGTGCTGCTGATGCTCGCATGCACGGAGGAGCCGCGGAATACCGAGCCGCTGACGGATCCGTGGCTGCGGGAGCGGACGCCGGTGAACATACGGCTGGAATCGCAGATCGGGGCGGCGGTGATTTCCGACGACTGGACCGACGACACGGTGGGAGCCGTCACCGTGAGCCTCATCACCACCGGGCTGGACCTCGGCAAGGTTAAGGTGGAGGCCGTGGATTTCAAGTATCCCGACAGCGAGTTCTGCCCCAAAGCCAGCATCGGACCGGGAAGCACGGTCGACCTAAGCTCCGGCAAAACCACATTCATCGTTACGGCCTACAACGGAGAAAAACGTACTTATACGCTCACTTACAGCAAGTTCCAGGATCCGCTCGAGGGAACTTACAGCTTTACGCCGGTCGGGGGCATCCTCGATGCCGCCAACGCTCCCTCCAGCGCGTTCATAGTGGTTGGAGGCTGGGACGGCGCCATCGTGGCTTCCACGGTGATGGATAAATGGTGGCACTGGGCGGACGGCCGTCAGCCAAGGGACGAAGACGACAACGTCCTTAGTTTCCGGCTGGAAACGGCCGACCCGTTGACGGGCGCCACTTTCGGCACCCTGACCAACAGTTCCGGGGCGGATGGGAAATACGCCAACTACCTTTATGACGACTCCATCGACATGAATTCCGTTTACCGTCTCATCCCCAAGGGCAAGAGCCGCTGGGCCAAGACGGGGGACGGAACGATCAAGATATATGCGTATGAGGATACGGATTACGCCACTCCCATGCATGCCCTGGTCTTGCTGGATTCCGGAGTGTATTCCTACAATCCAAACGACGAATCGAAGAAATTCACCATAGTCCACCAGGCGTTCGCCAGGGTGATGCCGGGGCCGTTCAACGTGAACGTGGGTGACTGGGACCATGATACCCGCTGGTTCTGGGACAACCTGCGCTATGCGGTCTGGCTGGTTAAAAAGGATTCCGACATACCCGTAGAATAATCATGCTTCGTTTAAGGATCATATGCCTGGCTGCTTTGCTTGTGCCCGCGTGCGCGCACTCGTGCACGAAGCCCGAGCCTGCGCCCGCTCCCGTTGACAACAGGGAAATGGTTCTCTCCGGTGAAGAGGTCCCGGTCGGCTATGCCGGCGGCACGTTCGAGGTTGAGGTTTCAGCCAACTTTGCCTACAGGGTCAGCATAGATGCTACCTGGGTGACGGAAGACGGCGGCAGCGAAGCTCTGCCCAGATTCAAGGCGGAGGCCAACCCCGACATCTTCCCGCGCAGTTGCAAGATCCGTTTCATCGACAGGACCGACCGTTACTACTACAAGGAAATTACGGTAAACCAGGCCTCCGATGCATCGGCCGGAGGCACATTGAATATAGTTGACAAGAACGCCACCCCCGAAACGAAGGCCCTGCTGGCCAATCTCTGGAAGATAGCGGACAAGGGCTGGATGTTCGGGCATCACGACGACCTCTGGTATGGGCGTTACTGGTACAACGAGGCCGGCGGTTCCGACACCAAGGCCGTCTGCGGCGACTATCCCGCCGTGTTCAGCGTTGACTTCGGCGAGATTATGGACGACCGCTGGCAGGATGCATCCAACGCCATCCGGCGCAGGGTGATACTCGAGGCCCGCGAGAGGGGAGAGGTGATCATGGCCTGCATGCACGTGAACAATCCCAAGACCGGCAAGGACTCCTGGGACAACTCCTCCGCCGAGGTGGTAAAGGAACTCCTAACCGAGGGCTCCGCCACCCAGAATAAGTACCGCGCCTGGCTCGACCGCCTTGCAGACTTCGCCAACAACCTTAAGGATTCGAAGGGCAACCTGGTGCCCATCATCTTCCGCATGTACCACGAGCACACCCAGGACTGGTCGTGGTGGGGATCATCCTGCACGACCGCCAGCGAGTTCCAGCTCCTCTGGCAGATGACGGTCCAGTACCTGCGGGACTACAAGGGCGTGCACAACTTCCTGTATGCCATCTCCCCCCAGATGGACGGCTTCTATGCGAACCCGCAGGAGCGTATCCGTTTCCGCTGGCCGGGTGACGACTATGTGGATTTCATTGGGATGGACTGCTACCACGGCAAGAACAACCTGGCGTTTACATCCAACCTGAAGGCCCTGGAGGCCGTTTCCGCCGCCAAGCGCAAGCCATGCGGAGTCACCGAGGACGGGCTCGAGTCCTTCACCCAGTCCGACTACTGGACCCGCTACATAGTCAATCCCACCGACGGCCGCCGGATCTCGATGGTCACCATGTGGCGCAATAAGTACGTGGGTAACGACGAATCGGACAAACACTATTTCAGCGTCTATCCCGGGCATCCTTCAGAAGAAGATTTCCGAAAGATGCATGCCCTCGACAGAGTATTATTCAGCAAAGACCTCCCGGACATGTACACCATGCCGGCCGGATATGAAGTAAAATAAACACACCATATGACCAAAACCTTGATAAAAACCCTTGTGCTTGCCCTGGCGCTGCTGGCGGGAACGCTGGCAACGGCCCAGAACACTCGCACGCTGCGGGGAAAGCTCACCGAAGACTCGGGAGAGCCCCTGCCCGGAGCGGCCGTGGTAATCAAGGGTACCACCCGCGGAGCGGTGGCCGGAGATGACGGCCGCTACACGCTGGACCTGCCTGCCGGTGAAGTCACCGTGGAGGCATCCTTCGTGGGCTACCTCTCCAAGACCTTCCGGGTGGGAGAATCGCAGGCCGTGCTCGACATAGTGCTCGAGCCGGACATCAACCTCATGGAAGAGGTGGTGGTGACGGCATTCGCCACCCAGAAGAAAGTGAACGTCACCGGAGCCATCAGCTCCGTGGGTGGCGGCGACCTGCTGGCTACTCCGGTATCCAACATCGCCAACGCCCTGATAGGCAACACCCCCGGCGTGGCGGGACTGCAGACTTCCGGCGAACCTGGCCGCAATGCGGCTGACATATACATCCGCGGCGTCTCCACATACGGAAACTCTACCCCGCTCATCATAATCGACGGCGTGGAGCAGGCCAGCGAGCAGGCATTCCAGGAGTTCAATGCAATGGATGCCAACGAGATACAGAGCGTCAGCGTGCTGAAGGACGCATCTTCCACCGCGGTTTATGGTGTGCGCGGTGCGAACGGTGTCATAATAGTCACTACCAAGCGCGGATCCGCCGGCAAGCCGGTGATCAACTTCTCGGGCGGTTTCGGCCTGACCTCGGCCAATATGCTGCAGGAAGGTACTACGGCCTACGAATATGCTCTCTTCCGCAACGAGGCCATCCGCAACGAGCAGCGCGGCTACCCCGGCAACGAGGGCCTCTCCGCCTACATCTACGACGACTACGACCTCTGGAAGTTCAAGAACAACCGGGACTTCACCCCGCAGGAGGTGGATGCCATGACCGGCCTGACTGCTGAGCAGAAAGAGAAGCTCAAGAACACTCCGGCCCTCTACTATGCCGACCATAACCTCTACAAGGAGCAATTCAACAATGTGGCGCCCCAGTACCAGGCAAACATCAACGTGAGCGGCGGAACCGACAGGGTGAAGTACTTCGTCTCGTTCGGCTACTTCCGCCAGGAGGGTATCGGAAAGAATGTCTCGTACTACGGAGCCAACACCGGTTCGCTCTTCAACCGCTACAACTTCCGTTCGAACTTCGACATCGCCATCACCCCCCGCACCACCCTCACGGTGAACACCGCCGGGCAGTTCGGCGAGACCACGGGTCCCGGCAACAGCGCGGACGCCTATGACATGGAGGCCCGTTACAAGATAATAATGCAGTACATCTACGACTGCAATCCCTTCATCAGTCCCGGCATAGTCGACGGGCACCTGATAAGCGGCTTCTCCGGCATCGAGGGCTCGATTCAGAACCCTCTCGCCGCCAAGACCAACAGCAACATCGGTTTCCAGAACGCGCTGTACAACCTGCTGATGAGCGGCACGGCCACCATCTACAACAGCCTGCTGGACAACACGATACGCCTGAACCACCAGATGGACTGGCTGACTCCCGGGCTGAAGGCGCACGCCACGGTTTCCTACCAGGACAACTACAACCGCTATGTGAAGTACACCCCCTCGCTGCCTTCCTATTCCATACAGCGCAACGCGGACAACCCTCTGGAATACGACTTCTTCGGCGGTTCCATGGGTGCGGGCTCGTTCGAGTCCTGGGGATACTCCAACTGGAACAAATTCTACGTGGATGCCGGCCTGGACTGGGCCGCTACCTACGGCAAGCACGAGCTGAGCGCCCTGCTGCTCGGCAAGGCATCCAAATACACCATGCCCTACGACAGCTACCACGTGCCGTCCGGCATCATGGGCTTCGTCGGGCGCATAACCTACAACTACGCCGACCGCTACATGGCGGAGTTCAACGTGGGTTACAACGGTACCGAGCAGTTCGCGGAAGGCAAGCGCTTCGGCCTCTTCCCCGCAATCTCCGCGGGATGGGTGCCCTCGCTCGAGCCCTGGTTCCCCAAGAACAGGGTGCTGAGCTTCCTCAAGATACGTGCATCGTACGGAGAGGTGGGTAACGACCAGCTGGGCGCGAGCCGCCGCTACTACTATCTGCCCAATACCTGGAAACTGAACCAGAGTGGATACTGGCTGGGCAATGCCGACGGCACCTCGCAGAATGCCTACTATCCCGGCGCCCTCGAGGGCAGCCTGGGCAATCCGGACATCACCTGGGAGCGTGCGCGAAAGTATGATGTGGGCGTCGAATCCAAGTTCTTCGACAGCCGCCTGTCGGCCGACTTCGACTGGTTCTACGAGCACCGGGACAACATCCTCACCACCCTCGGCATCATCCCCGCCATCTATGGAGTGCCCCAGACCGACGTGCCTCCGGCAAACGTGGGCGTGACCATGAACAGGGGATACGAGCTGGTGCTGGGCTGGACCGACAAGGTGGGCGACCTCATCTACACCCTCGGTGCCGACATCAGCTACTCCCGCAACAAGATAATCTACATGGCGGAGGCGGACAATCCCTATCCGTGGATGAACAAGACGGGTCACATGATAGGCCAGCGCTACGGCCTGACCTCCGACGGCCTGTTCAACACGGCCGAGGAACTCGCCGCCCGCCCGTTCAACACCTATACCGGCAACCAGGCCACCCTGGGCGACATCCGCTACAAGAGCCTGGACGGCAACGACGTGATAGACCAGAACGACATCGGGCCGATAGGCTATCCGAACTACGCCCTCTATCACTTCAACTTCAAGATACAGCTGGGCTGGAAGGGCTTCGACATCAAGATGCTCTTTACCGGCAGCAAGGACGGATCGTACTATCTTCCAAGCGGATATACCATCCCGTTCTTCAAGAACGCCGGCAACGCCTGGAAATGGCAGTACGACGGACGCTGGACCGAGGAGAAATACCTCGCGGGTGAGAAGATAACCTTCCCCCGCGCCACCTACAGCGCCACGTCCAGCCACAACAACTACCTCGTGAGCGATTACTGGATGAAGTCCAGCGACCACATCAAGTTCAAGAACGTGGAGATAGGCTACACCTTCAACATAGGCACTGCCTCCCACAGCAACATCCTTCAGGCCTTGCGCGTGTATGTGAACGCCAACAACGTCTACACCTTCCGCAACGCCCTGACTCCCTACGGCATCGACCCGGAAACCACCGACGGAAGCACCTACGTGTATCCGCTCACCCGGGTATTCATGGCAGGCATCAGTTTCAGGTTCTAAAGAGAAAGGCTTATGAAAAAGATAATCTTCAGTTTCTTTGCAATCTGCATACTGGGTTCCTGCAGTCTCTTCCTCGAGAAACCGGACACAACCGGAACCGTAGACCAGAATGAAGTGTTCTCCACGACCAAGAACGCCGGCTCCGCGCTGATGAGCTGCTACCGCAACATCCTCAAGCACGGCTGGCCGGGCGGAATGGGCATAGGGCACAGCACCTACGGCGCGCTCAGCGGCGAGATAGGCCGCGGATACAGCTGGCACGGCAGTTACATAATCGCCCAGCAGGGGCTCTCGGTGAACGGTGTGGACGGATCCGATTCCGGCACCGACAGCTACGAGAAAAGCTGGAGCTACATCCGCCAGTGCTGGCTGGTGAACGAGAATATAGACAAGGTCACGGACCTTTCCGACGGCGACAAGGCCATAGTGAAGGCCGAGACACTTGGGCTCATCGCCTACCGCTACATGGGCATGCTCTACCGCTACGGCGGAGTGCCCATCGTGCGTAAATCCTTCCTCTCCACCGACGACCTGTCCGCTCCGCGTGCGAGCGTGAAGGACGTGGTGGACTACATCTGCGAGCTCTGCGATGCCGCATACGCGGTACTGCCCGTGAATTGGCCAGCCGCCTATACCGGCCGCCTGACCAAGGGCGCGGTGCTGGCGATCAAGGCGCGCACCCTGCTCTTCGCTGCCAGACCCCTGTTCAACAGCGCCACGCCATATCTCGACAACGGCTCCCACAACGACCTCGTCTGCTACGGCAACTACGACAAGGAACGCTGGAAGGCGGCCATCGACGCCAACGAGGCCGTCCTTGCCTGGGCTGTTGATGCGGGTGTGGAACTCCTGAACACCGGAGGTGCGGGTGTCGGCAAGCCCAATCCCAATGCCTTCGACGATTACGGCAAGGCCACGTCCGTCTTCGCCAACCCGGAGATCATCCTGGCCTACAAACTTGGCAAACAGGAGGGATGGGAGCCCATCGTGAACTACCTCTGCTGCTCAGCACACCAGAATGTGAGCCGTTTCGATACGGATGCCAACGGCATACTGACAAACCATCTCGAACTGTACTGGGACGTCGACGGCAACGACGTGGTCTGGCCCAAGGTAGGGGAGGCCACGCCACATGCCGGGGCTGAGTGGTCGACGAAGGTTCTCTCGCTGGAGCCCCGCGCACATGCCGACATCAAGTTCGGAGGCTTCGACTCCGACAACAACCCCGGCGACTACTACTGGTCGAATGCAGGATGGAACCGCGGCGGATATGCCGCCGAAAAGAACAAGGCGTCGTCCTTCCCCGATCCCATCAACGACGAGAAAGGATGCGGCGAGCGCACCAAGTTCTTCTACCATGCGGGCAGCCGCACCTGGTGCGAGCCTCCGCTCTTCCGCTTGGCCGAAACCTACATGAACCTGGCTGAAGCCTATAATGAATACGGCAATACGGCCAAGGCCCTGGAGAACCTGAACGTGGTTCACAACCGCGCGGGTCTCCCGGCAATAACCGAAACCGACCAGGCCAAGCTCCGTGCAATTATCCAGCGCGAAGACGCCATCGAGTTCTTCCAGGAGAACCACCGCTACTTCGACGTGAAGCATTGGAAACTTCCCAATGTGGGCAACGGCATCTGCGGCGGCCCCATGCGCATGCTGCAGTTCAACATCAAGAACGACGAATCCGCCACCTGGCCCTTCGCAGCCAAGTGGATTGAGACCTGGTGGGATTCAGTGGTCTACAATGCATATTGGAGCGACGAGATGCTCCTTGAACCTTTCCCTCAGTTGGAAGTGAACAAGGGCACCACCGTTCAGAATCCCGGTTACACTAAATAAAGGAGGCGAGCCATGAAAAGATTTATCGTAATGATTTCAGCAGCGGCCGCCCTCCTCATCGGGATGGGCGCCTACGCGCAGGATTACGGCACGGCCGCGGTCAGCACCGCTTCCGGCGACGAGCTCTACAAGCGCGTGGAGACCAACCTCACCAACACCTTCACCGGGGCATTCACCGGACTGACCGTTCTTCACGGCACAGGGGAACCCGGCAGCAATACTGCGAGTTATCTTATCCGCGGCATGGGCAGCTACGGCCTCGGCACATGGAACCAGGCCCGCCTGTTCGTGGACGGATTCGAGGTCAACATAGATTATCTCACGTCCATTTCCCCGGCCGAAATCGAGAAGGTCGAGGTGCTGAAGGATGCCGCAGCTCTCGTGTTCTACGGCGAAAAGGGCGCCAACGGCGTGATCCGCATAACCACAAAGAGGGGAATCGAAGGGCAGGCGAAGGTGAACGCCCGGGTGCGTTACGGGGTGCAGACCCCCGCCCTGCTGAACAAGCCCCTGGGCTCGTACGACTATGCCAATCTCTACAACCAGGCGGTATCCAACGACAAGGGAATGGTCTGGTCGCCGGTCTATAGCCAGGCGCAACTGGATGCCTACCGAGACGGCAGCGGCACCGATACCGACTGGTACGCCCAGGCCCTGAAAGGCAGCGGCAGTTTCATGGATGCGGACGTAGTGCTGAACGGCGGATCCAAGGCCGCCCGCTATAATATCAACCTCGACTACCTCGGCAACAAGGGCCTGCTGAACGCGGCGGATACCGACAGTACGCGCAACCTCGGCTACCAGCGCTTCAACGTGAGGGCCAACCTCGACTTCAACGTACTGAAGGTCTTCGAGGTGAGGATGGACATAGGCGGACGCATCGAGACCTTGCACCGGCCGAACTACAGCACGTCCTCGCTGTTCACCAACCTTGCCAAGTATCCTTCCAACATATACGGCGTGTACGATGATGACGCACGCACCCATTTCAGCGGCACGGGTGTCTATCCCAACAACCCATACGCCTCGGTGAACGGCCTCGGCTGGTATTCCGTGAAGGCCAGGAGCCTCCAGACCAATCTCTCCGTGAAGGAGCGGCTGGACATGGTGACCGAAGGCCTCTGGCTGGAGCAGGCCGTGTCTTTCTACAGCTATACTCTGAGCACCTGGTCCAAGACCCGCAACTATGCACGCTGGTATGGAGGTGCAACCACGACAACCGACGAGACCACATCCCTTACTGCCAGCGGATACGGTTCCGCCGGCATGCAGGATTGGAAACAGGGCCGACTGACGGCGGGATACGACCGCAGTTTCGGCGAGCATAACCTGACCGCCCGCCTGAATTACGGCATCTCCGCCTATAAGGGCGACGGATACTTCTCGTTCAAGTACAATACCCTGAACCTGAACGGACTGGTGCATTACGATTATGCCCACCGCTACATTGCGGAACTGGGATTCTCTGAGTTCGGCAACGACGCCTTCGCTCCCGGACACCGCTGGCACTTCTATCCGGCCGTTTCGGCCGCCTGGATAGCCTCCAGCGAAGACTTCCTGAAAGGGGCCGGCTGGGTACAGTTCCTGAAACTTCGCGCATCCGCCGGCCTGACCGGCTTCTCGGAATCGAAGGCCACGAACATCCTGAACGATTTCAATTCCAACGGCCGCTATCTCTATAAGGGCTACTACACCTACAGCTACATAGGGGCTTTCTACATGGGCTCGCCTTCGGCCGAATGGCAGAACAGCCTGGTGCCCATGTTCACTCCCAACGAGGACATCGGCCCCGAAAAGAGCCTCAAGCTCGACATCGGCGTGGATGCCACCCTGTTCGGGGGGCTGCAGCTCACCGCGGATGCCTTCCTGGATCGCCGCACCGGCATCCTCACCCTGGACAAGTCCCTCATGGGATACTACGGCAAGCAGTATTCCTTCTCCAACATAGGAGAGATGAACAGCCGTGGCTTCGAGCTGTCGGCGGAGTATTCCGGCAAGGCCGGCGAACTGAGTTATAATGCCGGTGGATCCATCTTCTATGCCACCAACACCGTGGTGAACATGGCGGAAGTGCCTCCGGCAAACGCCTTCAGCGCATCTACCGGCAGGCCCTACGGCACCTTCATAGGCCTTGTGGCGGACGGATTCTACCAGGTGCAGGACTTCGACGACGACGGCAAACTGCTGCCCGGCCTTCCCACGCCGGCATTCGGCGAGGTGCAGCCGGGAGACGTGAAATACCGCGACCTGGACGGCAACACCGTCATCGACCAGAACGACATCACCCGCATCGGGCGCAGCTGGATCCCGGAATGGAACTTCAGCTTCGGTGGCAAGCTCGCCTGGCGCAGGTTCGACGCGGAAATCCTCTTCCAGGGAGTGGCTGGCGTATCGGTGAACCTGCTGGACAACTGGAACCAGACGGTGGCGTTCATCGACAACGGCAATGCCTATGAGATAGCCAAGGGCGCCTGGGCCTACTACCCGATGGAGGGCATAGACAACCGCGCCAATGCGACCTATCCGCGCCTGACCACCCAGGGCAACCAGAACAACTATCGCCTGAGCACGCTGTGGCTCAAGGACGGATCCTTCCTCAAACTCCGCAACCTGGAGTTCGGCTACACTTTCAAAGAAGGCATGCGCTGCTTCATCAATGGGCAGAACCTTCTGACTTTCAGCCCGTTGCAGAGCCAGTACAATATTGACCCGGAGAACGCCTCCGGGCTGTACCCTCAGCTTCGCAGCTTCAACGCAGGCATTTCTTTAACCTTCTAAGCCCCCGGAAAGATGAAAAACAGAATCACCATTCTTCTTGCGCTTGCGGCCCTTACGGCCGTTTCCTGCAACGGATTCCTTGATACGGGGCTGGACATAAAGGCTACTTCCGAGACCCTCGCCACCAACCGCGGGAGCATCTGGAGTTTCGCGAACGCCTTCTACACCCCGATGATTTCCGGTTATTCGGTAATCGACGGGAACCTCTTCGCATCCGCCTCCGACGAGGCGGAGCAGACATCCGCATCCAATACGGTCATCTACTTCAACAAGGGTATACTGAACAGCAGTGTGAATCCCCTCTGGACCTATTACAACAACTGCTATGAAGGTATCCGCGCGGCGAATTACTTCCTGGATTACGTGGCAGACGGCAAGGGCGTGGCCCTGCTGCAGAAGAACCGCAATCTCATCACCGATGCGGTCAATTACGCCCGTGACCTGGCTTCGCTGAACTGGTATATCGCCGAGGCCCACGTAGCCCGGGCATACTACTATGCCGAACTCATCAAGATGTATGGCGGCGTGCCCATCGTGGAGAAGACCCAGGAGGCCGCCGGCGGCGCAATGGTGCCCCGCTCCACCTACGATGAGTGCGTGGAATACATAGTCAAGGAAATAGACGACTGGAAAGAGCAGCTGTCGACATCCTGGAAGGAAAATGCCGGATATGAAGGCCGCCTTACGAAGGGCGCAGCCCTCGCCATAAAGGCAAGGGTACTCCTATATGCGGCGAGCCCCCTGCACAATCCTTCACATAAAATCGAAAAGTGGCAGCGCGCAGCGAAGGCCGCGTCCGACCTCCTTTCTGATCCTTTGCTGACTTACGGTCTGGATACGGATTATGCCGCCTATTTCCACGGGAGCAACTCGCTGACCAGCAAGGAGTCCATCTACATAGTCCGCCGTGCCAACACCAACGACATGGAGAAGAACAACTATCCAATCGCCACTTCCGGCGGCAAGAGCGGGGTGTGTCCCACCGAGAATCAGGTAAGCTCATACGAATACATCGGCGCAGCCAATCCTTCCGACCCGTATGCCAACCGCGATCCTCGCCTGCAGGCCTCCATTGTGGTGAACGGCAGCGAATGGAACGGCCGCACGATAGCCGAGGCAACCGGGGAAACGGACGATATGGCCAACGCCAATGCCAGCAAGACGGGATACTATTTGAAGAAGTTCCTGACGGACAATCTGAACCTTACCCTGGACCAGAAAGCCCAGCACAACTGGGTGGCCTACCGCTGGGGAGAGGTCCTTCTGAACTATGCCGAGGCTATGAACGAGGCATACGGCCCTTCCGTCGTGCCTCCGGGATATCCCATGAGCGCGAAAGCCGCCCTCCAGCAGGTGAGGGACCGTGCCAGCCTGAGCCTGCCTCCGATAGCTGCGGCGAGCATAGATTCCTTCCGTGAGGTCGTGAAGCACGAACGCCGTGTGGAACTTGCCTTCGAGGATCACCGCTACTGGGACCTCCTCCGCTGGAAAGATGCCGCCACGGTGCTGAACAGTCCCGTGCAGGGAGTGAAGATAAGCAAGACCGGATCCACTTACAGTTACAAGGTGGTGGACGTGGCCACGCGCACTTTCAAGAACGAAAACTACTATCTGCCCTTCATGCGTTCCGAGATACAGAACTCCGGAGGTACGCTGGAGCAGAACCCTGGATACTGATGAATTAAAAATAATTGAGTATGAAAAAGATTTTCAACATCATTTTCACGGTTATTGCGGCAGTCGCGGTGCTGTCCTGCGGCCCCGACGTGGAGATTCCTGAAGAGCCCAATAAACCGAATCAGCCGGTGGACCCCACTCCAGGGCCCGAAGATCCTCAAGATCCCGGATTCGGCGGCGATGTCACCTTTACCGCCACTATCGAATCGATCTCCGACGGCACCCAGCCTCTATGGAAAAAGGGGGATGTCATTTCCGTGTATGACGGCACTTCCACCGTCAAGGCGACGAATACCGCCGACGACGGTGCGGTGGGCACGTTCCCTGCAACCATAAAGAAGGGAACCGAATCCGTGTTCGCGCTTGCTCCTTCCAATGACGGGGTGCAACTGAGTTCGACAGGCGTACTGCTCGATATCCCCGTCGAGCAGAGCATATCCTCTCCGATACCTGCTTATAGGGTGGCGAAGAGCAAGAACAACGTACTGTATTTCAGGAATATAGTCGCCGTCCTCAACCTTTCCGTCGGAATAGACGGGGTCACTTCCGTGGTGATCAAGGCGGACGATGCCGCGAAGATTGCCGGAACCATGGCAGTGGATTATTCAGGTGAGTCGCCCGCGGTTGCTGCGTCCTCATCCCAGATTGTCGTCAAAGGATCATTCCAGAAGGGTGAAAAGTATCCTGTGATCCTTGCTCCCGCAAAGCTGACGAAGTGCTCCGTAGAGGCGTATGTCGGCGATAGCGTCGTCGCGCAGGCAGACCTCGACGGTCAGACCCTTAATCCCGGGACCGTCCTGGAGATGCCTTCGATGGCGCCGAAGAATTCCATATACAGGATTACCAACATGTGGGTATGGGGAGGCACCGGCAATTCGGAATGGGATTTCACCAAGGTGTTCGACATCCTGACCCTGCCCGATTTCTTCAACAACGAGAACGGTCGCGGCATCACCGCTATCAAGGATAATTACCTCGTATTCAATTCCGACGGCACCTTCCGCAACTGGGCCGGTGAGGACGGACGCAACTGGTGGTTTGTCTACAGTGGAAGCAAGAATCCGGAAACACACATCGATCTGGACCTCTCGGGCTTCTACGATAAACTGCCGCGTTCGACCGCAACCTATGTCAACGAAGACGGAGTCATCACCTTCACCCGTCCGGACGGAACGACGGTCAATGCGGACCTCTTGCCGGCTGGCACTTACTCGTTGCCCGACACGAACCCCGAAAAGACCATCACCATCACTCATGAGGCCCTGCGTTTCAATATAACCGGCGGCAAATCAGATGTGTGGACGGATATCATTTACAACGATTATTGGAAGATCGCGGGCAATCCCCGTCAGTTGTTCATGGAGATAGAAAAGATGCCTGACAGCTTTACGGTTCCCGCTGCATCGCAGACGACCGATGCCGACTTCAAGTTCGATGCTCCGGTGTATGATTTCGACATCAATTCCCTGCCCGGAACCTGGAACGTGTATGGCGGCAACAGCAAGCCGTTCGGAATCTGGGTAAACGGCGGATCCGGCAGTACGGCCGCATTCGTCAGCCCCATCGAAAAGAGCTGGTGTTGGAATGATTCAATCTATAAAGAATCCGACAATACCCTTGCAATAAGCGGTATCAGCATAAATGGGACTACCGTGAGTGGCACGATTGAATGGGGGGCCGGTGAGAACGGTGTGTATTGGGATTGTATCTGGCAGATGAAGAACTCGGCTGGAGAACCTTCCGATGCGCATTTCGGAGAAGATCTTTCCAAGTATTTCAGTCCTATACCCAAGGGTGCAAGCAATGTTACCGTGGATCTTTCTACCGGTGAGGGCAAGATAGGAACCGATATCGACTTCAAGTTCGTCACCGCCGGCATGAGGTCGTTCACCCAAGGCAAGTTGCTGGAGATTCCAAACCAATGCTTCGCCCTCGCGTTCCATATCATGGATCCGATTCCGGAAATAACGGCGGAGCGCTATACTGACGTCGACCGTTTCGTGAACGCGCCTCTGGATTACGTGATAATATTCGAAAAACAACAGTAATATTTATGAGTATGAAAAAGCTTTTGATTATCGTCCTGGCACTGGCATCGCTGGTGCAGGCAAACGCCCAGATCGTTCCGGGCATGAAGTACAAGGAACTCAAGGACATGTACGACCCTAAAATGTATGTTCCGCAGGGGAATGATCCCTATTACAGGGCAGTATCCGGAGTCGCTTCATTGATTATCCCCGGTTTGGGACAGGTGCTTTGCGGTGAAATCGGCCGCGGCCTTATTTTCTTCGGCGGGAACCTCGCGCTTAGCGCCACAATGAGCAGCGCCGCCAAAAAGTTTTCGGCATCGGTGACTACTGATGCCGACGGCAACGTTACGGGCTATACTGATGAAGCTGCTGCTAAATCCAGTTCCAAACTCCTGGTTGGAGCCGTGGTGGCCGACGTCGCGCTATGTATCTGGTCATGCTGCGACGCAATAAGGGTGGCTAAAGTCAAGAACATGTATTATCAGGATCTCTATAACCAGAGGAGTTCAGTAACCATGAATCTTGAGCCTTACTTCGCATTCACTCCTACCGAAATGACGGCATGCGGCAACTCGCTGCAGCCTACGGCGGGAATGACTCTCAAGATGAACTTCTAGTTCTTCCTGCGGATACTGCGCAGTTCGTGAGTATCGGTGGTGATGACCATCTCGATCTTCCTGTTGGAAGACGATGAGGTTATCACCACCTTCGCGTTTGCGAAGGCATCTCCCGCAAGGAAGGCGGTGATCGCTTCGTTCCTGTCGGTGAAGACAGGGCCGATTGTTTTTGAACAGATGCCCTTGAGGCCCCTGTAGGCCACTTTCTCCGATTCCATCGCCCTGGTGATATATTCCTGCATGATGTCTATGTAAGCGGGAAGGTAAACCAGTTCGTCGCCCCCGGTCATTACCGCAGGGGCGATGGGGATGCGCACCACGTCGAAGCCCTGCTTGAGCTGGTCCTCGTTTTCGGGATTGCCGCCTTTGGTCAGGGTCATGTAAGTGAAATCGTTGTCGAAGGTGAAGCGGACGAAATAATAAAGGTCGGTGTTGCGGTCTCTGTTATAGTCCGCCACGGAGCAAAATTCATAGGGGGATACCATCCAGCGGCTGGATATTTCCTCCTTCAGCACTATGTCGAACATCTGCCCTCCGGTGAGAACGACGCGCGTCGTGCGGGACGGGAAATCCTCCAGTCGGGCCCTCCGGGTGTAGACCCTGCCCTCGCCGTAGGCGCATATCTGGCAGAACGCCAGCAATGCAATCACCAAATATTTTCTTAACATCGCTCTCACGGAGGCAAATTTACACTTTATTTTATTATTTTTGTAAACTATGAGTGAGTATATAGTTTCTGCACGCAAGTACCGTCCGGATTCTTTCGAAACACTGATCGGACAGGACAATATAGCCAGGACGCTCAAGAATTCCATTCTTAGGGGTCAGCTGGCGCACGCCTATCTGTTCTGCGGCCCGAGGGGCGTCGGCAAGACCAGCACGGCACGTATCTTCGCAAAAACGATCAACTGCATGCATCCTTCTGCAAATATGGAGCCATGCGGCAAGTGCGAATCCTGCGTGTCGTTCGCGGAGGGCAGGTCATATTGCATCTATGAGCTCGACGCCGCCTCTAACAACAGCGTCGAAGATATCAAGACCCTGATGGAGAAGGTGCAGATTCCTCCTCAGGTCGGAAACTATAGCGTCTACATCATCGACGAGGTTCACATGCTCAGCCAGGCGGCCTTCAACGCCTTCCTCAAAACCCTTGAGGAACCCCCGTCATACGCCATCTTCATCCTCTGCACCACCGAGAAGCACAAGGTGCTCCCCACCATCCTTTCCCGCTGCCAGACCTACGACTTCAACCGCATCGGCATCTCCGACATGGTTCGCAACCTGCGCGGCATCGCTGATAAAGAAGGGGTGAAGGTGGATGATGAATCCCTGCACGTGATAGCCCAGAAGGCGGATGGCGCCATGCGCGACGCCTTGACGATCTTCGACCAGACGGTGGCTTTCTGCGGCAACGACATTCATTATGCCGACGTGATCCGCAACCTCGGCGTGCTGGACTACGACTACAGTTTCAAGCTGGTTGACAATTTCCTCGCGAAGGATTATGCATCCGCCCTGCTTGGTTTCGACGACATACTTTCCAAGGGCTTCAACGCCCTGCATTTCGTATCCGCTCTGGGCGAGCACTTCCGCAACCTGCTGGTCGCCCGCACGGGTGGCCTGGATTCGCTCCTGGACCTGCCGGATTCCCTCAAGAACCGTTATCGCGAGCAGGCGGCCAAGTGCAGCCTGAAGTTCATCTATGAGGCTCTGGGAATAACCACCGCATGCGAGGCCGGCTACAAGGCCAGCACCAATCAGCGGCTGCACATCGAGTATGCCCTCATGAAGTTGGCGTTCCTCGGCGGCCTGCCGGAATCGGCCGGAGTGGTTGCGCCTGCTCCTGTGGCCGCGGCTCCGGCTTCTACTACGGCCGTGGCGGCTAAACCATTGAATGCCAACAATAAAGCCACTTCCCTCCCTCCGGAAAACAAGGGGGAGACAATAGCTCAAAATACTGAGAGTCAGCAAGATAGCCGCCACGCGTCCGATGAGCCGATGGAACTGCTGGACATGGACGACATGGAAGCGGTGCCACAAACGCTGGCAAAGCAGTCGGAAGAACAAGTTCCGTCAGCAGAACCGGCTCCGGCGGCGGAACCTGCGGAAACGCCGGCCGCACCCAAGCGTAGCAGTCGTGCCAAAAAAGTTATGTCCGGCCTTTTGTCTGACGACGATGAATCCGGAGCGGGCGTATCCCCTTCCGGAGCATTTTCCCGGAACGGGTTGCGGAGCAACGCGGAGGAAGGGGATGACCCCGCTCATGACCAACTCCCGACAGACGATAAGATCCGCGAAAAATGGCCCGAATTGGTGAAGGAATGCGCTGCGGGGAAACCTCGTCTGGAGAATGCCCTGGCGAACGCCGCCCTCAGTTTCGAGGAGGGCGACGGCTTCAAGACCGTTAGTTTCGAGGTGACCAACGAGGCCCAGAAGAAGTGGATAGAGAACGGACTGCTCCGCACCATGGAGAACAGTTTCGCCCGAATCCTCGGAAACGGAAAGGTGCGCCTGGGCATCACGGTAAAGCCTTCGGAAGAAATTGAGAAAAAAGTTTACATGCCTGCCGAAAAGGCACAGGAATTGATGAATACCAACCCCGAAGTCCTGCATTTGGTTAAGGACCTCGGACTTGATGCAAATTAGTTGAGCAAATGAAACTCCGCTGCGAAAATCTGGTAAAGAAATACGGCGTGCGCACCGTCGTGAAGGGTGTGTCGATGGAAGTCAACCAGGGCGAGATCGTCGGCTTCCTCGGCCCCAACGGTGCCGGCAAGACCACGAGCTTCTACATGATCACGGGCCAGATTGTGCCTAACGAGGGGCGCATCTTCATAGACGATGAGGAACTCACGGGTCTGCCGATGTTCAAGCGCGCCCAGAAGGGCGTTGGATATCTCCCGCAGGAAGCTTCCGTCTTCCGTCGCATGAGCGTGGAAGACAACATCCTCTCCGTTATGGAGATGACCGGCATGAGCAAGGCCGCCCGCAAGGAAAGGATGGAGCAGCTGATAAGCGAATTCAACCTTACCAAGGTGCGCAAGAACCTTGGAATCCAGCTCTCCGGAGGTGAGCGGCGCCGTTGCGAGATTGCCCGTGCGCTGGCCATCGACCCCAAGTTCATCCTGCTGGACGAACCTTTCGCGGGCGTCGACCCCATCGCCGTGGAGGATATACAGTACATCATCGCCAAGCTGAAATACCGCAACATCGGCGTAATCATCACCGACCATAACGTCGGCGAGACCCTCGCCATCACCGACCGGGCATACCTGCTCTACGAGGGAACCATCCTCCAGCAGGGCACTCCAGAGGCCCTGGCGGGCGATGAGGACGTGCGTACCAAGTATCTGGGTTCGGGCTTCGTGCTCAAGCGCTCCGTCTCGGTTGAGCGTGCCCAGAGGGAGCATGCCGAGCTGCTCGCTGCACAGAAAAAGGAGGAACAGGAATGAGAATACTTGTAGTTGACGACGAGCGGGCCATTCGCAACTCGCTGAAAGAAATCCTTGGAGACGAGGGTTACGACGTGGACCTTGCCGAAGACGGCGCCCAGGGAATAGACGCCCTCGGCAAAGAGCACTACGACGTGGTGTTCTGCGATATCAAGATGCCCGTGAAGGACGGTGGAGAGGTGCTGGATTACGTTCGTGACGAAGGCATCGATTCGGCCGTCATCATGATTACCGGTCACGGCGATATCGAAACCGCCGTGGAATTCATCAAGAAGGGAGCCTTCGACTTCATACAGAAGCCCCTGGACCTGAACCGCATCCTGATTACGGTAAAGAACGCCGCCGAGCGCACCACGCTCGTCAAAGATAATAAGGTGCTGAAGAAGAAGGTCTACGGACAGCAGATGGTGGGTTCGTCCGCCGCCCTTCAGCAGATCAGGGACATGATAGCGAAGGTGGCTCCCACCGATGCGCGCGTGCTCATAACCGGCGCCAACGGCACTGGAAAGGAGCTCGTGGCGCGCAGCCTCCATCAGCAGAGCGCCCGCAGCGCTATGCCCTACATAGAGGTCAACTGCGCCGCCATCCCTTCGGAACTTATAGAAAGTGAACTCTTCGGGCACGAAAAGGGCTCTTTCACTTCCGCCATCAAGCAGCATAAGGGCAAGTTCGAGCAGGCGGACGGCGGCACGCTGTTCCTCGACGAGATTGGGGACATGTCGCTCGCCGCACAGGCCAAGGTGCTGCGCGTGCTGCAGGAAAAGAAGCTGTCCCGCGTGGGTTCCGACAAGGACATCCAGGTGGACGTGCGAGTGATCGCCGCCACCAACAAGGATTTGCTTAAGGAGATAGAGGAGAAGCGCTTCCGCGAAGACCTCTACCACCGCTTGAGCGTCATAGTGGTGAAAGTCCCCACGCTCGATGAGCGCAAGGAGGACATCCCCGAGCTTGTCGATTACTTCGTGGAGCAGGTGTGCGCCGAGAGCGGAAAGGGTAAGGTACCCTTCAGCCCGGATGCAATCAAGTTGCTCCAGGAGAGGCACTGGCCCGGCAACATCCGCGAACTCCGCAACGTGGTGGAGCGCTTGCTCATCCTGGGCGGTAACCCGGTTTCCGCAAAAGATATAAAAGATTTCGTATGATAGCAGTACCCGACATCATCATCGCCGTGGACGGATGGTCCTCCACCGGCAAAAGCACTTTCGCAAAGCTTGTGGCCAAACAATTCGGATTCCTTTATCTGGATTCCGGCGCAATGTACAGGGGAGTGACCCTGCTTGCCATGGAGAAGGGCCTGATCGGCCCTGATGGCATTGATGAGCCCGGGCTCAAGGCGGCCCTGGATGAAGGTTTCGACCTTCATTTCGAGCGTCCCGACGACGGCGCCACACGCCTTTTCAGCGGCGAGCGCGACATCGAAAAGGAAATCCGCACCATGGAAGTATCCTCGTATGTGAGCCCCATCTCGGCCGTGCCTTTCGTGCGCAGTTGGGTAGATGAGCGCCTGCATGCGTTCAGCATCAAGGGCCGCGTAATCATGGACGGCCGCGACATCGGCACCACCGTTTTCCCTGCTGCGGAACTCAAGATCTTCATGACCGCGAGCGATGAGGTGCGCGCCCAGCGCCGTTTCGATGAACTCCAGATGAAGGGCACTCCTGCCACCATGGAAGAGGTGATGAAGAACCTGAAGGAGCGCGACTACATCGATTCGCACCGTGCAACCTCGCCTCTCAAGAGGGCTGACGATGCTTTCGAGCTGGACAATTCCGACATGAACCTACACGAGGAACTGGTTTGGATCCAGGGCCTGATGCAGGGCAAGTTCGGCATTCTTGGCTGATGACCGTAGAAATAGATAGGAATTCCGGTTTCTGCAAGGGGGTGATCCGGGCCATAGACGGCGCGGAGAGGTTGCTTGCGGAGGGCGGGGTTCTGTATTCTCTTGGGGCGATAGTCCATAATGAAGCGGAACTTGCGAGGCTTCGCGAAAAAGGCCTGATCACATTGCAGTCTTTGGATGCTGCGCCGGGGGCGTTACTGATCCGCGCGCACGGAGAACCGCCCCAGACTTACCGCCTGGCGCGGGAGAAGGGATTCGCGGTGGTGGACTTCACGTGCCCGGTGGTGCTGAACATACAGAAAAGCATCCGCGAGGCGTGGCGGAAGGGGCGGCCCGACGGGCAGATAGTCATCTTCGGAAAGATAGGCCATGCGGAAGTGCTGGGCCTCGTGGGACAGGTGGACGGAAAGGCCGTGGTGGTGGAAAGCCTTGCCCAATTGAAAGATGCGATCTCGTCGGGGGCAGTCGATGTTACCCGCCGGCTGGATATATTTTCGCAGACCACGAAGAGCCCTGTCGAATATGAAGAACTGTGCGCGTATCTTTCCGGCCGCATGGCCTCGGAGGGACTCCTGACGGTACATAACACCATCTGCCGCCAGGTGGCCTCCCGCCACAGGGAACTGTCGGATTTCGCCCGCGGACACGATGTGGTAGTGTTCGTTGCGGGGCGGGAGAGTTCGAATGGCAAAGTCCTGAGTGAACTATGCAAAAGCGTAAATCCGCGTACGTACAACATAGGTTCGGCTTCCGAACTGGATTCTTCCTGGTTCGGAGCGGATGATTCCGTAGGAGTGTGCGGAGCCACGTCCACGCCCAAGTGGCTGCTGGAAGAAGTGGCCGTGGCAATCAAAAATTTGCATTAGTCCGGCAGAATCCTTATTTTTGCATGTTATATTTGAAATTGATTAACAGATATTTATATGGCAACAACAGCTGATTTCAAGAACGGCCTCTACCTCAATTTCAACGGTAAGCCTTGCATGATCGTATGGTTCCAGCATGTCAAACCCGGCAAGGGCCCCGCTTTCGTGAAGACTAAGCTCCGCAACCTCGAGAACGGCCGCATCCTCGAAAATACTTTCACCGCCGGTGCAAAGATCGAGACCATCAATGTCGAACGTCGTCCCTATCAGTTTCTTTATGGCGACGAGGACGGCTTCAACTTCATGCACGAAGAGACCTACGAGCAGATCCACCTTCCCCACGACGTGGTTGAGAATTCCGACCTCATGAAGGAAGGCCAGCACGTGGAGATGATGTTCGTGGCAGATGAAGAGCGCTGCCTTACCTGCGAACTTCCCACCTACGTGACCCTCGAGGTTACTTACGCCGAGCCTGCTGTGAAGGGCAACACCGCATCCACCTCCGCCCTCAAGGAAGTCACCCTCGAGACCGGAGCGAAGATCATGGTTCCCCTCTTCATCAACCAGGGCGACGTGATCACGGTGAACACCACCGACCGCAGCTACGGCCAGCGCGTGTAACTTCACCGTTTTGGCGCAAATTTTGCAAAACTGACAGGACGTATGCAATTCAGGTTCAAGACATTCATTGCAGCGTCCTGTTTTCTTTTAGCCACTTTTGGAGCGAAGGCCCAAAGCGGGAGTTACGACGTATTCGTGCCCATCTCCAAATATCTGGCACAGGGTAACGCGGAGGCCCTTTCGGCTTGGTTCTCAGACAATCTCGACATCACCGTCCTGCAGAAAGGAGGCAATTCCAGCAAGGTGCAGGCAAAGCAGATAGTCTCCGGTTTCTTCAATTCGCATACTCCCCGTTCGTTCGAGGTTACTTACACGGCCGGCCGGGCCAACATGAAATATGCGGTCGGCAACCTGAGTGCCGGAGGCGAAACCTATCTGGTGACCATTTTCGTGTACTGTACGGACGACAAGAACCAGATCCAGCAATTCAAGATTGAACGTGTCCAATAGATGAAACTTACGCTGGTCACAGTCGGCAAGACGGACGTGCCGTGGGTACGGGAAGGGCTGCAGTTATATGCGGCCCGTCTTCAGCATTATGTGCGCTTCGAAATCAAGGAGATACCGGAGTTGAAAAATGCCGGATCGCTGAGCGAAGAGCAGATAAAGGAGAAGGAGGGCGCGCTGATCCTCAAGGAAACCGAAGGAACGGATATGATCCTTCTCGACGAACACGGCAAGGAATACCGTTCGCTGGAGTTCGCCAAGGATATCCAGAACCGGCTTAACCGCGGAGGAAGGGATATCAGTTTCGTAATAGGCGGGGCTTATGGATTCTCGCCCGACGTATATGCCAAGGCCGCGGGCAAACTGTCCCTCAGCAAGATGACCTTTTCGCACCAGATGGTGAGGGCCATCTTCGCCGAACAGCTTTACAGGGCGTTCACGATTATCAAGGGAGAACCTTATCACCACGAATGAAGACTCGCAGCATACGGGATATAATTGCAGGCTGCCTTCTGGCGGTCAGCATAATCCTTGCCTTGATGTCGAGTCTGGGCAGTTATCCCGCACGCCGCTCGGAAGTTGCCGCCCGCAGGATCGAGCGGAAGGTTAACAGGCGCATGGCGAAACTCGATGCCTATGTAGCCAAGGCTTTCGAGGTACCCAGGGAAGAGTGGATGGTACTCAAGGGCCTTCCGGAAGACATGGTCATCTACCGCTATGTGAACGATTCCCTTCAGAGTTGGTGCAACCGTTTCCCGGTGATGAACGACGATATCCAGACCGGGATGGTGCTGGACGCTATAACGAATCCGCGGTCTCCCGGAAAATCTCCCCTGGCCGGCATAGGAGAAGGGATCGGTTTCTACAATCTGGGGCCCAAATGGTATCTTGCCAAGGCGGTGGACAGCCTGAACGTGCGCATTATAGCCGGCCTTGAAATCGTAAACACGAACAGCGATGTCGTACGTCCATATACGGTGCAGCCCATATCCTACAGCGAGGGAAACGTCATCTGCGTAAAGGGCGAGCCGAAGTTCAAGATAGTGTATGAATCTACATACTCCGGCATTGCGGTGAACTCGGGGCTTCTCTTCGTGGCACTGATACTGATTGCCTTGAGCGGATTTATCTTTCTCTTCACAAAAGCCACGCTGGAGCGGTTCTGGGTGGCTTTCATCCCTATCCTTCCCTTGATGATAGCCCTGCAGTTCTGGGGCCGGGAAATTGGTAAGGATATCCCGCTTTTCTCTCCTACGGTGTATGCCGATTCGGGGGTTTTCTATTCCCTTGGAGCCCTGCTCAACTATCTGGTTGCCATACTGCTGTCGGTGAGTTTCCTGTACATCGTCCGCCGCGACGTATTCCGCCGTCTCCGCACAAGGAAACGGAGGATTCTGTGGTCGGTATTCATCAGCGTGGCAATAGTCGGTGTAATCGCCTATACGGTAACTGCGCTCAGGAGCATAGTGCTGAACTCCAATATCTCTCTGGAACTCTACAAGCTTGAGACTTTCTCGGTGGTAAGTGCGGTGATCATCTTCTCGTACATCCTCCTGCTGACGGCGGTGCTGATGCTCCTGCAGATGCTCACGCCGCTGGCGTCGCGCCGTCCGGCCATACGCATCATGCTGTCCCTGGCGGGAAGCCTGCTCTTCGTCTACATGACGGCGTCGCTTGGCCTGAAGAAGGAGGAGGCGAGCCTGGAAGTCTGGGCCCGCAGGCTGGCCGTCAGCCGGGACATCTCCCTTGAAATGCGGCTCCGGTCGGTCGAGGACCGCATCGCCGCAGACCCTATCATAGCATCCCTGTCAGTATTGGACAATGGCGGCGCCAGCATCAGCAACCGCCTGGAAGAGAGCTACATGCGCAGGATCATGCAGAACTACGACGTAACCGTTTCCCTGCGTCCAGAAGACATGGCGGTGATGAATTCCGCCGAGCCTATCTCTCCGGGGTCACGATTCTCGTTCGTGGACGCCGGCAACGGATTCGTGCGTTACGTGGGGATGTTTATCTACCGGATAAGCAATTACGGACTCAGCCGCGTGTTGATAAGCGTGGAGCAGAAAACGGACTGGAGATACAGCGGTTACGCCAGTATTATCGGCCCTACGCTACCGGGAGAGGTGCTGATTCCGGCAAATTACTCCTTCGCCCGCTACGACGACGGCCGGCTGCTGACCTTCAAGGGGAACTATGCTTATTCTGTCAAGATGCCGTCGAACTGGTCGCCGGCCTTCGCGCGCATGCAGAGGGGCGGCTGGCTGCACTTTATATATAAGGTGACTTCTACCGAGACGGTGGTCATCTCCCGGCCGGTCATCAAATGGGCCAACTATGTGATTTCCATCATCTTCATAGGCCTGCTGTGCTTCGTGTTCTTTACGCTGGTGTCCATGCGGAAAGCGCGCCGCAGGGCCTTCGGCGAGACTTATTTCCAGACCCGTATACGCCTGGTGGTTCTCACGTCCCTCGTGGCCACACTGGTAACCATGGCCGTGACGAGCGTGGCTGTCGTTTTCAACCGTAACGAGGTGAACCGCAACACGCTGATGAGCGAGAAGATCAATTCCATCCAGGCATCCATTTCGGCCAGGGTGAAAGGGGTTAAGACGGCTCAGGAACTCCGCACTCCGGAGATGATGCACTTGATAGGGGACGTGGGGAACAACACCAATTCCGACATCACCATCTACTCTCCGGAGGGAATGGTCCTTCTCTCCACGGCCCCGGACGTGTTCTACCAGATGATCGTGGAGCCGAGGATGGACCCGGAGGCTTACGTGTCCATCGTTCGCAACACGAGCCGCTATTTCATCCACAAGGAGAGAATAGGCCGCCACACCTTCTACAGCATGTATGCCCCGCTGATGGCGGAAGACGGCTCCGTGCTGGCCATCATTTCGGCGCCCTACACCGATGCCAGCTACGACTTCGAATCCTACGTCCTGAGCCATTCGCTGATGATCGTTTCGCTGTTCATCTTCCTGCTGCTCGTGGCCACCTTCATGGTCAGCCGGGTGCTGACGCTGATGTTCAAGCCCCTGGTGGAGATGGGTACCAAGATGAACGCCGCTGGCGAGGGAGAACTCGAACTCGAGACCATCGAATACCACAATACGGACGAGATATCCGGCCTTGTGAACGCCTACAACAGGATGGTGACTGAACTGAAGGAGAGTACGCGCAAGCTCGCCCAGGCCGAGCGCGACAAGGCATGGAGCGGCATGGCGCGCCAGGTCGCCCACGAGATCAAGAACCCTCTCACGCCGATGAAACTCCAGATCCAGCGTCTCATACGCCTCAAGAACAAGGGGGACGACAGCTGGCAGGACAAGTTCGACGAGATAAGCAGGATACTCCTGGACCACATCGACATCCTCACCGACACCGCCAACGAGTTCTCCACCTTCGCCAAGCTCTATACCCAGGAACCGGACGAGATCAACCTGTCCCGGATGCTTCAGGAGGAGATATCCATTTTCGACAACAGGGGAGACCTGAAGTTCGAATACATAGGCCTCGAGGACGTGAAGGTGATGGGCCCCAAGCCGCAGTTGACCCGCGTGTTCGTGAACCTGATCAATAACTCGGTGCAGGCCATGACCGAGTCCGGCAAGACGGACGGCACCGTGCGCATCAGCCTGCGCAATTCCATCACCGAGGGTTTCTACGACATAGTTTTCGAAGACAGCGGCCCCGGTGTGGCGGAAGAGAACGTCGACAAACTGTTCACACCCAACTTCACCACCAAGAACGGTGGCAGCGGTCTCGGCCTGGCCATCTCCCGGAGCGTGCTCGAGCGTTGCGGCGCAAGCATATCCTACAGCCGTTCTTTCGCCCTCGGAGGGGCCTGTTTCACGATTCTTTATCCAAAAGGATAATTTTTGAAAATCCCCGTTGATTTCTGCGCGCTTTTCGTTATATTTGTAGTATGAAGATAACGGAGGCTAAATTTGCAGGCAGCAGCACGAGGGTTTCCACCGGCCCCAGGCGTCAACTGCCCGAATTCGCTTTCATAGGGCGCTCCAACGTGGGCAAGAGCTCTCTCATCAACATGCTGACGGGCCGTAGCCGCCTGGCGATGACCTCTTCTACCCCCGGCAAGACCAAGGTCATCAACCATTTTATCATCAATGACAAGTGGTATCTGGTGGACCTCCCCGGATATGGCTACGCCAAGTTGAGCCAGAAGGCGCGTGCAGATCTTCAGCAGATAATACGGGGGTACGTCATGGAGTCGGAGAGTCTTGTCTGCCTTTTCGTGCTGGTGGATTCCCGCTTCGACATCACGAAATCGGACGTGGAGTTCCTGGCATGGCTTGGCGAAAACGGCGTGCCTTTCTCCATCATCTTCACGAAGTGCGACAAGCAGAGCGCCACGGCTACGGCCGCCCAGGTGGAAAAAGACAAGGCCATACTGCTTGAGCAGTGGGAGGAACTGCCACCCATGTTCACGAGCTCATCCGAAAAGAAGACAGGCAGGGAAGAGATACTGGATTACATTGAATCTTTATTATCAGATAAATAGTTAGTTATGCAACACGAACACAGAATGTTGGTTTTCAGCTGCAGGGCTTCGCAAGCTTTTGCAGAGCAGGTTGTAAAGTATCTTCAGGAAACCGGAGGAGCGGATGGAGAGCCCGTCGAACTCGGTGCGCTCGAGGTCGACCAGTTCAGTGACGGGGAGTTTCAGCCCTCTTTCAAAGACAGCGTCCGCGGCGCTACGGTGTTCCTTATCCAGAGCACCTTCCCTCCTACCGACCATCTGATGGAACTGCTCCTCTGCATCGATGCCGCCAAGCGCGCATCGGCAGACAAGGTCATCGCCGTCATCCCTTACTTCGGCTGGGCCCGTCAGGACCGCAAGGACCGTCCCCGCGTGAGCATCGGCGCCAAACTGGTGGCCAACCTGCTCCGTGCCGCCGGTGCCGACCGCATCATGACCTGCGACCTTCATGCCGACCAGATCCAGGGCTTCTTCGACATCCCCGTGGACCATATCTACGGCAGCAGCGTGTTCGTGAAAGCGATCTCCGAATCCACCAAGTTCAAGGATCTCGCCATCGCAGCCCCCGATATGGGCGGTGCAAAGCGTGCGAACGCCTACTCGAAGTTCTTCAGCAAACGCCGCGACTGCCCCGTCATCATCTGCCACAAGACCCGTGAGAAGGCCAACGTAGTGGCCGAAATTAAGGCCATAGGCGAGGTGGAAGGCAAGGACGTGGTGATAATGGACGATATGATAGATACCGCAGGCACCCTCTGCAAGGCTGCTGACGTGCTCAAGAAGATGGGGGCCAAGAGCGTCCGTGCGTGTGCTACCCATGGAGTACTTTCTGGCGGCGCCATTCAGCGTATCGCCGATTCCGCTCTTGATGAGGTCTTCATCACCGATACTATTCCTCATCCCGAGCTCGTCGACGATCCAAAGATCAAGGTGCTGAGCATCGCGCCCGTGTTCGCGACCATCATGCGCCGCGTGTATATGTACGAGCCGGTCAGCACCGAGTTCGAGATTAAGTAACCATGAAGGTTTTTCTTGCCGCTGCGATACTGGTGGGGCTCTGCGTGCTGCTCCTCAGCGTGGGCATACTGCTCAAGCGCGGGTTCCCCCAGTACGATGTCGGCAGTAACGAAAAGCTCAAAGCCCGCGGAATCACCTGCTACAAGGATGAAGACGCGGCCTTGCATCGGCCGAAGGCCTGTTCCGGGAACTTCTCGGACGCCTGCAAGGATTGTAATTTGTATAAAAGATGAACGGATTAGTAGCAATAGTGGGTAGGCCGAATGTCGGCAAAAGCACCCTGTTCAACCGCCTGGTGGGAATGCGCCAGGCGATTGTCGACGATACCGCGGGCGTTACCCGCGACCGCCATTACGGCAAAAGCGACTGGAACGGCCGGGAGTTTTCGGTAGTGGATACCGGCGGATATACCACCAACTCGGATGACGTCTTCGAAAGCGCCATCCGCCGCCAGGTGCAGATAGCCATCGACGAGGCCGACGTGGTTCTCTTCATGGTCGAGGCCGCCACGGGCATCACCGATTACGATTCCGAGATCGCGGACGTGCTCAGGCGTTCGAAGAAGCCGGTCATCCTTTGCGTGAACAAGGTGGATTCCGGGGAGAAGATGTACGATGCCTACGAGTTCTACGGGCTCGGCCTGGGCGAGGTCTATTCCATCTCCGCGGCCAACGGCAGCGGCACAGGGGACCTGCTGGATGCAGTGGTGAAGGCCCTTCCGGAGGAAACCGAAGCCGAGGACCCGTACGCCGGCCTGCCCCGCATCGCCATCGTGGGTAAGCCGAATGTGGGTAAATCCTCCATTACCAACGCCCTGCTGGGCGAGGAACGCAACATCGTGACCCCCGTCGCCGGCACCACCCGGGACTCCATCGAAACCCACTACAACAAGTTCGGGCATGAGTTCATGCTGGTGGATACCGCCGGCATCCGCCGCAAGGGTAAGGTGAACGAAGACCTGGAATTCTACTCCGTGATGCGTTCCATCCGCGCCATCGAGCACAGTGACGTGTGCGTGATGATGATAGATGCAAATACCGGAATGGAGGCACAGGACATGAACATCTTCAACCTCATCATCCGCAACCGCAAGGCCTGCGTGCTGGTGGTTAACAAGTGGGACCTTTTCGTAAAGGATTCAAAGACCTTGAAGGAATACACCGCCGCGCTCAAGTCCCGACTTGCGCCGTTCGACGACGTGCCAATAATCTTCACATCCGTGGTCAAGATGCAACGCATCCAGGACGTGCTGGACGCCGTCGCCGAGGTGTATGCAAACTACTCGCAGAAGATACCGACGGCCCGCCTGAACGAGGCGCTGCTGCCCATAATCGAAGAGACTCCTCCGCCGGCATGGAAGGGCAAGTACGTGAAGATCAAGTACATTACCCAGCTGCCGACCAAGTTCCCTTCATTCGCATTCTTCTGCAATCTGCCCCAGTACATCAAGGAGCCATACAAGCGCTTCCTCGAGAATCAGCTCCGCGCGAACTTCAATCTCACCGGCTGCCCGGTGCAGATATTCTGTAGACAGAAATAGTCCATGACCAGGCAGGAAATAACCCTGCTGGAACTGCAGGAAATGATCCGGGACGGCGTTGAAAGCGCAGTTCCGGATAAACTGTGGATTAAGGCCGAGGTCGCCGCGATTCAGGCGAAGGGCAACGGGCATTGCTATCTGGAACTTGCCCAGAGCGAGGACGGCCGCCTGCTTGCCAAGGCACGCGCCGTCATCTGGAAGGGAATCTGGTTTGCCTTGCGCGCTTATTTCGTTGAGGCGACGGGTAGTGAACTCGCCGCCGGGATGCAGATACTGGCACGGGTCCAGGCCAGCTACAGCGAGCTCTATGGCCTTACGCTCGTGATAGATGAACTCGAACCTGAGTTTACTCTGGGGGCGGCCGAACTGGAAAAGCGTAAAACTGTCGAACGCCTCGAAAAAGAGGGGCTCATCGACAGGCAGAAAGAACTGTCACTGGCGGATCTTCCTTATTCCCTTGCGGTCATATCTGCTGCCGATGCCGCCGGCTTCGGGGATTTTTGCAGGCATCTGGAAGAGAATGAATTCGGCTTCAAGTTCCGGGTCAAGCTTTTCCCTGCCACCATGCAGGGCGAATCCGCTCCGGAGAGCATAGTGGATGCCCTTCAGCAGGTCGAGGCCGATGGCGGCTATGATGCCGCTTTGATTCTGCGAGGTGGAGGGTCCCGCCTGGACCTTGCCTGCTTCGACGACTACGGACTGGCTTTCGCGATAGTCAACTGCGGCATTCCCGTGTTTACGGCCATCGGCCACGATCGGGATTTCTCCGTGGCGGACATGGTGGCCTTCGAGTATGTGAAGACTCCTACGGCACTGGCGGATTACTTTATCGACTGCTTCGCCGCCGAGGATGAGCGCATCAGCGCCTTCGGCAACCGTCTCCGTCTTGCCTTGTCCGGCAAGATATCCGCAATGGAAAGTGCGTTGGCCCTTCTGGAACAGAGGATCAAGGCCGCGGATCCCAGGAGTATCCTGTCCCGGGGTTATTCACTGGTGACCGATGAGGGCGGAGTGGTGGTCAATTCTGCCGCCGGCCTCCGCCCCGGGCAGCGCCTCCGCATCCTTTTCGCCGACGGCACCGTCGACGCCCAGATAGTTGATACTCAATGACTTACCGCAAGGCGTCTGGTACATTTGCACCAGAGGTTTTCAAGTAACATGCTGATATACAGGTGATTATGAAAAACGGATTCGATTATAAGAAAGCGCTCGAAGAGCTGGAAGCCATCGCGAAGAAGGTGGAAGACCCTTCCACGGCGCTGGAAGATATAGACAAGATGATCGCGCGCTCCGATGAACTCATTGCGGCCTGCCGCGAGTACCTGCGGACCGCCCGCGGAATGGCGGACCGGCTGGATCATTAGACCTGCCCTATTTCACCGCAAGAAAGATAAAAATGAAGAAATTATACGAAACCGACCCGTGGCTTGAGCCATACAAGGCTGCCATTGACGCCCGGTCCAAGCGCCTGGACGAGGAAATCGCCGGCATCCAAAAAGACGCCGCCAGCCTTGCCGCCGCGGTCAATAACCATCTCTACTACGGCCTTCACAAGACCGCGGACGGATGGGTGCTGCGCGAATGGGCTCCCAACGCCACGCGCATCTGGCTCACCGGTGAGTTCAACAACTGGAAGAAGGCGGATGCCTGGGCCCTCAAGCCAATAGGCAATGGCAACTGGGAGATAACCATCCCCGCCATGTTCCTGCGTCACGGCGAACTTTACAAACTGTTCGTAGAATGGCCGGGAGGGGGTGCGGAACGCATTCCCGCATATGCCACGAGGGTGGTGCAGGACCCGGAGACCAAGGTTTTCAGCGCCCAGGTATGGGATGCGGATCCCTATGTGTGGAAACACAAAAAGCCGGGAAGCCGTCCCAATCCTCTCATCTACGAATGCCACATAGGCATGAGTTCCGAGGAAGAGAAGGTGGCCTCTTTCGAAGATTTCCGTTCCAAAGTGCTGCCCAGGGTACACAAGTTGGGCTACGACGTTCTTCAGATAATGGCCCTCCAGGAGCATCCGTATTACGGTTCCTTCGGCTATCAGGTGAGCAACTTCTTCGCCCTCAGTTCCCGTTTCGGCACGCCGGAGCAGTTCAAGGAACTTGTGGACGATGCTCATGCAAGGGGAATCGCCGTCATCATGGACATAGTGCATTCCCACGCCGTTTCCAACGAGATCGAGGGTCTCGGCCGCTTCGACGGCAGGGAAGACCTCTACTTCTATCCCGGCGAGGCCGGACATCATCCCGCCTGGGGTTCCCGCTGCTTCGACTACGGCAAGGATGCCGTCAAGTATTTCCTCCTATCCAACTGCAAATACTGGATGGAGGAGTATCACCTGGATGGCTTCCGTTTCGACGGCGTGACCTCAATGCTCTACTGGGACCACGGCCTGGGCACGGACTTTGGCGATTACGGGATCTACTTCGGTCCCGGCGTGGACGAGAATGCGGTTGCCTATCTCGGGCTGGCGAACCAGCTGATACATGAGATGGATCCGGATGCGATCACGATCGCGGAGGATGTGAGCGGAATGCCCGGCCTGGCCGCGCCCCGCGAGGCCGGCGGCGTAGGATTCGACTTCCGCATGGCCATGGGCATAGCCGACCACTGGATAAAGTGGATAAAGGAGAAGTCCGACGAGCAGTGGAGCCCGGGCGAGATATGGTACGAACTCACCAACAAGCGTGCGGACGAAAAGACCGTCAGCTATGCGGAATGCCACGACCAGGCCCTCGTGGGCGACAAGACCATCATCTTCCGCCTCATAGACAAGGAGATGTACTTCTCAATGGACAAGGGAAAGCAGAACCTGACGGTGGAACGCGGCGTCGCCCTGCACAAGATGATACGCCTCGTGACCGCCGCCACGGCCGGAAACGGCTACCTGAACTTCATGGGGAATGAATTCGGGCATCCCGAATGGATAGACTTCCCCCGCGAGGGGAACGGGTGGAGCTACGCCCATGCCAGACGCCTCTGGTCCATAGCGGACGATGACACCCTCCTCTACAAAGGCCTCGAGGCATTCGACCGCGACATGGTGCGTTTTATCCGGGATAACAATCTGCTAAGCGAACCGCCCGTGCTGCTGACGGCGGACGAGGAGAAACAAATACTGGTTTTCCTACGGAAAAATTGTATCTTTGCACTGAATTTCAATCCGACAGGCTCCTTCGGAGACTACGGTTTCTCGGCACCCGCCGGCAAATATACGCTGGCGTTCAGTTCCGACGATGCCGCATACAACGGACAGGGCAGGCTCCAGGCCGGAGAAATGCACTTTAGCGTTGAGCAGAAGTGCCCTAACGGCAATCAGGAGTTTGATCATACGTTGTATCTGTACCTCCCCAGCAGGTGCGCTGCCGTGTTGAAACTAACAAAATAGCTTATGGCGTTCTTAAAATTCAATAAAGCGGAACTGGTGAACCTCTCCTACTCACTGAAGAGGGAGATCATCTGCGTAAACAAGACGGGTGCCTACTGCAACACCAGCATAGTCACCTGCAACACCCGCCGTTACCACGGGTTGCTTTCCGTCACGCTGGACCGTTTCGGTGGGGATAAGTATCTGCTTCTGTCCGCCATCGACGAATCCTTCATCGTGAACGGCAAGCAGTTCAACCTGGGCATCCACTGCTACGGGGATATCTACGAGCCCCGCGGACACAAGTACGTGGTGGATTTCAGTGCGGATCCGAATCCTTCCATCACCTACAAGGTGGGGGATATCGTATTCCGCAAATCCCTGATGCTGCATCCCGACAAAGACCAGCTGCTCATCAAGTATGAGTTGCTGGAGTGCCCCGCGAAGGCTACGGTGCGCCTGAAGCCTTTCCTGGCATTCCGCAACATCCACGCCTTGACGCACAACAACGACGATGCCGACCAGGGCTTCACGCCTGTGAAGAACGGGGTGAAGTTCCGCATGTACGAGAGTTTCCCGGACCTGGTGCTCCAGATATCAGACGCCTCCGCGGAATATTATCACAATCCTGAATGGTATTACGGCATCACCTATTCCGACGAATACCGCCGCGGCTTCGACTGCAAGGAAGACCTCTTCGTGCCCGGATATTTCGAGGGGGCGATGAAGGCAGGGGAGTCGGTGGTGCTTTCCGCTTCGCTGAAGGAAGAGAATCCTGCCACGCTCAAGCGTAACTACAATACGGTCGTGGCGAATGCCCCCACCGTTACCGGTTACCGGGATCTGCTTGCCCGTTGGGCCAATCTGTTCATCTGCAACCACAACGGCCGCAAGCGCATCACCGCAGGTTTCTCCTGGATGTACACGGGGCTCCTGCGCGAGACCCTCATATCGCTTCCGGGCCTGACGCTGTATGCAAACGGCGACACAAAGACTTTCGAAGAGGTTCTGGACAACCTGATAGCCGATGAGCAGGAACGCCTGTTCCGCCGTACAACCCAGGTCGAGGCCCCTCTGCTGCTGGCATCCGTCCTGCAGCAGTACATCGCCTTCGGGGCATCCCCTTCACATGTATGGAAGAAGTACGGCAGCACCGTCCGCGGAATCCTCGAGAGCTATCTCCCGGGTTGCCGGCGCGAGGTTGCGATGCATCCCAACGGACTCCTCTGGGCCCAGATGGAGAACGTGGCCCTGAGCTGGATGAACGCCTATGTGAACGGGGTTCCGGTCACCGAGCGTGCAGGATATCAGGTGGAAACCAACGCCCTCTGGTACAACGCCATCTGCTTCGCGGTTGAGATGGAGAGCAAGTACGGAACCGGAGCCGGCTTCGTCAGGGAGTGGGCCTCCATCAGGGATATCGTGAAGAGCAACTACCAGAAGACTTTCTGGAACGACAAACGCGGATGCCTCGCCGATTATGTAGACAATAACGGGCAGAACCTCGACGTGCGCCCGAACCAACTGATAGCCATCTGGGTTCCCAATTCACCCGTGGACGACGAACTCCATCCTTCCATTTTCAAGGTGGTGTCCGCCGAACTCGAAACGTCCCGCGGAATACGCACGCTGTCGCCCCGCAACCCCAACTACAAGAACGTGTACGAGGGTTCGCAGGTAGATCGCGACCTTGCATATCATCAGGGCAGCACCCGTCCGTTCCTGCTGGAGTACTACGTGGCTGCCGGATACCGCATCGTCGGGCCGAGTTTTCGCAAGAAAGCCGAATGGCTGTGCGAGGGCTTCTACGAAGATCTCAGCAAGCATGGGGTCGTGGCATTCAGCGAACTGTATGACGGCGATCCGCCGCAGGAGCCTCACGGAGCAATCGCATCCGCGCTCAGCACCGCGGCCCTTCTGACCGTCAACCATATTACCGACATCTATTCGAAGGAGGACCGCAAATGAGAGTGCTGATGTTTGGATGGGAGTTTCCCCCGCACATTGCGGGAGGGCTCGGAACGGCCTGCGAAGGCATTGTCAAAGGCCTTGCCTACAACGGAGTGGAAAGCATATTCGTGATGCCTTCCGCCAGCGGCGATGAAGACGAAAGCGCCACCCGCATCATCAATGCCAGCGACGTGGCGGTGGATTATGTCACCGAGAGCGTGGACGAGTTCCTCGACAAGGTGAAGTTCATCCACATAGACTCCAACCTCATTCCTTATGCCGACCCCGAGGAATTCTCGAAGATCGTGGAGGATGAGCGCAGCCGCCAGGTGAAGGATTTCCGCATCAGTTTCGGACAGAAATTCAAGTTCTCCGGAAAGTATGGTGCGAACCTGCTGGAGGAAGTCGCCCGCTATGCGATGGTGGGAGGTACGATAGCCGTGCAGCACAAGGATGAATTCGATGTCATCCACGCTCACGACTGGCTTACCTATCTGGCCGGCATAGCCGCTAAGGAACTCACCGGCAAGCCGCTGGTGGTGCACGTGCATGCCACTTCCTTCGACCGCGGCACCGACGACATGGTGGATTCCCGCGTGTATTCAATCGAGCGTCGGGGTATGGAGGCGGCCGACCGCGTGGTCACCGTCAGCGACTTGACCCGCAACATAGTCATCAACAAGTACGGAATCGATCCCGCCAAGATAGTCACCGTGCACAATGCCGTGGACTTCAGCGGCCGCGAGAACATCGAGGTCGAGCGCGGCGTGCGCGACAAGGTGGTCACCTTCCTGGGCCGCATCACCTTCCAGAAAGGCCCCGAATACTTCATCGAAGCTGCCGCCAAGGTGCTCAAGCGCACCAAGGGCGTGCGTTTCGTGATGGCTGGAAGCGGCGACATGATGAACCGCTCCATCCGCATGGTGGCCCGCCTGGGCATCTCCGACCGTTTCCACTTCACCGGATTCCTCCGCGGTGCGGACGTGCAGAAGATGTTCGCGCTCTCGGACGTTTACATCATGCCTTCGGTATCCGAACCTTTCGGAATCTCTCCCCTCGAGGCCATGAGAACCGGAGTGCCTTCCATCATTTCCCACCAGAGCGGCGCCGCCGAAGTGCTCAAATACGCTCTCAAGGTGGACTTCTGGGACGTGGATGCCATGGCAGATGACATCTATGCCCTTCTCACTTACCCTGCCCTTTCGCGCTTCGCGGCCGTGCAGGGATACGACGAGGTGAACGAGCTCAAGTGGAACAACGCCACCGCCAAGCTCAAGAAAGTATATGAATCAGTTTTAAACCAGTAGCTTATGAAAAAGCTTTGTTTCTATTTCCAGATACATCAGCCGGATCGTCTCCGCGTGTTCCGTTTCTTCGACATCGGCAAGGACTCGCACTATTACGACGATTTCGTGAACCGCACCATCCTGAGGCGCATAGCCCAGAAGTGCTATCTTCCGATGAATAAGCTACTGCTCGAAGCCATAAAGGCGAACGACGGCAAGTTCAAGGTGGCATTCTCCATCACCGGGAGCGCCCTCGAGCAGTTCGAGCGCTATGCCCCCGAGGTCGTGGACAGCTTCCGCGAGCTCGCCGCCACCGGCGCCGTCGAGTTCCTTTGCGAGACCTGCAACCACTCGCTTTCTTCGCTCAAGAGCGAGAACGAGTTCAAGCATCAGGTGCTCAAGCACAAGGCTACCATTGAAAAATATTTCGGAGTCTCTCCCGTTACCTTCCGCAACACCGAGCTTATCTACTCCGATGCGATCGGCAAGCAGGTGTACGACCTGGGATTTAAGACCGTGCTCACCGAGGGCGCGCGCCACATCCTTGGATGGAAGAGCCCGAACTACCTGTATTCCAACGACTTGAAATCCGCCCAGAAGCTGCTCCTACGCAACTATGTGCTCAGCGACGACATCGCTTTCCGCTTCGCGGGATCCGGCCTCACGGCCGAGAAGTTCGTGGCAAAGGTCAACGCCGAAGAAGGGGATATCGTGAACCTTTTCATGGACTATGAGACCTTCGGCGAGCACCAGAGCGCGGAAACCGGCATCTTCGAGTTCATGGAGGCCCTGCCCAAGGCGGCCCTCGATGCCGGCATCAAGTTCGTCACCCCCGCGGAGGCCGCATCCAAGCTCAAGGCCGTGGCCCCTCTCAGCGTTCCCCAGCCCATCTCCTGGGCCGATGAAGAACGCGACGTGACTGCTTGGCTCGGAAACGAGCTCCAGCAGGACGCCTTCAACAAGCTCTACGCGCTTGTGGAAAAGCTTTCGATTATAGACAGCGCAGACCTCTGGGCGGACTTCGGCCGCCTGCAGGAAAGCGACCATTTCTACTATATGTGCACCAAGTTCTTCTCGGACGGCGACGTGCACAAGTACTTTAACCCTTACGACACTCCGTACGAGGCATTCATAAACTACATGAACGTACTGAGTGATTTCATTATCAGAGTAAACGACAAATATGCAACCAAGAATTGAGATCAGCGGTCCCAGCTGGAACAGCGTGCGCGTGACGCGTCACCTGCCCGGTGAACTCGAGGGACTGGAACAACTGTGCAAAAACCTTTGGTGGTGCTGGAACGACAATGCGAAGAACCTTTTCCGCTACGTCGACCCTGAAATCTGGCACAACTCCCGGCATAACCCGATGGTGATACTCGATACGGTATCCCTCAAACGATACAAACAACTTTCCAAGGACGGAGAATTCATCGGCAGGCTACACGCCGTGATGGATGAATTCAAGGCCTACATGGCGGAAAAAGAGCGCAGGGGCAATCCCTCCATAGCCTATTTCTGCATGGAGTACGGTCTGGACACCTCGCTGCAGATTTATTCCGGAGGCCTCGGCATCCTCGCCGGCGACTACCTCAAGGAAAGCAGCGACATGAACGTGAACATGGTGGCGGTGGGCCTTCTCTACCGATATGGCTATTTCACCCAGAAGATTACCCCTCAGGGCAACCAGGTGGCGGAATACAACGCCCAGGACTTCCTGAAGATCCCTGCCGAGCCTGTTACCGGACCTGATGGCAAATGGATTACCGTCAGCTGCCAGCTTCCCGGCCGCGAGCTCCACGCCCGCATCTGGAAAGTGCCCGTGGGCCGCACGGACCTCTATCTGCTGGATACCGACTTCGAGGACAACCTCCCCGAAGACCGCCAGATAACCTACCAGCTCTACGGTGGAGACTGGGAGAACCGCCTGAAGCAGGAGATTCTGCTCGGTATCGGCGGCATCCGCGCCCTGCGTGCCATCGGCCTGCACCCGGCTATCTACCACTCCAACGAGGGTCATGCGGCATTCATCGGCCTGGAGCGCCTCCGCGAGTACATGTACGAGCAGAAGATGGACTACAGCGAGGCGATGGAACTCGTCCGCGCCAGCGGCCTCTTCACCACCCATACTCCAGTTCCTGCCGGCCACGATGCTTTCGAAGAGGAGATGATGTCCCGCTACTTCGGCCATTATCCTTCCCGCTTCGGCATCAGCTGGGAGACCCTTCTGGGCCTCGGCAAGGTGAACGTGGAAGACCACAACGAGCGCTTCAGCATGAGCGTGCTCGCCGCCAACTGCTCACAGAACGTCAACGGCGTTTCCATGCTCCACGGCCAGGTGAGCCAGAAGATTTTCGCGAACATGTACAAGGGATATCTCCCCGAGGAACTGCATATCAGCTATGTTACCAACGGGGTGCATTATCCTACATGGGCTTCGAAGGAATGGAAGGCTGTCCACGCCAAGGTGTTCGGCCCAGAATTCCAGACTCACCACTACGACAAGCGCTGCTTCGAGGGCATCTTCAACGTGTCCGATGAAGAAATCTGGGACACGCGCAAGACCCTCAAGAAGGAACTGATACGCCAAATCAACGACCGCCTGGCCAATCCGGAGACGAGCAGCCACTATTCCCCCAGCGAGATAGTGCGCATCAAGGAGAATCTCCGCGAGGACGTGCTGACAATCGGCTTTGCCCGTCGTTTCGCCACCTACAAGCGTGCAACCCTGCTGTTCTCCGATCTGGATCAGCTGGATGCCCTTGTGAACGATCCTAAGCATCCCGTGCAGTTCATCTTCGCGGGCAAGGCGCATCCCGCCGACGGCGCAGGGCAGGACCTCATCAAGCGCATCATCGACATTTCCAAGCAGGAGAGGTTCCTGGGCAAGATAGTCTTTGTGCCCGGTTACGACATTTCCCTCGCCAAGAGGCTTGTGCAGGGGGTGGATGTATGGCTGAACAACCCTACCCGCCCTCTCGAGGCTTCCGGAACATCCGGTGAGAAAGCCTCGATGAACGGGGTCATGCATTTCTCCGTGCTCGACGGATGGTGGGTCGAAGGATATAAGGAAGGCTGCGGCTGGGCACTCCCGCTCAAACGCACCTACGACGACCAGAACTACCAGAACGAGCTGGATGCCGCCCGCATCTATGCAATCATCGAGAACGAGATAGCTCCGGCATACTATGCCAAGGATGCCCGCGGCATATCCGCCGAGTGGCTGCGCTACATCCGCAACACCATAGCGTACGTGGCATGCAACTTCACCACCAACAGGATGATGGAAGACTACTGCATCCAGTACTATCAGCCGCAGTACGACCGTTTCAACGACCTTATGGCCAACGGATGCGTCAAGGCCCGGGAGATTGCCGCATGGAAGAAGAAAGTCGTGGATGCCTGGCCGAATATAAAGGTGCTTTCTCATTCCGCTCCGAATGCTGCTTATGTGCTTTCGCAGGACAACCCCCTGGCAAGCGAGGCGGTGGTTGACCTTGCCGGTCTGAGCCCCGAGGATATTGGCGTGGAGATGCTCTTCGCCGTGGCGGACAAGAAGAACGAACTGCATATACAGGAAACCATACAGTATGATGTGGTTTCGTTCGAAGGTGGAGTGGCGAAGTATCAGTGTTCGGTCATTCCGGAGCGTACCGGCATGTATCAGATAGGTGTGCGGCTCTATGCCAAGAACGCGCTACTCCCTCACAGGATGGACTTCCCTCTGGTGAAATGGCTGTAATCGCTACAGGATTCTTCGACGGTGTGCACATCGGCCACCGCCTCGTCATCGAGACTCTCGTTTCGGAAGCGCGCAAGCGCGGAGAAGAGAGCCTCGTGCTGACCTTCTGGCCTCATCCGCGAATCGTTTTGCAGGATGATGCCATGGGTCTCCGCCTGCTCAACACCCCCTCCGAGAAACTGGCCCTCCTGAAGGGGCTGGGTATCGACAGGGTGGAGCAGCTGGAGTTCACGAAGGAGTTCAGCGAGATGGGGGCGGAGCAGTACCTCCGGGAGGTGGTGATGGAACGTTACGGCGGTACGGCGGTCCTTCTGGGCTACGACAACCGCATCGGACACGATTCTCTGACTCCCGTCCAGACCGCCGACCTGGCTTCTTCGCTGGGCCTGGAAGTAATCCGTGCGGAAAAGGTGTCGGCCGTGGGTATCGCAGTGAGTTCCACCAAGATACGCAATGCGCTGAAGGCCGGTGACGTGGAAACGGCATCCATCTACCTGTGCTACGATTATTGCCTTTCCGGCGAGGTCGTGCACGGCAAGAAACTTGGCCGCACCATTGGTTATCCCACCGCCAATCTGCAACTGGACGAGCCGCTCAAGCTGGTTCCGGCCGTGGGCGTCTACCTGTCACAGGTGCAGGTAGGAGACAGGTCGTTCTATGGGATGACCAATGTCGGACCCGCGCTGGAAACGCACATCTTCGATTTCGACGAGGAGATATACGGAAAAACCATCACCGTGAGTTTCATGAAGAGGGTGCGGGACGAGAACAACTTCGAATCCTTGACGGAACTGCAGGCACAGCTCCGCGATGACGAACATTATTGTAAAAAATTGTTATCTTTGCATAAATAACCAACCGAGGGTTCTGCTGCAAAGGCAGGACTCCTTTTATTAACCAATATGGCAGCAATACACTACATGAGCCAGGAAGGGCTCGACAAACTGAAAAAGGAGCTGGCAGAAGCGTTGGCGCAGCGTCCTGTAATCTCCGCGGCGATTGCGGAGGCCCGGGAGAAGGGCGATCTCTCCGAGAATGCGGAATACGAATCGGCACGTGAGGCCCAGGGCCTGCTGGAGATGAAAATAGCGAATCTCCAGAACCAGGTGGCGAACGCCAAGGTGGTGGACTCATCCCAGCTTGGCACGGATAAAGTGCAGATGCTCAACAGGGTGAAGGTGCAGAACCTTTCCGCAGGCATGACCATGGAATTCACCATCGTGGGTGAAACCGAGGCCGATTTCTCCAAGGGCCGTCTCGCAGCCACCACTCCCATCGCCAAGGCTCTCCTTGGCCACGGAAAGGGCGAAGTTGTCGAGGCACAGGTTCCTTCCGGCACGCTTAAGTTCAAGATTCTAGAAATATCCCTTTGATATGGCAACCATCTTCACACGCATAGCCAACGGGGAGATTCCTTCCTACAAGGTGGCGGAAAACGAGGATTACTATGCATTCCTCGACATCAGCCCCCTTGCCGAAGGACACACCCTGGTGATTCCAAAGAAGGTTGAGGACGATTACATCTTCCACCTCGAGCCCGCGGTTTACGAAGGTCTCTGGGCATTCGCCCACAAGGTGGCCGTGGCCCTCAAGGCCGCAGTGCCCTGCAAAAGGGTGGGCGTAGCCGTTCTCGGCATGGAAGTGCCTCATACCCATATCCATCTGGTCCCTCTCCAGACCGAGGGAGACCTGGATTTTCGCAAGAAGCGCCCCGAGGTGACTCCCGAGCGCATGGCGGAGATAGCCAAAGCAATACTCGCAGAATATGAAAAGCTTTAAGATACTGGCGCTGGCAGCCTTCGTGATTGCTGCCGCCGCCTGCCAGGGAGGCAAGGCCACCGTGGACTGCACCGTGGCGGACGCCCCTTCCGCCGCTCTGCTGCTCAAGCAGTTGAACGGAACCACCCCCATGATCCTCGATACCGTAAAGACCGATGCTGCCGGTCATTTCAACTATAAGGTGAAGGTCGCGGAGGGTAATCCTGAATTCGTATATGTATATAAAGGCGACGTCCGCCTTGCTTCCCTGCTCCTCGAGAGCGGCGAGAAGGCCGTAGTCGAAGCCGATACCCTCGGCAACTACAGTGTTTCCGGCTCTGCCGGCAGCGAGTTGCTCAAGGAAGGTGACGATGCCTTCCGTACCTATGTGGGCAATCTCCTGGCCCTTTCCGAAGCCGGGGCACAGCCTTCCGAGATAGCAAAGGAATATGTGCGCCATTATCGTGAGGCGGTAAAGTTCGTGATGACGAACAACAAGTCGCTTGCCGTAATCCCCGTGCTTTACGAGAATATCGGTGGTGGCAGCGGCACTTTTTCCGGAGCCAGCGACGCCCTGATCTTCCGCAGCGCCTGCGACTCCCTGAAGACAGTCTATCCGGACTCCAAATATGTCAAGGCACTCGACACGGAAGCACAGCGCCGTATCAACCTGTTCGAGATATCCAACCGCCTTCAGACAGCCGAAGAAAGGGCATATCCCAGTGTAAGGATGCCTTCCATCAACGGTACAGCTGCCGAAATCGACAGCCTTGACGCCAAGGCAATCCTAGTTTATTTCTGGGATGACCGCGAAGCAACCCACAAACTGTTCAACCAGGATGTGCTGAAGCCCGTATACGATAAGTTTCAGGCCCGCGGTTTCGAGATCTATGCCATCAGCGTAGATCCCGACAAGGCCGCATGGGCACAGGTCGTAAAGTCTCAGGAACTTCCCTGGGTCAATGTGAACGACGGCCTCGGCATCGCCAGCCGCTCGCTCTATACCTTCAACGTCGCGGGCGTTCCCGCCCTGATTCTCCTTACCGATTCCGGCATGGAGTTCATCCCGGGTGAAAAGCAGCTTCGTAATAAGCTGGAGAAGGCTTTAAAATAGTTTCTTCGGGGTTGTTGCGATAAACTGCTTCAGATAGAAGGGTTCGAAGTACGCTACGTCTTCGAACTCTTTTTTTGCGTATTTGGCCATCGCGGGCGCCAGCATGGCGCTTGCTTCGGGGCAGCATTGGACGAAGGTTCCTTCGCTTCGCCCGGAATGACACAGGATCGTTGAGGCTTTTTCCGCCGCATCGCCGATGACGGCCACGGGACCGGCGGCGAAGAGGTCGGCGAAACTGCTTTCATCGAGGACGACAGGGGAGATGTCCGTCAGGCGCTCGCCGGTAGGGGAGAAAGCGGCGGTATAAACCTCCATGCGGCGTGCATCCACCATGGGAAGGATGGCCTTGCAGCCATCCGGAAGGCCGGCTTCGATGGCCTGGCGGGCGAGAATCTCGAGGGTATCTACCGCAATCAGCGGCAGGTTTCCGCCGAAACACAGGCCCTTGGCGGTGGATACTCCTACGCGCAGCCCCGTGTAGGACCCGGGCCCCTTGCTTACGCATACGGCATCCAGGTCGCGGACCGTCCATCCGGCCTCGTCCAGCATCTCCTTAACGAATACAGCCGTAAGCGATGCATGCGCCCTGGGCTCTGAACTCCTGCGGCTGCATACTATGTGTCCGTCCTCCGCCAGGGCGGTGGAGCATAAGGATGTGGAGGTTTCTATGAATATTAGCCTAGACATTGGCAATCAATTCTTTGAGGAAGGGGAAGACCTTCATCGAAAGGTCGTGAAGAGCGGAATAAACGACCGATGCATCCAGCACTTCAGGCTTCACAAGGTTGAATTTCGCGTTGACGGGATCGAAAATGAAGATCAACAACCCGATAACCAGCGCTGCCTTGAGAAGGGCGAATACCAGACCCAGCAGGCGGTTGGCCCAGCCGAGGGACGCCAGGTTGAGTGTTTTGGTGATGAGTTTGCCAAGGAGGTTAAGGATCAGCACCGTAAGGATTACCGTCAGCGCGAAAGCGCAGATGTTGATTGTTTTGGGATCCACCTGAAGGTATCCGTTAAGCCATTCAGCGAGGGCGGAAGAGAAGTGAAATGCGGCCCAGACGCCCACCACGAGGGATAACAGCGATACCAGCTGTTCCACCAGTCCTTTGCTTATGCCGGTAATGATCGCCGGCACGAAACATACAAGGAGGATAATGTCTAAAGTTTCCAAAGAATTGATTATATTTGTAAACTATTTAACAAGCACAAATTTAGCGAAAAATTATGACATTCAAAGAATATAAGGGTCTGGACCTGGTGGCAACGGGAAACCGTGTGCTGGAGCGTTGGAAGGAGCACAAGGCCTTCGAGAAAAGCCTCGAACTTGCGGAAGGGGAGCCGGAGTACATTTTCTTTGAAGGTCCCCCGTCAGCCAACGGCATGCCAGGCATCCACCACGTGATGGCCCGTTCCATCAAGGATGCCATCTGCCGCTACAAGAGCCAGACGGGATGGAAGGTGCGCCGCCGCGCAGGATGGGATACTCACGGCCTTCCTGTGGAACTCGGCGTGGAAAAGAAGCTTGGCATCACCAAGGCCGACATCGGCACCAAAATTTCCATAGAAGAATACAACAACACCTGCCGCAAGGAGGTGATGAAATACACGGCCGAATGGGAGAACCTGACGGAGCGCGTAGGCTACTGGGTAGACATGAACGACCCCTATATCACCTACGACAACCGCTACATCGAAACCCTCTGGTACCTTCTCAAGAAGATATACGACAAGGGTCTCCTCTACAAGGGATACACCATCCAGCCCTACAGCCCTACCGACGGCACAGGCCTCAGCTCCCATGAGCTGAACCAGCCCGGATGCTACCGGGACGTGACCGACACTACCGCTACCGTGCAGTTCGAGGTAATCCGCGACGCGGCATCCGAAAAGTTGTTCGGTGACGGCCCCGTATACTTCCTGGCATGGACCACCACACCTTGGACCCTTCCTTCCAACACCGCGCTCTGCGTGGGTCCGAAGATAGAATATGTGCGGGTGAAATCCACCAACCAGTACACCGGCAAGGAGGCTGTATACGTGCTGGCGAAGGAACTCGTGGGCGCCTGGTTCAATGACAAGATCGCCTATGGAGTTCTTCCCGGCACCCTCAAGGGCAGTGAGCTCGTGGGCATACGCTACAAGCAGCTGATCCCCTGGTTCAAGCCGGACGGAAAGGCTTTCGAGGTCATCCCCGGAGACTATGTCACCACCGAAGACGGTACCGGCATAGTGCACATCGCACCTTCATTCGGTGCGGATGATAAGCGCGTGGCCGCCGCTGCAGGCATCGTGGGCATCATGCCCGTGGACCGCAACGGTAACTTGATGGCCCAGGTGGATACCCAGGGCCGTTTCGTGCGTGTGGAGGATCTCGATCCGGCATACGCTGCCTCGAGCGTGGATGCATCCTACAATGAGTATGCAGGCAGGTATGTCAAGAACGCGATAGACGATTACTTCCGCAAGCTGCACGGCGAGCAGCCCCTCCCTAAAGACGCTCCCGTGCTGGATGTGGACCTTTGCGTGATGATGAAGCAGGACGGCCGCCTCTTCCGCATGCAGAAGCATGTGCATAGCTATCCGCATAGCTGGCGCACCGACTGCCCCGTCATCTACTATCCCCTCGACTCCTGGTTCATAAAGACTACGGCCGTCAAGGACGAGATGGTGGCCCTGAACAAGCAGATTACCTGGAAACCGGAATCTACCGGCACCGGGCGTTTCGGCGTGTGGCTCGAGAACATCCAGGACTGGAACCTCAGCCGCAGCCGCTTCTGGGGCACTCCGCTGCCTATATGGCGCACCGAGGACGGCAAGGAAGAGATTTGCATTGGCAGCGTTAAGGAACTGTATGCCGAGATAGAGAAAGCTGTGGCCGCAGGTATCATGCCTTCCAACCCCCTGAAGGACAAGGGCTTCGACCCTGCCGACATGGGCAAGGCCAACTACGACCTCATCGACCTCCACAGGCCTTATGTAGATAACATCTTCCTCGTGAGCCCTTCGGGCAGGAAGATGACACGCGAGACCGACCTCATCGACGTCTGGTTCGATTCGGGTTCCATGCCTTATGCCCAGACCGGTCTCCGCGGCATCGACAGCCCGGACTTCGGCATCACCGCCGACTTCATCGCCGAAGGCGTCGACCAGACCCGCGGCTGGTTCTATACCCTGCATGCTATCCACACTATGGTGAGCGGCACACCCGCCTTCAAGCGCGTGATTTCCAACGGCCTGGTGCTCGATAAAGATGGCAACAAGATGAGCAAGCGTCTCGGCAACGCGGTTGATCCTTTCAAGGCCCTTGATACCTATGGCGCTGACGCCCTTCGCTGGTACATGCTCACGAACGCCCAACCCTGGGATAACCTGCGTTTCGACGAGGGCGGCGTTGACGAGATACGTCGCAAGTTCTTCGGCACGCTATACAATACCTACTCCTTCTTCGCGTTGTATGCCAACGTGGATGGCTGGGAGCCTGACGGTGACGGCAGTGCCGTTCACTCCGCTACCGCCACGCACGGGCCCGCTCAAAAAACT